>Ga0157375_10000696_pt1 | contig 29712 bp, 32 predicted proteins | sample M35metaG_FD_115311 | JGI IMG/M metagenome (GOLD analysis project Ga0157375, IMG submission 115311) | Miscanthus rhizosphere microbial communities from Kellogg Biological Station, Michigan, USA - M3-5 metaG | ecosystem: Host-associated > Plants > Roots > Rhizosphere > Soil | place: USA: Michigan... | reverse complement strand
CCCGTGTCCCGCTCTTGAAGCCCGGGCAAACCTGCCCGGGCTGTTCTTTGTGGCGCCGTACCCAAGTGGTAAGGGAGAGGTCTGCAAAACCTTTATGCATCGGTTCGAATCCGATCGGCGCCTCTCATTCAATCCATTCAATGTATCGCTGAATTTTGCTGTGGGGAATTTGCTGCGATTTCGGACTGTGTAGGGAAAACTGTAGGGACTGTTTCAGAAACTAGGGATTTTGCCTTTTCTTCTGTTTCTCGAATTCCGCGATTTCCTTCGCGGCATTAAACACCTCTAAACGTTTCACCGCGTCTGCCTGATGCTGTTCCTGAGGGTGGGCGTACCGCATCACCATATTCAGCTTACTGTGACCCAATAGGGCTGCAAGTGTCGGCATATCCATGCCACCCTCTGCGGCTCTGGTCGCCCAGGTATGCCGAAGGTCATATAGCCTGAACGCTCGGACCTTCGAATTGCTGAGGGCCGTTGTATGGGCGTTGTTGACCTTGAGCATGGGTTTGTTCGCGTCATCACGATGCGGGAATAGGTAGACGCCTTTCGCTGCTTCAACTCGTCGTTTGATGATTGCAAGGGCAGGGGACGTGAGCGGAATTCGGCGACGTGCGGCCTTCGTCTTGCCGAATGGAATATAGAGATACCCGGAGTCTAGCGCCGCATTCCCGACCGTTGCGCGGTAGACCTCTTCGGGCCGAAGACCAGTTTCGAGCATAAGTCTCGCCACGTCCTTAAGGGTTTCCGAGGCGACGGCCAGATACTTCGTGGCGAATCCATCAGGAAGATTTCGGAGAGCTGGCGGAGTCATGAACGCGGAGATACTGAAGTATTACGGACCCTGTCCAGTCCATCCCTGTTCTTGGCATCACCTGACTCGCCCGTGTATCCGTTGTCTGATCAAGGCCGCGACGGTGGCGTTGCTTCACGCATCGCTGGAGCGTCCTAGTGGGCCAGAAAGCAACCCAAGCGACAAACGGACCCGGAAGGAAAGAATCGTGATCGAAAGTGGAGGGATTCCCTATGTCAGACCTATCGAGCGTCGCACCTATCGGACGAACCAATAAGTGCAAGGCACACAAGAAAGACGGTTCACGTTGCGGCCATTATCCGATACGTGGCGGCACGGTCTGCAAATATCACGGCGGAGCCGCTCCCCAAGTTCAAATGAAAGCCAAGGAGCGTCTCGAAGCACTAGTGGCACCGGCCATCATGATTCTCGGGAAACTTCTAAATTGCGACGAGTGCCCTTCGGTTCAACTGGGCGCTGTGAGGGACGTGTTGGACCGCAACGGGTTTAAGCCAACGGACAAGGTGGAATCCAAAATGACGTACGGGGACTTGATCGAGAAGGAGAACGAAGTGAGGCGGTGACGAAATTAATCGGAGTTGGGGACTTTTCAACGATCGCGCGCGGGCGCGCGTACACGTAGAGGAGATTTCGGTTCAAGTTGGTGCATGCAAGTCTGCGAGTGCCCACGATGTCGCGCACCTTGTCGACGAAGAGAGGATCCTTCGATAATTTAAAGGTTTCGCTTCGGTGAGGTTGTAGTGCAAAGGCCCGCTAGATCCTGGCGACCGCGGTCCGACTCATTGCGAAACCGTGATCGGGGACACTACACTAAACGCGCTTTGATCTTCGATATGCTCCGAGACCCGCCAAGCCCACGGCAAGCAGCGCGAGGGAGGTGGGCTCCGGTATGTGGATGTGATCATCGTATTCAGCGCCCATCGTCAGCATTATCGATCCCGTTACATCACTAACGAAATTGAATGGCGGTGCTTGAAATTGCCAGAACACTCTCGCTGGAAATGGGTAGGAGTTCGGATCGAAACCGTGTCCTGTGAGCACAAGCGTCGAATCGAGGCCAGCGACTAAGGCGCCAAATGATGGTGCACCTGTTATGAGAACGTATGGCGTGCTCATGGTGAAGCCGCCGATATTCCAGATCAAGCTTTCTGGAGTGACGTCATGGTAGATGTTTTTGGTGTTCAGTTGCAGAAGATCCCCAATAGAAACGTACGGGGAGAATATACCGGTGGCGTTCTGAACGGTCAGTTCAGAACTGAAACGGCCAAAAGTGTCTCCATTAACGTTGAAGTTAAAGGTATGATCAGTTGTGAATTGTCCACTGAACGTAAGCGTTCCGATGTCGATATGGTCCGCAAAGACGGGGGAAGCCAACAGAGCGAGCGTCAGCGTCAGTAAAAGCCGAAGAACAACAGCCTTGATTCGCATGGAACTCCTTCTGAGGATCGGCAGTATAAACGCCTCCTTGGAAGTAATCCAAGTAATCCCTCGCAATGGAAGGTGATCTCTTACTCCATCATGACGCCGTGACTCGTTGAGCCACGCGCGCGCTCGCACCCCCGAAAATCCGGATCGATCACCTTAGAAGGTCGGCATCAAAGACAGGCGGACATTTAAACCCGTGGTAGAACGGGCAAGCTTCAGGCGCTAATTCATAAGTCTCGATTGCCTGAGGTTGACCGGAGGTCCGTTGACGCGCTTCCCTTTGAGGTCGAGAGTGATCTAGATACGATCGGCAACTTTTATGAATGGAATACCGCTATTCACTCCGTATTGCTTGTTTATCGGGCGTTTTTCCAACCTGTAATAAGTTACGGTTACTCTTCCCCCGAGAACCCTCCAGAATCAGCGCTGTCGTTAATGTGACAACTCATCAAATAAGCCGCTGTCGATTTTCGAAAATGTCACTAATCGTGGATTTGCCGGGTCGCGGCCATGCCGCCTGCGTTCGCGAAGGAGGAGAACCATGGTGTCCAATGTGAGAAGAGTAGCTGCTTTGTGGGTCTTCCTGATCCTAAGCACCACCGTTGCGGCGGCGGCAACAGATGTGGTGACGACTATCACCGGGGAGAAGATTGTCGGTGAAATTAAAAAAGTGGAAAAGGAAGTCCTGACTATTGAAACTGCTTATTCGGATTCCGACTTCAAGGTCAAGTGGGACCAAATCGCGTCGATCGAAAGCAGCCGCCGTTTCCTGGTGGAGACGTATGCAGGTAGCCGATTGTCCGGCGAGTTGAAGGCCGAAGCGGGGAAGAAAGCGACCATGCTGGTGGGTGACGTTAGCGTCTCACTTGCAGACGTCTCTGCAATAGATTCCTACGAACGAACGTTCTGGTCGCGGTTCGACGGGGGTTTCGATTTTGGCTACAGCGTGACGCAGGCAAACCACGCAAAAAATCTGACATTCGGTGGCACTTTGCTATACCGCGAGAAGCAGTACGTGGACTCAATGGCGGCCAATGTGTTTAAAAACACGCAATCCAACGCGCCGGACACTCAACGGTGGGACTTCGGCAACGACTTTCGGTATCTCTTCGGCGAGCGCTGGTATGCCAACACAACGCAGGATTTCACACACAGCGATGAGCAGGGACTCGACCTTCGCACTACACTTGGAGGTGGCGGTGGGCGGTACCTGCTTCGGTCGTCTTCGCAGTATCTCGGGCTCGGCGGCGGGCTGGCCTGGACGAATGAAGCCTACCAAGACCACACGATCCCAAAGAAGGACTCTGCCGAGGCGTATATTGGCACGGAGTTCATGACCGAGAAACTGAAGGTTACGGACCTCGTCACGCGGTTTACCTACTACCCGAGCCTGACGATTGATAACCGGTACCGGCTCAACTTCAAATTTGACCTCGATTTCAATCTGCCTGGCGACTGGTACTTCCGGAGTGGCGTTTTCGACAATTACGACAGCAAGCCGCCGGCCGGTTTGTCCAAAAACGATTTTGGCTGGTCGAACTCCTTCGGCTTGAAGTTCTGATCCCGTCGGCCCAATGAAGGCCCCGACGATTGCCGGAATCCGCACATGATTTGGCAGAAGGCGCGCTTCGCAATCAACCTGTAAATTTGGACAGGTTCTTAGAAAATTAAATGACTGAAGAAGTCTGTCCTGCTATCCCTATGGCTGCGTACAAAATCCCGTCTACGTGTGCGAACATTTTTGCACGGGCATGCGCATGTGCGGAATTCCAGGTGATGTTGATGCCAGCGAAAATCATCGCAATCCAAACGGAGACTATGATCCGGGCTGTGCTGGTCGTTTTGGCCACGTGGATTACCGTGCTCGTCGTTACTATCCTCGCGACGCCGCTGACATGGATCTTGATAGCCGGATTTCTAGCGATCGGTATTGCCCCCGTTGTCGACAAGCTTCAACGTCTCACATGGGGAAAACGGGGAATGGCGTTGGGCCTGTTAAGCCTGGCAACGTTACTGGTGTTCGCCCTCGTGGTGTCACGACTCCTCCCTGCGCTTGTGCGTCAAACCAATGAGATACTTCAATCTCTACCCGAAATGCGGAACAGCATCGCGCAAGGAAACCATCCTCTGGCGCAGTTCATCAATCGCTACAACCTCTTCGAGATGCTCGACAGCAGGAAAGAGGCAATTATCGCCTTCTTCACCGCGTCGTTTGGGACCGTTTTTACGGGCGCAGCCGGCTTTTTCGCGGGGTTCTTTACGACTCTCACGTTCATGGCGTACTTCGTCGTCGGCGGCCCCGGTTGGATTGAGGAACTGAAACAGTCCCGGGTCGGCGACAAATATCGGACGCATGAAAAGACGATCAGGCAGATGGGGGCTGCGATCAGTAGCTATGTCGTCGGGAACTTGCTGACGAGTGTGTTCGCCATGGCGGCATCGTTCGTCGTACTTGTGTTGTTGGGGATTCCGACGCCACTGCCACTTTCTTTTATCTATGGCGTCTTTGACATCATCCCGATTGTCGGGGCAACGCTCGGCGGCGTCATGCTGGTTGCCATCGCGCTGTTTCACTCGGTTTCGGCGGCCGTTATCATGGTGGTTTTTGTTCTCGCGTATCAGCAGGTTGAAACTGTTTGGATTCAGCCGCGCGTCTATGGGCGCGCGCTGAACCTGCCCAATGTCGTGGTGCTGATAGCCGCTATTTTGGGCGGTGCATTGGCTGGGCTGGTCGGCGCATTACTCGCAATCCCATTCGCCGCCTGCATTAGAGTTCTGGTCGTGGCGTACCTGGATATGCATCCAACTAAGCCGAATTAAGTACTTTTCGAAACCGGGACGGATAAGTGCGCCGCGCTACTAAGGTCTCTGGTAAGAGGAGTCCTACAATGATCAATCTGGCGTTTCAAAAACCTGGTCCCTTCCTGATCCTATTCATTGTCGTGCTGGCCGCTGCATGTTCCAGCCAGGATGAGACTCCGGAAGCGGCGACTCCCGTCGAGCCTGCGCAACAAGAGGAGTTGCTTCCGCAGGCAGCCTCGCCGTACGATGCCCTCCCGCCAGCTGTGCGACTTGTGATGGATAAGCCCTTCACAGGGGACATCGACGAGATGGTAAAACGTCGGGTGATCCGCGTGGCCGTCACATTCAATCGCACGCACTACTTCATCGATAGAGGACAGGAGCGCGGGTTGACCTACGAGTGGGCGAAGATCTTCGAAGACGACTTGAACAAAGACCTCAAGACCGGGAAGCTCAAGGTTCATGTCGTGATGCTGCCGATGTCGCGCGATCAAATGTTCCCCGCGCTCACGAGCGGCAAGGTGGACGTAGTTGCCGCTATGATCACCGTCACCCCAGAACGGGAGAAACTCGTCTCCTTCTCCATTCCGACGCGCGCCAACGTGAGCCAAGTGGTGGTCACCGGCCCGGGAGCGCCACCGATTGCTTCAGTAGACGATCTTGCGGGTCAGGAGGTGTTCGTCCGCAAGGGGAGCCTCTACCAGGAAAACATTGTACGGCTGAGCGCCGAGCTTAAAGCGCGGGGCAAAGCGCCGATCTTAATCGAAGAGGCCCCGGTCGTCCTCGAAGACGATGACGTTCTGGAGATGGTGAATGCCGGACTCGCCCCGATCACCGTCGTGGACGACTTTCTGGCCGAATTCTGGAGCAAGGTGTTCAAGGACATCACGGTGCACCCGAACATTGCCATTCAAACTGGTGGAACTTTGGCCGTGGCTTTTCGAAAGGAAAATCCGAAGCTCCGGGACGTCGTCAACAAGTCGCTGAGGAAGCATGGTGAAAGCGACGCCGTCCGCAGTGTCCTCGAACATCGATATCTTGACAATGTCAGATACGTGAAAAACGCCGCGTCAAATGCAGAAAGCAAGAAGTTCCAGGCCGTCGTCGATTTGTTCAAGAAGTACGGCTCGAAGTACGACCTCGATTATCTGCTGATGGAGGCGCAGGGCTACCAGGAGTCGACGCTGGACCAAAGCGCCAGAAGTCCCGTAGGCGCGATCGGTATCATGCAGGTCATGCCCGCAACCGGGAACGACATGAAGGTCGGCGATATCAGCAAGATCGAATCAAACATCCACGCTGGCGTGAAATACATGCGGTTCATGATGGACCAGTACTACAAGGACGAACCCATGGACAATCTGAACCGGGCACTGATGACCTTTGCGTCTTACAATGCCGGGCCGGGACGCATCCGACAACTCAGGCTCGCGACCGAAAAGAAGGGGCTCAATCCGAACCTCTGGTTCGGCAACGTCGAGCGTACCACCTCGGAGCGAATCGGCCGCGAAACGGTCACCTACGTCAGCAATATTTATAAGTACTACATCGCTTACCGCCTCATCGCGGATCAAAGGCAACAGCGTGAGGCGGCGAAAGCGGAAATTGACACGCGCAAATAAAGGGCTTCAAGAATGCACATAACGTCAACGGGCTGGTTGCGCCACGGAGTGCTTTATAGTCTCCTCCCCAAAGTAAAATGAAATTGAATCTCGCCGGATTTGCTGTCCTCATTGAAGCCCTTATCCCAAGTCGGAGGCTCTTAATGATTCTTACCGGATCTCTTGTACTTTCTTCGCTCCCGCCAATTGGGGTTAGCGGTCCGGATCGAAGACAGTAATTTCAAGAGACCGGTCGGGAGTATAGCGAGATTCCGGAGCCGGCTGACCGATGACGCATATCCGTTTATTACGTTGAGTTGAGCAGTTCGGCCGGATGAGGATGATTCCGGGGAAACAAGGGTCGAGTGCTTCCACTGAAGCACCTGGGGGGACAGACGGATCTCCGAGCGCCGCAGGCAGAGGAAGCGAAGCAAGCCGCTGTAGCATGCTCCAAAAACAGCGGGGGAAGGAGAAAGGCATTGCCGGATCAGAATTCGAAAAGTTCTTCGAACGCGGCTCGCCTAGACGGGGGAATGATGCGATGGGTCCGCACGGCGACTTGTCTGATCAGTTTCGGATTCACCATTTATAAGTTCTTTCAGATGGAGATCGGCAAGAGGGAATCGGGAAATTACCTCATCGGTCCCCGTGGGTTTGCAATGATGAGGGCGACAATACAACACGTACAGGACAGGAATCTACTTTGGGCAATGAACCCGGACGTCCCCGTTCCATAGCCGGATCGCATTGCTTGCGATAGTCGCCTTTGCGGCTGTGATTTTTCAGAAATAGGTGATGCATCTGAAACTGCGTTTGCACCTGCCACACTCCACAGTTAGATCCGACTTCGCAAAGAGATAGAACTGTGAAGGCTGGCTACACCTGAGTCAGCGTCGTGGTGGAAAGCAGTTTTTCATGAACAGCGAAGACGTGTCGTTGCGCCGATTCGAAGTTGTTTTGCTGGCAGCCGCCTTGCTGCTCACGACCGTTTTTGTCGCAGCGAAGTTGCAAAACCGGATTTCCGAAGGCAGCGATGAACCGGCCCGATAACATGGCTCAACTCAAAGGAGTGACTCTAATGAATCTGAAACCAAACCCCATTTTAGGACTGGTGATGGCAGGACTCGCGTCGCTTGCCATGGCGGCAACCGCTTCGGCACAGGATACAACCCAGACCCAAGTCCGAACCGGGACGCCGACCACGACGACAAGCGTGGAGCGAGGCGAAGTCGTCTATGCTTCAGGCAACGATCTGGTCGTCAAAATGGATACCGGTGAAATACGTCACATGAACGTATCCGATTCCGCAAGGGCGACTGTGGATGGCAAGGAACTCTCCGTTCACGATCTCAAACCGGGAATGAAACTGCAGCGGACGATTACTACAACAACGACGCCAAAAACAGTGACAACCATCCGGTCCATTCAAGGAACGGTATTCGCGGTGATCCCGCCTTCCAATCTTATTCTCAGCTTTCCGGAAGGCGGCAACAAGTCGTACAACGTTCCTAAAGATCAGAAGTTTGTCATTGACGGAAAGTCCTATTCGGCATTTGAGCTCAAGAAGGGAATGAAAATCGCGGCAACCGTGGTGTCGGAATCATCGGATGTCGCCGTTACCGAAACGAGAAGAGCGACAGGAACGGCGCCCGTTGCGGCGGCTCCGCCTCCGCCGCCTCCCACGCCAGTGGTATACGTGGGTGTTCTCCTGATTGAAGTTCCAGCGCCTGCGACGCCACCGCCTCCGACGCCTCTAGCTGCGACACCGACTGCCCGTGCCGCAGCTGCGCCGCAACCGGCTCCCACGGCGTTGCCCAAGACCGCGACTTCTCTTCCACTGGTGGGTCTTCTGGGTCTTCTGCTCTGTGCCGCGTCATTAGCAATCCGGATGATTCGACGCTCTGTCCGATAGTTCTTGGGATTGAACGATCCTCCCTTCCTCTGAAACAATCGTGCGATAGAGGAAGGGAGGATTTTTTGCGACTGAGATAATTCCGGCCTTGCCTTCGGGGGGAGAGGCCAGACCGGCGATCCGGCGTGGCGACCGGGCAACCAACCGGACAACTTTGGCTCTGTCGATTTGAATTTCGGCAGTGTCTTCGATGACGAAGATTCGCTGATCGTCGGGGATCGATCGAGCCACCAGAATGTTTTGCTATTGTTCCACCGCGGATTGCAGCAAGCCCATGATGTCCGTGCTGACTGCTCCAGTACGGACCAGTGCTTCGGCGGTGTACGCCTTGCTCTGAAATTTCCGGATCCATCATTGTTCCGTTCAACGAACAGGGCGGACGGCGGCTACACGCGAGCCGTAGGGGATACGTGCATCCAAGATAGGTTTCGCAAGATCACGTCTCGAAAGATTACAACCACCGACCGCGGCACGACTTTGTACAGCTTGAGTTCTGCCGGAACTCGAAGCCGTTTTAAGACTCCAGGCGCCGGCGCTGTTGATCTTGGGTAATGAGACGGTAGAGGGAACAATCATGCACTACTGCGCGAACGTGCAGGCGGGTTATTGGGGTTACGTTCGAGTTGACACTCAATTAAGACTGAGCGATTTCCGCATGGCGAATTGCGGCGGTATCCAGGGAAGAGACGCTCTGCTATTCGGCGAAACCGTCGAAGATGTTGGGACTAAATTGACACGACCTAACGCCGCATTCGTCGCCTGAGAGCCAAGAGAAATAATGCCACCTGTGCGGGCAGGAGAATCGCATTTAAACCCATTGAGACGCCGATTGGATTCGTTGGACGGTCTGCAAAACCTTTATGCGTCGGTTCGAATCCGATCGGCGCCTCTTAGTTGACCTGGTTGGAGTTAGTGCCTGATTGTGCGGTCTGAAAATCGGCAGCATTTTTCGCGATTGTATCCGAAACTATAGGTACCACTTTCTGCCTCTCGCCAGCGACAGCTCTATTCTTTTCCACTTCGGCGATTTCCTTCGTTTCCTTCGCCGCATTGAATATTTCCAGTCGGCGAACCGCGTCGGCTTGGTGCTGCTCCTGTGGATGCGCATACCGCATGACCATGTTGAGTTTGCTGTGTCCCAGCAGAGCTGCAAGCGTGGTCATATCCATGCCGGCGCTGTTGATCCTGGGGAATGAAACCGTAGAAGGGACGATCGTGCACTATGACGCGAATGTGCAAGCGGGGTATGAAGTAACAATGGAGATCTTCGGCGAAAATCCGAACGATGATGTATTGTTTGCGATCGGCATGATTGACACTCCCACAACCTTTATTGTTGGTGCAGGCGCCAGCAAACCTTATGGACTACCAACAGGCGCAAGAATGAGAATCGACGCTGGCAACCTGACTGCTGAGTCGCACCTCTACCGCTTTATTAGGCTCGTGCTCGTCCGAAGGGACCCAACGTTTAAGGTCGATTTCATTAATGAATTCTTTCAAGACCTGAAAGATCACACGGTGGAATCCATCGATGAGTATTTAGAAAAACGGCGAGTCGAACCATTCGCGACTATTGGAAGAGTCACAATTGCAGCACTCATGGGAGATGCGCTGCGAAGTGCAAAGCCTCGGCCCGCAGAAAATGAAGACTGGCTCTTGCATATTTTCAGGAGGATGGCTCGCGGTATCGATGCATTCCCTGAATTTGTGGAGAAGAACCGCTGCAGGTTTATCACATTCAATTTTGATTCTTTCATTGAAGATCGTCTTTTACAGTTACTGACCACGACTTATGGGCGCAACGCAGTTACTTCTAATCCATTCTCGGTAATACATGTTCATGGAATGCTAAGTCTCGTTCCTCTCGAAACGATGGAATTTGAGCAGTTCTTGCCCGGAAAAAACGTTTACGCCACTGCGGGCACATGAATGAAGGTGCAAGTGCATCTTGTCCGTTTGACTCATTCGCGGATATCATCCCCTCCATCGTTTCTTCAACTCGCCTCCTGGTTTGCGGCCTCGTTTCAGTGCCATGTCGTCTTGCTGACAAGATAGGAGATGCCCATGCGATATCGACCGGTTGCGATCATGGTCGTTACATTGAGTATTCTGTCGAACGCTTGCCCACCGGCTGCAGCAACATCGTTCAGGATTTTTTCAGACCGTGTGTCCTTTAATGATGCGGCCCAGCCCAGGTCCTTAATCGGTTTCGAAGAGTTTCCAGAAGGCCAGATGTGTCCACTGCACGTTGGAACTGATCCCTGCAGGCTTCTAACCCAAGGTGTCGAATTTGTCGCCACCACATATATGGAACCGATTTCTTCGCCAGGTCTACGGATCGAATCGGATTTTGGCCTGCCCCTATCGCGGGGACTGGGCTCGGATGCGATTCCGGTGGCAGCCAACGATTTCTATTGGAACTTCATGTCACAGAGCCTGGGTTTGGATGTCGTGACTGGTGCGACGAACGGACGGACCTACACGGTTGTACTCACGGACCAATTCGACGCTGTCTTTCAATTCAGCATGTTTGCGACGAACGGCGCAGGTGGCTTCTTCGGGTTTATATCCGACGTACCGATTCGCAGCATGTCGATCTTCGACCCTTGCCTCGATCGCGCCTGTTTCAACTTCCTAATCGACAATGTAGTGGTTTCACCTGTTCCCGAACCTTCGTCGCTCTGCCTGCTCGGTTTCGCCTCAGCGGTATTATTCCTGGCCGGTCACCGACGCGCCTACAGGAGTGAGAACCATAGCCGGAATAAGCTGCAGCTTTGAAACAATCAAAGGGTAAAGGTACGATGCTGCGAGACCCAGGCTGTCCAGTGCGCGTGAAATAGTCGTGCCGTTCATCGAAATCTCCGGGCGGGTAGGTCTGCAGACTGAGCGCTGGCATCATGCTGGCAGCCGCCCTCTTTTCGTTCTTTCTCTGCACTTCCGGGTGACCATTTGACACCAGTTCAGACGCCCTGTATTGTCCGGGCTTCTCACAATTCAACCTTCGGGAGGCGACACATGAAGAAGCTTCTCCTGCTCACGGTGCTGCTTGTTCCTGCTTCCGCATTCGCTGATTCCTTCGCATTGGCGACGGCGACGATCGGTTGGTGCGCCTGCGCCTGGACAACCAGTGGACCTATTGGCATCAGCCCGGTCCCGCGAGGGTTTATCACGTCCGGCCTCTCGCCATACGGAACCCTTCAAGCGATCGCGGACGCGCATGGGATAGACGGCGGGGATACCGTTTATCGACATACCGGCGCTTTCATCGATGACACCTATTTTTTAGTGGGCACGGGCACCGGATTGCTGACGTTCACATTGCCTTACACCCTGACCGCATCGTGCGTTGATGCGTCGTATGGCGATCCATCATCGGCAGTCAGCATGGTGTCTCTGTCGCTTTTCTCGCCGCCGAATGGACCTCCACTATCGACACAGATCGAATCGCTGAGTTGTCGAGACGGCGAAAGTCGATCGGGCATGCTGACTGTCAGCAGTCTTGTAGTTCCGAATGGGCTGGTTTTAATTTCTGTAAGGGCAAATGCAGATTCAATAGCCCCTGTGTCGGAAGCACCGTCGCTCACACTGCTGTCGCTGGGGCTGATTGCGATCGGAGTACTGCGGCGACGCCGTCCTGGGACGGTGGCCTGAGATTTTCGGATGAATAAACGCCGCGGGACTTGCGGAGGATTTTGTAGGGACTGCTGCCTTAATCAGCTTCAATGGGTTATTCTACTGGTTTGCGAAGGCGCTGAATTTGAAATTTACTGGCTCTAATCCCACCACTTTTCTCGACCAACGTACAGGAGGCTGAACAACATGGTATTGACGAAGGACGAACTGATCGGATCCCTGAAGAACGAAGTACGAATCCTGCTCCACCTCGCAGGCAAGATTGATCGCAAGCAGCTGGACTATCGGCCGACACCGAAGCAGCGCAGCACCATCGAACTACTTCGTTACCTGGCTGTCATGGGCCCGATGATCATTCGCGGCGTTAAGGCCGGCAAATTCGACGGGCCTGCATGGCAGGCGGCCGCCGCAGAAGTCGAAGCGATGAACTTCGACCAGGTGCTTGGAGTCATTGCCAAGCAAAGCAGCACTTATGAAGAACTGCTCTCTGAATTTTCGGATGCCGACTTCCGAAGCGAAATTGACCTTTTCGGGATGGGACAGAAGTCCAGCCGAGGCGCCGATATCGTCAGACTGGTTCTGGGTGGATGCGCCGCCTACCGGACGCAGCTTTTCTGCTATCTCAAGTCGTGCGGCAGGGACGAACTGAACACCATGAATCTCTGGGCCGGGATGGACGCGGCAATGCCAGCCGCCGGCTAAGAAATGAGGGGACAGTCCCCTCATTTAAACAGTTTGTCGGCTTCGGCCTGAAGCTCTTCGGTCGTGATTTCACCGCGAGAATGGGACTGCAGATGCATGTAGAACTGATTGAACTTCTTCATGCTGGCATCGCGCGCGGATTCCGTCTGGATGGCGGAACAGAATTTTTGAAAGTGGACGCCGATGCGGTCGAGCGCAACGGCGCTCCGGCAATACGGGCACTTGATTCCGGTCAATAGCAACCTCCCTGAAAAATGTCAGCACCCGATATTGGCATCGATTCTCTTTCGCATCGTGGAAATCATCACGATGAATGAACCCGCTCTCATCGAATTCGAGCACATCACCGTGATGCGAGGCAGGACCGTCGCGCTCGATGACGTTTCCCTGAAGATTGGCGTTGGCGAACATGTCGCAATACTTGGACCCAACGGCTGCGGGAAATCGACGCTGATCAAAGCCATTACGCGCGAATGCTATCCCGTTTATCAGGAGCGTTCATCGGTTCGAATTTTTGGCCAGGACCAGTGGAATGTGGCGGAGTTGCGCACCTTGCTGGGAATTGTGTCGAGCGACCTGATGGCGACCTGCACGCGATCGGTTACTGGACGCGACATAGTGCTTTCGGGCTTTTTTTCCAGCGTCGGAATATGGCCGCATCAGGAAGTCACTCCCGACATGATTGAAAGCGCGAATCGCGCAATCGCGCTCATGGAGGTATCGCACCTCGCGGAGCGCGACACCGACGAGATGTCGTCCGGTGAAGCCCGACGCATTCTGATGGCTCGCGCCCTGGTGCACCATCCACGCGCACTACTCCTGGACGAACCATCAACGGCGCTCGACCTGTTCGCCCAGCACGAATTGCGGCAGATCCTGCGAAAGCTGGCACAATCCGGAATCGGAATCATCATGGTGACTCATCATCTCTCCGATCTCATTCCCGAAATGGATCGCGTGGTATTGATGGACCGAGGCCGAATCATCGCAGATGGCTCCAAACCTGAGGTGCTTGTGGCTGCCAGATTATCCGCGCTTTTCCGCCAGCCTTTGGAATTGTCCGAGCGAAACGGCTACTTCAACCTTTGGTAATTGGCCCCGTGTCATTTCCTGTCATTCCAAGTGACGAATTCTGTCAGATGAAATTTCACCCGCAAGCTATCTCGCTGATTTTCATCGGTGATTCATTTGGCCAGATGATTGCATTGTACAGGTTGACCTTTGCGGCATGATGCCCGAGGCGCCGTTCCCGTCGGCAAGGATGCGATTCCGATTATTTCACCAGGGATGTTGCGGTAATTGGCACGGGACGGCATTAACACCTATCGGTAGTATTCGAGCAGGGAAGTGCGATAGGCACTCCAGACTTCCGGCTCATCTTTCTGCTCAAAGTACGCGTCGATCTCCTCAGCATCCATATCCAACATCATCGGCAAAGTTCTTGCCACACTTTTAATCAGCTTCAGATCTTCCGGCATTCGAAAATGCGCCAGTATCGTGATCACGTGGCTGCGTATGCCGCTGAGGTCTCCGGCATCAGTTAAAAACTTCCTCAGGATTTCGAGTACGCCAACCCGCGATGTCGGATCGATCACCGCAATTCCTTCCAGAGCGGAAGCTGCAACCGACCGAATCGTACTATCCAGCCTGTTGTCTTCCAGCACCTGCTGAAGCGGCCGAACCGCCGCATCCCCGGCGCGGGCAAGAGCGACCGGAAGGTCTTCGAGTGCGTCTTCATGCCGTGTGCTTGTTGCCAGAAAGATTGCATCGATAAAAACCGGTATGGAATTGCGGACTTGAAGCGAGCTGGCCAGACGAATCGCATGAAGCACTGCCCAACGTCCCGCCTCTTCGGTGTGCCATAGCCGGATGCTTTTGATCAGTTCCAGAAGCAGCGGGCCGATGGTGGTCGCCGATGCCGACACCGTTTGCAGAAGATCCGCCGATAACAGAGGTTCACCCCGCAGTATCGTTTTCAGAACCTCTTCATTTGTCATCCAGCCTCACCTCGATGACTATAGTAACCTTACGCGAATGCGGCCCGAAGATTTACATCACGTCGTGCGGATACTGAAACGGGAGATCCGTAAATGGCCGGTGCCGGCCATCGCACATTACGCCGAAACTCCATTTACCGTGCTCATCTCATGCCTGCTCAGTCTCCGCACTCAGGACAAGACGACGGTTGCGGCAAGCGATCGGCTGTTCGCTATCGCATCGGACCCGAAGACCATGCTGGCGACTCCGGTGACGATCATCGAAAAGGCGATATATCCGGTGTCGTTCTATCGGAACAAGGCGAAGTCCATCCATGCGATCTGCGAAATGCTGTTCGCAGAGTTTGGCGGACAGGTTCCCTCGGACATGGATTCGCTTCTGCGACTTCCTGGCGTCGGCCGAAAGACGGCAAATATCGTGATTACCCTGGCATTTCGGAAGCCGGGAATCGCGGTGGATATCCATGTCCATCGGATTTCCAATCGTCTCGGGTATGTGCGCACGCGCACGCCGGATGAAACCGAAATGTCGCTGAGGAAGAAGCTGCCGAGACGCTACTGGATGGTGCTGAACGATCTGCTGGTCGCGTACGGCCAGAACCTCTGCAAACCCGTCAGCCCGTTCTGCTCGACGTGCCGGATCTCGACTTACTGTAAACGAATTGGAGTGAGGACGAGCCGGTAGGAGACGAACCTTTTCGGCTCAGGAACCATCCCGGCGCTTCGCGCCACCCTCCTCACTGAGGAGGGAATTCGTCCGGCGAATCGCCCTCCGGAGTCAGGTGGGCAGCACGACCGAAGGTCGCGCGAGGGGTGGTTCCCAGGCCGAACCTTTAGTTAATCGAAAGATTCTTCAGAATCGCAACCATGCGGGCGAGAAGCTTCGGTTCAATTTTGCTCTCATTCGCGAATGTCGTCAGCGCCCCTGCGTCAAGTTCGCCCAGGTCCGCCGTAAGAAAGTGAGCGCAGGAATTGCAGCCGTCGGTCGCGAACAGCACCTTTCGCTCGGGGGAGTAGGCCAGCAAGCGCGGGGACGTGCTGTCGCGAAGGATTCGTCCGGTATCTTCATACTGATCGGGATTTGCCAGCCAGAGTTCCGGCGGCCGGACCTGCTCGGCTTTCGCGATCAATCGAATCGAATCCATGTCGAAATCGATCAACTCCTGCGCCTTTGGAGCAACATCGCGATCATTCATGCGGTACAGCCTCATTTTTCCAGCTCACCGGCGACGATATTCAGCGACCCCAAAGCTGCGACCGCATCCGAAATGTAGCCGCCCTTCACCATGGAACTGAATGCCTGGAAGATATAGAAGCAGGCCCCGCGACACCGAAGCCTGTAGGGACGTTTGGTTCCGTTGCTTATCAGATAGAACCCGAGTTCACCGTTGGCTGCTTCCCAATACGAGTAGACTTCGCCAATCGGTGGAAGTATTCCGTCCTGAATCAATTCGAAGTGATTCATCAGGTCTTCGATATTGGAATACACGCCCTTTTTGGGCGGCAGGCTGATCCGCCGGTCCAGAATCTGCACCGGGCCCTCCGGAAGATTTTCCAGCGCTTGCCTGATGATTCGCAGGCTCTGGCGGACTTCTTCCATGCGAACCAGGTAGCGATCGTAAATGTCTCCGCGCTCGCCGACCGGTACGTCAAATTCGAACTTATCGTAATCGTAATTCGGGAACCACTTCCGCACGTCATAGGGGACGCCGCACGCTCTCAATACCGGTCCGGTAAATCCCCAGTCGATGGCATCCTCGGCGGAAACTGCCGTCACGCCCTCGGTTCGCATTTTGAAAAGCTTGTTGTGGCGATTCATTTTTTCGAGGTTGTCCAGATATACCGGAATCGTTTCCAGCAGCTTGCGGGCGCGCGCAATGAAATCGTTCGGGACGTCATCGGCAACTCCACCGATGCGCACGTAACTCACGGTCAGACGTCCGCCGCAGCAGGATTCAATCAGGTCGTAGATATCTTCGCGGGGGCGGAACGCATACCAGAAGTTGCTGATCGAACCCAGGTCGACAAGGTTCGTTCCAATACACACCAGGTGATCGGCAATGCGGCTGAACTCGGACAGAATCACACGGATGTACTGCGCCCGTTTTGGAATCTCGACGCCAAACATCTTTTCAACAGCCATCGCGTAGGTCACGCCGTTCATCATGCCCGACATGTAGTTCAACCGATCGGTGAAGGGAATCACCTGCCAGTACATGTGCGTTTCCGACATCTTTTCAAAGCACCGATGGAGATAGCCGATTTCGGTATCCGAATCGATGATCCGTTCGCCGTCCACTGCGACCTGAAGCCGAAACGTTCCGTGCATCGCGGGGTGCTGAGGTCCGAGATTCAAAATCTGCGGATGATTGATGCCCATCGCTTCGGCGTACTTCTTTGCGCGTTCGACGACGGGCAGGTCGATCGTGCCTGTGCTCATCGTGCGTTGACCGGGAGGGAAGTCGCGACGCAGCGGATAGCCTTCAAACTGGGCGTGCGTCAGAATTCGCCGCAGGTCGGGATGGCCTTTGAACTGAATTCCGAACATGTCAAACGCTTCGCGCTCCGACCAGTCCGCGCCCTTCCAGACATCGACGACGCTGTCGATGGTGGGGTTTTCTCCCGATACGGGCGCCTTGATGCGCACGCGATGTTTGTTCGACAGCGACAGCAGATGGTAGACGACATCGTACCGATCGGCGCGTTCCTGCATGTAGTCGACAGCCGTCACATCCAGCAGCATCTTGAAATCAAATGCGGGATCGGTCTTCAACGCACGCATGACATTCTTGATGTTGTCGCGCTTGACCGTAATCGAGAGATCTCCGCGAAACTCCCGCATGCCGATCAGATCATCCGGAAACTTTTCCTTGAATGCCTTGGCAATGGGGTTATCGACTTCCTGTTTTTCTTCAAGGAATCGCACCAGCGCTCGGGGAGGCGGTTCGAGGCCGGCGACAGTGGCATCGGTCTCCGGAGTTCTCAGCGTCGTCTGCCGGGGGTGCCTTTCGTAGGAGAGTCGCGTGTCCGCCTTGATCTGATCCTGCAGTTTGATGACGGCGTCGAGAACCGCTTCGGGAACCGGCGGGCAGCCGGGTATATACACATCCACCGGAATGATTTCGTCGATGCCCTGCATCACGTGATACGCGCGATAAAATCCGCCGCAGGTGGCGCACGCGCCCATGGAGATCACCCAACGGGGCTCGGCCATCTGATCGTAGATTTGCTTGAGCACCGGAGCCATCTTGTCGTTGATCGTGCCGAGAACCATCAGGACGTCGGATTGTTTGGGTGAGAATCGAACGACTTCAGATCCGAATCGCGCGATGTCGTAATGAGCGGAAGCCACGGCCATGAATTCGATGGCGCAACAGGCCGTGCCAAACGGATACGGCCAGAGGGACCCGGTGCGTGCCCAGTTGATCAGCGACGATGCTGTAGTCGTGAAGAAATTCTCGCGTTCCTTTGGTTCTACGGATTCAATTGGCTCGGCCTTCATAATCGATCGATTGTAACACGCGGAATTCCCCGAACGGCGGACGCGATCGCCCGGATATGGACCGGCGTCGTGCCGCAACATCCACCAACGATATCGACGTGACCTTGTTGCGCGAGTTCACCCATAATGGCCGCGAACTCCTCCGGAGTTTCATCGTAGCCACCCGTTGCATTCGGCAGGCCCGCACTGGGATGAAAGCTGACCCTGGTGGTCGCCATTTTCGATAACTGCTCCAGGAATGGGCGGCTGTGCCTGGCACCGAATCCGCAATTGATCCCGACGGCGTAAAGCCCGCAGGAAGAGACGGCATTCCAGAATGCCTCCATGGATTCACCCGAAATAAGACCACCGCCCTTTGAAATCGTGACGGAAAGCAGGACCGGCAGTTCACGTCCGATGGTGATGAACAGTTTTTCAATCGCTGCCATCGCGGATTGCGCCGTGCGAATACTGGTGATGGTCTCGGCAAGAAGCATGTCGGCTCCCCCTTCGACGAGTGCGCGTGCCTGTTCGAAAAAGCCATCCATCGAAGCCGCTCCATCGCGGCCGGGTCCCATCGCTCCAGCAACGTATCGCGGGTGTAAGGGGTCTGCGGCGGCGTATTCATCCGCGACTGCGCGCGCCAGCCGAGCTCCAGCAAGATTCAGCGCGACGTCTTCCGGACCTCGGTTGGAATTAAATGTGTTTGTTTTGAGGATATCGGCACCCGCATCCAGATATTGCCGATGGATGGACTGAATCCGTTCCGGCGACGTGAGATTCAGTGAATCCTTTTCGGTGGATTCAATGAGCGTCCCCATCGCTCCGTCCATGACAATCACTCGATCTCGGGAAAGCGTTTTCATGTCTGGGTGGCCCGAAGCGCCGGATAAGGGATACACCATGCCAACTAGAATTGCAGATTGGGTTTCGGATTGGTACTCTTGTCGCCATTATGCGGACAAAATTGTTGGTATCGCTGATCGTTGCCGCTGCATTCGGTGCCGCGCCGTTTTTGATCGCGCAACAGGCCGACCATGTGTGGACCGTGGCGGAGTTGTTCACCCGCAATATCGGCACGGCGGCACAGCAGCGTACGGCGTTCCCGCCGCATCGCATCATCGGCAACCTTTACTACGTTGGGACGGAGAGCCTGTCGTCGTTTGTGGTGGACACGCCGGAGGGAGGCATCCTCATCGATTCGACGTACGAAGTGAACGTTCCCGTGATCCAGGAGTCGATGTCGAAGCTCGGGTTGAAATTCAACAACATCAAAATCATCCTCGGCAGTCATGCGCACGGCGATCACCAGGAAGCGGATGCGATGGTCGCAGAAATGACTGGCGCCAGGGCAATGGCATTGGCCGAAGACATACCCGATCTTCAACGCATGCGGACGCCAAGCGGGAAGGCCCGCCCGACGTATCAGATGCTGCATGACGGCGATGAGGTGAAGCTGGGCGGCACCTCGCTGGTGGCGCATCTCACACCCGGGCACACGCACGGCTGCACGACGTGGACGATGCGAGTGCAGGAGAATGGCGAAACTCATAATGTTGTGATTATCGGAAGCATGGGAGTGAACACCGGAACGCGACTTTGGACAAATGGCGCCCTCACGCCGATCGGCGAGGAATATGTGCGTGGCTTCAAAGCCATGCACGCATTGTCCGGCGACGTACCTCTGGGATCGCATCCCGCGATGCATGGACTTGTGGAGAAGTACAAAAAACTCAGCGGAAGTGGTTTAAGTCCGGCCGTCGGCACGTTGTATGTTCCGAACCCCTACATTGATCCGAAAGGTTACCTGACCGAACTGAATATCGAAGAGACGGCCTTCAATATCGAGCTGGACAATCAGAAGAAGGCGGCCGCGACTGGTGCAGCTCCCGCGCCCGTGGCTCGGTAACCCCGATTGGCATCCACACAAGCCATACCCATTGCGGAGCGGACTGTGAATCGATGGCGGATTCCCATTGGCGCCGTCGCTGTTCACATCTGTATTGGTTCGGTCTATGCATGGAGCACGCTGAACCGGCCAATTCTGGCTCTCTTTCCGGATCAGCCCTGGTGGTTCAGTCCTCCCTACACGACATTCTCGACAGCCCTTGTGCTTCTCGGCCTGAGCGCGGCGTTCGGTGGACCGTGGGTGGAACGCAGCGGCCCACGCGTTGCTGCAACGGCAGCCGCAATATTTTTCGGATCGGGCCTGATCGTCGGTGGAGTCGGACTCACGATCCAATCTCCAGTTCTGGTGTTCCTTGGCATGGGCGTCATCGGCGGTATTGGATGCGGCCTGGGCTACATCGCACCGGTGAGCACTTTGGTGAAATGGTTTCCAGATCGGCGAGGTATGGCCACCGGCATGGCCATCATGGGATTTGGCGGCGGCGCGTATCTGGCAGGGAAGTGGAATGCCGTTCTCGTCAATCAGATCGGTGTTGCGAAAACGGTCGCGCTGTTTGGCGCCATCTATCTTGTCGTGATGATGATCGGTGCACGCATCCTGCGGCGGCCGCCGGCGGGATGGAGACCCGAGGGTTGGACACCGCCCGTCAATACCAACGCGATGATCACCGATCGCAGCTTTACGCGCAACGAAGCCGTGCGGACCGTACAGTTTTATCTGCTCTGGGGAATCCTCTTCATTAATGTGACCGCAGGTATCGGCATTCTTGCGCAGGCATCTCCGATGATGCAGGATCTGTTTCAGAAATCGGCAGTGGAAGCGGGAGCCATCGTTTCGATTATCAGCCTGTTCAATGCCGGAGGCCGATTCTTCTGGGCGTCGAGCTCCGACTACATTGGACGCCGGAATACGTACACGCTGTTCTTCGTTGTCCAGATCGCGTTGTTTCTCCTGATTCCTGGAATCGCCGCCGCCGGATCATGGACCATCTTTCTGGCATGCCTTTTCACCGTGTTCACCATGTATGGTGGAGGGTTTGCTACCATTCCGGCGTTTCTTGCAGACATCTTCGGATCGGAGAACGTCGGCGCGATTCACGGTGCCACGCTGACGGCCTGGAGCGCCGCCGCGATAACCGGTCCGCTGATCATCACGCAGCTGTCGGATCGCGCCAGGGCTGCACTCCCTGCCGGTGCCAGCAAGGTCCACATCTATGACACACCACTTCAAGTGCTTGCCGCGATGCTTGCCATCGGCTTCGTTCTGACGCTGCTTGTTCGGCCGATCCAACGAAAATAGCTGCCGGAATAGCCTGCGGAACTTTCGCTGCCGATGGAAAGCGCATATGATGGCCGCAATCAGGAGGAACCCTATGAAGCTTGCGTTATTGCTATCGACGGTATTTATTTCTGCCATTTCACTCTCCGCAGCGCAAAGCGGCTCCGCGGTGACCTATGTGGGCCACGACAAAGTCGCCGCTGCGATGCCCAGCGGTGGTGCACTGGCGAATGGCCCGGACTTCGCAGTATCCATCGCGCGCCGTACGGCAGCAGGTCAGGTGGAAGTACACGACAAGGAGACCGACACGTTTTACGTCCTGGATGGCAGTGCGACATTCGTGACCGGCGGGACGATGGTCGGAGGCAAAGTCAGCCGGGCCAATCAACAGGTGGGCACCGACATTACCGGAGGCGAGACGCATCAGCTGACGAAGGGGGACGTGATCACGATCCCTGCCGGAGTTCCACACTGGTTCAAGGAAGTCCAGCAGCCGTTTACGTATTACATGGTGAAGATCGTCAAACCGTGAAGGCAAATCCCGATCAGTATGAAGATACCGGACGAATCCTTCGCGACACGAACTTGACGAAGGGGCGCCGACGGCATTCGCGAATGAAAGCAAGGTTGAGTAGTAATCCCCTCAGTGAGGAGGGGTGGCGCGAAGCGCCGGGGTGGTTCCCGAGCCGAAAAGGTTCGGCTTGGGAACCACCCCTCGCACGACCTTCGGTCGTGCTGCCCTCCTGACTCAGGAGGGCAATTTCGCGCCCCTCTCTTCTCCTACCGGCTCCTGTACCGCATGATCGATTTCGACATGGATTCGATTCGATTGATCTCTGGCTGGGACTTGCCGCGGTGCCCACACGCCGATGCGCGGTCATGAATTCACCATTGCGGGAGCGGGCTCCTCTGTGGGAGACGTCTCCTGTGCTTTACGGACTCCAACGCGTCGGACGGCGCGCGCAATGCCGTATGACACCAGCGCGGCATGATCGTACTCGAGTGCGTTGGATACCAGGATATCGAAGCGGCCCAGGGCATCCAGCGTTTCCTCCAGCGTTTGACTCCATTTTTTGAGGGAAGCGGAACGCCGCCCCTCCGCATCCCGGAAGTCCTGAATCGATTTCTCGAACGACAGGATTGCGCCCTCGAGATCGCCGGCAAACGTCGCCGATAATCCGTGTTCGACAAATTCCTTGTTCATCGACTCGGCCTCGAGGAGAAAACCCTTCGCATGGTCGATGAGATTCTGATCCGTGGGCTTCACCGGCAGCTGGAGTTTATCGGTGTGCAGCGCCCGCGAAAGTTGACCGGCTCTCATGAGACGATCCTTCAGTTTGTCGCGAGACGCGTCCTTCACGGCACGTCCCTTTCGCAGTGCTGTTTTCGACGCCATCCAGATGCCCGCCTGTTGCGAAAGCGTTTCCACTCCCGTTCCAAGCGTTTCCAGAAGTTTTTTGGCACCGCTGTCCTCGGGAAATAAGCCCACGTTGCGGGTTCCGAAATCCACCACGTGCGTGAGCATTTGATACATTTGCGTGCTTTTGCGATTCATACAGTCTCCTTTGTGTTTGCGATCGTGAATGTTTCGAACCGTCCCGGATATCCGAACCGCCGATCCGGTTGCGATGCATAAGGCACGCGGCTCGCCGCCGGTCTGCAGCAAAGCGTGGTTATCAGATTCAAAGGGTTGCGGCCCGACACGGCGGGCCTGGCCTCGTATTGCGGACATTTACGTCCGCTCGCGCGGACAAGAATGTCCGCGACGCCAGAGGTCCGGTTGTGGAATCCCCATTTAGGTAGCGGAAATGTTGAGTTCGGAATGTGGAATGACCGAAATGGCAATTGGCACGATGGAAACGGTAGTTGGCACGATGGAAACGGTAGTTGGCATGATGGAAACAGTAGTTGGAACGATGGAAATGGTATTTGGCACGATGGAAACGGTATTTGGAACGATGGAAACAGTAGTTGGAACGACAGAAACAGTAGTTGGCACGATGGAAATGGTAGTTGGCACGATGGAAATGGTAGTTGGCACGATGGAAACGGTATTTGAGCCGATCGAGTCCACCCCCAGCGATTTCACTCGCGCTCTGGTAAAGAGGCGAATTATTCTGGGACCGCGTCAGACAGCCAATACGTCTGTCATTATCGTGATTTCCGTTTTCAATCTGGCTCGATCAACAGAATCATCTCCATTGAAGCGAGGGATACATGAAATCGATGCGACAACCTGGCAGCAAAAGCGACTGGCCGATGCTCCTTTGCACCGCGCTGCCCATCATCCTTTGCGCCGGGCTCTTGTGGATACAACCTCACGTTGCAGCGCAGTCGAGAGGGATCGCCGATCGAGGCTACATGTATATCGAAGGCGGTGGTGTGGCGGGCGAACCCAGGGACGTCCAAATGGCCCGTGCGATCGCTGCCGGCCCGCGCACGGTCAACTCTGACGCACGGATTATCGGCGTGGATTCGCAGGGGAAGACCATTGTTCTGCGTGAAGGCAAAAATGGCTTCACGTGCCAGCCCGGCAATCCTAAAGTTGTCGGTCGTCCTGCGTCGTGTGCAAATGAAGCGGCGCAGCAGTGGAGTGCAGATTTGTCTGCGGGGAAATCCAGCCCGACTAACACCGTGGCTGGGTTCGTTTACATGCTCGCGGGTGCGACGGAACGCAATGAGGCTGGCGCAACCGTCAATACGGGGCCGCAATGGATGATCATTTGGCCCTTTGATCCCACGACGTCCGGCTTATCGGCGACCAGGAAAAGCACCGGCGCGTATATTCGCTGGGCTGGCACGCCATACGCGCATTTGAACATCATGGGAGAGGCAGTCGGCGCCCCGATTCAACATTTGGCATCCGAACACGCAGGGCATATGCCGGCCATGGCGGTGCACGACGGCTCCGGAACAGGTGTTCCAACAGATGAACCGGCAGGAATCCAGATTGCGCGTGCCATCAGTGCAGGACCCAAACATGTCACCGACGGCGCCCGTCTGACCGGCACCGATGCGCAAGGAAAAACCATCGTGCTGCGCGAAGGCGACAACGGATTCGTTTGTCGCGCGGGCAGCCTCACGATTGTGGCTCAACCTCCCCAATGCACCTCGACCAAATCAAAGCCCGCGATCATCTACATGCTCGCCGGCGCGACACAACGCAGTATCACAGATCCTTCGGACAACACGAGCCCTTCCCTGGCCATCGCTCCCCATTGGATGATCATGATGCGATTTGATCCCAGGACGTCGGGGATTCCAGAAGCTTATAGCGACACCGGCGCGTATCTCATGTGGTCGGAAACGTCCATTGGCCACATGCACATTAATGGAATCCCGTAGGCAATAGCATACCGGTACACGACGCCAGCGACGCGAGCTAGTATCCATCCCAAACAAGAAGGGAAACCGGGACTCGTGTTGACGGCGAAGCAGCTGCTGAATGGGGCGGGGTAAGTTCGATTTGACACAAGTTCGAGCAAGCGAACGCTGCCCTCCTGAGTCAGATACAAGGGCAGCGGGATCGCGAAGCGGATCCCGCGAGGGGTGGTTCCCAATGAATCACACTGAAGGATGGTTCCTTTGGAACCACCCCGGCGCTTCGCGCGACCCCTCCTGACTCAGGAGGGATTTTCGAAACGGTTACATACTCTATGCGGTATTTACTGACAACATTCATTGCGCTCGCATCCATACAAGTCTCCTCACCCATTTCCGGCTCGATTTTGTGACAATCGGGATGTGATGTATCGTGCTCTCGCAGGAAGGCACGACTCGCGAAAATGACAGGAATGAAGGGGAATGACATGATGAACCGTATGCGAATGTTGCAAGTTCTGGGGCTGCTGCTGGTGTTCGCCGCGAAAGCATCCGCGGCCGATTGCGACCGCGCCTGCCTGAAGGGCATGATGACGACATATCTGAACGCGCTGGTGGCGCACGATCCGACGAAGGCGCCGCTGGCCGCGAATGTGCGATTCACGGAAGACTCGAAAGACCTGAAAGTCGGCGAGGGCTTCTGGAAAACCGCCACGAAATTGGGCGATTACCGCCAGGACTTCATCGATGTGAAAGAGCAGGTCATCGCATCGCTGGTCATCGTGGAAGAGAGCGGCAGGCCGGCAAAGTATACGGCGCGGCTCAAGGTGGCGGACGGAAAGATCACGGAGATCGAGACGATGGTCACCTCGCAGGGCGCTCAGGCCGGAGGCGGTGCGAATCTGATCGTGCGGCCGGATATGGGTATCGAGCCTCCCGCGGCGCAGAAGAACAAACGCGAGGAATTGATTCGCGCCGCCGACTTCTATCCGCGCGGCTTGACCGTCGGCGGCTTTGACAAAGTCGACGCCCCGTTCGCGAAAGATGCGTACCGCATCGAAAATGGAATGGTGATGGCCGGTCCCGGATGCGGGCGCGGTGGTCCCTCGGGCGCCGCCCGAGGGAATGCTCCCCCCGCACCCAATCGTGGCGGCGGCGTGAGCGCAACTTCTCCCCAGGATGTCAGCACGTGCCAGGACATCAAGACGCAGAAAATCATCGCGCATCCCGACCTCACCAAAAGCGTGGTTGCCGTTGACGAAGAACAGGGAATCGCCCTGCTCTGGATGAACTTCGGAGATACCGGCACCTATGGCGCTGGCAATGCGCTGATCGTGTTTGAGGCATTCAAGGTCTTCGGCGGCCAGATCCACGCCGTGGAAGCCTTCATGAAAGTCATGCCCAAAGATACAAAGCGAGGCTGGGGAAAAACGCAGGGCGGACTGGAATGAAGAAGGCCTTCCATCGCAGGCCGTCAGCGCTGGTGGCGCTCGGCTTTTTGACCCTCGGTTTTGCGTCCATCGCCGGAAAAGCGCAGGCGCCTCTGGTACCCATCAAGGTCGCCGGAGCGCGCTGGATCGAGTTGTCCCCTGTGGTGGTGGCGGCGGAGAGTTTCTATCCGCAGAGGCTGACGGTGCCTGCCGGCGGCGTCGTCAGCATCACGTCGAAAGCGGCCGATCTCGCAACCAACGCCGAAACGCAGTTACTGCGCGAATCCGTGACGAATCCAGACCTGCGCATCATCATGACCGTCTCCGAAAGCTTCTATCGGCTGGTGGCGCGGCGTTCCGCGGGCATCAACAAGTTGTCCGACCTGAAGGGCAAGCGAGTCCTGGCGCCGAGACTTACTTCCGCGCATTACTACCTGGTATCCATGCTGCGCAGCGCCGGGTTGACCGAAGAGGATGTGACCATGGTCACATTGCCGGCCGCATCGCCGGCGGAAGCAACACTTACCGCGCCGGCGAGCCGGTTCCGCAATGCGCAGGCACTGGCGCGCGGGGAAGTCGACGTCATCGCAACCTTCGAGCCGGAGCCCGAGGCCGCCGTGCGGATGTTGGGAAATGACGCCATCGTGCTGCAGGATCGTAAGGTGTATCGCGAAGCCTTCAATCTCCATGCGCGCGTTCAGGATCTCGCGGATCCGGAAAAACGCCGTGCCATCGTGCGTTTCGTGAAGGCGGCTGCCGATGCGAGTGCCGCACTCAAAAAGGATCCGAAGCCCTACCTGCCGCACATCTCCAGCGTCATCGGATTTTCGGAGGAAGAAATCGGCTGGGGCTGGCGCGAAACGGAGTTTCCGGTCCACATCATCCCGGACATGCTCGATGTGCTCGACGTGGAGGAACAATGGCTCGCGAAGGTGAGCAATCGCCCACCGCGCAGCCGTACGGAGCTGGCGAAGTTTATCGATCGGTCCGTGGTGGAGGAGGCCCTGAAACTCCAGTGACCCGCAGTCAAGCACACAAGAATCCCAGGGCTCTTGTTGAAGTCGCGTGAGTGTGGACAGCGGAAACTATCCACTCAAATATAGGCAACAGGTACTTTAAGGTTCTGTTCCCCAGAAGAACACCTGACCGCCGACTCGTCCATTCCCGATGTCGTAGTCGATCCTTGTCCTCTGTGGATCGTCTGCCGCGTCAAGACGCAGACTTTCGGAATATTCGAATTTGCCGGGGTTTCTGTGGACTCGGAAAGACCGCATGGACGAAATTTCGTTTTGTATTCAATCGCGACACGATTGCCGAAGCGGGTCGGCAACCAGCTTCGGATCGATGCGCGCCTTCCTCGAAAGGCTTGCATGCGCGCTGCGCATAACCTGAAAGTTCCCGAAGGGTAGCGCACGTGGCGCACGGCTCACCATCGGCGTAGACGCTGCGGTTCTAACAGCGACGTTGATACTGGCGGCTCCTGACCAGTTCGGTTATGCTTCCCACGCTTTCGCTGCTGGACGGAAATTCGCGAATGGCAGGCAACTTCTTGCTCCCCGACCTGAAGATGGTCACCGGTAATGAGAAGTCCAACCTTATATCCCAAGCGCTTAATAGGGAGGCATCAATGAAACCTCAAATGGCCCTGATTCCGTTGCTTGCCGTGATGATGGTGTTGACGGCAGTGCCTTCGTATGTAATGGGCGAGGGTTTCCAGGCCCAGAAACCCTCGGCACCGGCCGAGCAAACGCCACCTGTACCGCTGCCAACTCCAGGCGAACCGTCAAAAGGGAAATCCGCCACACCTCCCAAACCTATCAAAACTGCAGATCCTATCTACACCGAAGAAGCGCGACAAGCCAGGGTGCAGGGCGATGTCATACTCGAAATCGTGGTTCACAAGGATGGGACCGCATCAGTAAACAAGGTTGTCCAGGCATTAGGATACGGCCTCGATAACAGTGCGAAGGCGGCCATCGAGCAATCGACTTTTGCTCCTGGCACATTGGATGGAGAACCTGTTGATGTCACCCTCCGGACGACGATCAGCTTTCATCTGGCTGGGCGTTAAATGATAAACATATGCACCGATGGTTGACCTGCGCTCTGTTTTTGCTGGTATTCCCGGTTGCTGGGGCACAGCAACCACCGGCCGAACTATCCCGTATCCAGGGCGCTGTCTTCGACGCGATAACCCGCGCTCCGATACCCGCGGTACGGGTGACTGGCCCCGGTGTTCAAGTGACGGGACCCTCCATCGAAGTTGTTATCGCCACCGACGCTAATGGGTTATTCGTGGTTGAGAATGTTTATCCCGGACGTGTGCTGGTGACATTCAGAAAACCCGGGTATGTCGCTCAGACTGTTCCATACGATTTCATTGCAGGCCGGGGTATAGAAAACGCGAATATCTTTTTGGCCCCAACGGGAATCGTTACCGGCCGCGTTACCAATCCTCAAGGTGAACCTGCTGCAAATGTCGAAGTGACACTGCTGGGCTATCGCGCCAGAACGCAGGGCCGCGAAATGGTCCGTTTCGCAGTTAGCCGAACCGATGATCGCGGTGAGTATCGATTAGTGGACGTTCCTTCTGGACGTTACCTCGTCGCCTTTGGGACGGTTTTCCGAGTGGACGAAACCTCGGGTCCAAAGAGAATTTTTCCGACTGTGTATCCGGGAGATTCTGATTTTACAAAAGCCGGAACTATTGAAATGAGGGGCGGCGAAGAGTTGCGATTGAATAATGTGCGACTCGAATCCGATCAAGGAATCATGTCGATACATTTCATCAATGGTCCGGGTGAGTCGGCAAAGGATGTCGTCTTCCAGATTGGATACCGCACGCAATTTTCGGACAGCACGACGGCAGGTGCAGAAGACTTCGCACCAATTAGACTTCACATTGATGCCGGTGAATCCTTATCCAGGACAATTTGGCCCGGTCGGTTCGGGGTTTATATCCTCGTCGTATATTGGGCAGCCGGCGACGGTTCGCCCCAATCTATCGTGACGCCTGTCGAATTTAACGGTCCGTCCCAATCCACCGATATTGTCCTTACCCCGCCAAAGGGACATCTAAAAATACATGCGATCACTCAGCAATCGGACGGGAGGACGGTACCGCTGGGGACTGCCAGGATTGGCATTTGCCACGCCGCATTGACGGCATGCTCTTCGTCCGGATTTTGGATTTCCAAAATAAACGCAACCCCCACCTTCCTGAATACTGTTCAGCCTGTTTTGGGCTCCGATGGATTCCTGGACCTGCCCGCAGTAGTTCCCGGCCAATATGAACTCTATTCCCTCACGGTACCGAACGGCTTCTTTGTCGCGACCGCGCATCAGGGGGATCGCGATGCATTGACCGATGGCATTTTAATTTCGGAAGATTCCCTGCCATTGGAAAT
>Ga0157375_10000694_pt1 | contig 29781 bp, 26 predicted proteins | sample M35metaG_FD_115311 | JGI IMG/M metagenome (GOLD analysis project Ga0157375, IMG submission 115311) | Miscanthus rhizosphere microbial communities from Kellogg Biological Station, Michigan, USA - M3-5 metaG | ecosystem: Host-associated > Plants > Roots > Rhizosphere > Soil | place: USA: Michigan... | reverse complement strand
TCGATTGAGCCGACGAGAAATTCGCTCAACACCGCCACGACGGCCGTCGCGATCGCCAGCGCCGTGATCGACTGCCAGAGTGGCCAGAGCGCCTCGTCGCCAGACCCAGCCTGCGCGAGGCCTTCGAAAATCTCACGGTGGGTAACGAGATGAAAAAAGAGCGAGAGAAAATAAGTGATGAAGAGCACGATCACGATCGCGACAGAAAGCCGATCTTCGATCTCTTCGGTCCATCCCGCCGAGCGTCCCGCCGCCGCCGCGTGGAAAATCGTTGGAATGAGGAGCGCGATGCCCGCCAGACCGAGCGAGGTCGCCGATACGCGCGCAGCGGTCTGATTGAATGTTTGCTTGGGAAAACGCAATCCGCCGACCAGAATCGAGGCGCCGAGGACAAGCAAGAGGTTGCCGATGATTGATCCGGTGATCGATGCTTTGACGACTCCGGTGAGGCCTTTGCGCAAGGCCACGAGCGCAATGATCAACTCCGCCGCATTCCCGAAAGTTGCGTTCAGCAGGCCGCCCACACCTGCACCCGAGCGCGCGGCCAATTGTTCCGTCGCGCGTCCCATCCATCCGGCCAGCGGAACGATCGCGATCCCTGCGACAATAAAAAGCAGAGTTTCGTTGCGCCAGGCGGCGACGTAACGCAGCGCGACCGCGACGGGGACGGCCAGCAACAAAAAATCAAGGGGCGTGAACGACCAACTGGATTTTTTCTTCCGCGCCATCACTCCGTGAAGCTTGAACCGCATCCACGCTCAAAGCGAGTTCAACGTCCACCATCTTTACCTCGCTTCCCTTCAGGGAGTAAACTTGTAGATCGCACCGTCGCCATCATCACCACCGTGGACGGTGGCGCCGTAGAAAGTTCCGGACCCGTCATCCACCATGCCGGCATACGGAAAGGCTCCATCCGGAGAGCCCTGGAAGGCGTGCGGAATAGTCTCAGTCCACGTCCCGTTCGCGTTAGGAGATAGCTCAAAAATAGTGCCGCTCCCCAGCCCGCCTTCGCTGGTCGTGCCGTAGAGATTGCCCGCGGCGTCGGAGACAAGGTTGCTAATAGAACTGTTCCCATCGGTCCCGGACCTGAAGCTGTAGAGCACCGACTCGCTCCATCCTCCGGCGCCGTCGGGAGACAACCTGTAGATCGCGCCCAAACCATTGGTTCCGCCGTAGTAAGTCGTGCCGTAGAGGTTGCCCGCAGGATCGAAGAGCAAGGCGCCATAGGGAAAGACTCCGTCAGGGGCACCTTGGAATGCGTAAATGGTCTTGAAATCCCATTCCCCGGTTTCCGTCGGAGTAAGTTCGAAGATGGTGCCCGAGCTACTCGCTCCGCCGGTAGTGGCCGCGCCGTAGAGATGTCCACCGCGAAGCAGTAATTTCCCAGCCGAGCCCGAAGAGCCATCGGAACCTCCGGTAAAAGTGTGAATAACTTTGAAGGCCCAACCGCCATTCGCCTTCGGGCGTAGAACATAGATTGTGCCCAATCCATTGGCTCCGCCTGTCGGAGTCATTCCATAAACGTGACCACGTTTGTCGACCGCGACTCTCGCGCCGGGGCCTGAGCCATCCAAACCTCCGCTAAAAGCATGAATGACAGTTTGCGTCCAGGTTTCACCGCTCTTGGTCAGCTTATAGGTCACACCGCATCCGCCTTCACAACTACCTGAGCCACCCGTGACCGCAGTTCCGTAAAGGTTACCCGCTTTATCAAGAGTTACTCCTTTGTAAGGCTCACCGCCATCTGCCCCACCTGTGAAGCTATAGAGTACGGTATGCACCCAGGCGCCACCAACCGGCGCTAACTGCCAGACCGTTCCGCCGCCAAAATCCCCACCCAGCACCGACGTGCCATAGAGATTGCCCGATGCGTCCACCGCCACATCGGTGTCGCAATACTCGCCGTCCTCCTCACCAGCGAAACTAAAGATGACTTCCGTCGCTGCCCTTGCACCGCTCGCGGCCAGCATGGCCACCGAGATCAAAACCAATCCACCGATCGTCGCTCTGTTCATGAGAGCGCTCTAGCAGAAAATTCGCCGCATGAAAACAACAAAATCTCTGCCCTTGCAGCGGGGATCAGTAAAGATAAGGCTCCGACAGCTGAAAGGCGTTGCGGATCAGCTCGATTTTCGGCGGCGAGTCGGCCACGACCGTCACCTCGACAATGTCGAAACGAAAGAGAATGTCGGGATTGCCTAACAATCGCAGCCAGGCGAGCGCGCCTAACGAAATCCGGCGCTGCTTCTTCGCCCCAACGGCTTCGAGTGGCCGGCCGAAATCCTCCCGCGTGCGCGTTTTCACCTCCACGAAAACGAGCGTGTCGCCATCGCGACAGACCAGGTCGATCTCGCCGCCCTGCCGTCCGCGAAAGTTGCGATAAAGAACCTTGAACCCCTGGCGACGCAGATGACGCGCGGCCAGCTTCTCGCCTCGCGCTCCAAGCTGTAAATGCCCGGCGCTAGAACGAGAAAACCGGCTGCGCCACTGGCTCAAACGAGCGGCGGTGAATCGGGCAAGGGCCGTGTTCATGGAGTTTCTGGAGATGCAACTCGGTGCCGTAGCCTTTGTGCTGGCTGAAACAATATTCCGGGAAGCGCGCGCAGAATTCCCGCATCAGGGTATCGCGCGTTACTTTCGCGATCACGCTTGCTGCCGCGATGCTCAGGCTCAGGCAGTCGCCATCGATGATCGCCGTTTGCGGCAGCGGAAACGGGAAAACCGGCAGACCGTCGATGAGGACGTGTTCCGGTGAATTCGTCAAACCGGCGACTGCGATCCGCATCGCCTCATGCGAGGCGCGCAGGATGTTGATCCGGTCGATCTCGAGGGAATCCACGATGCCAACCGCCCAGACGATCTCAGAGTGGTTCGTCAGGTAGTGATATATCTCCTCGCGCAGATCGACCGAAAGTTGTTTCGAGTCTTTCAGTTTTCGGTGCCGGAACCGCTCCGGCAAAATCGCGGCCGCTGCCACCACGGGACCCGCGAGCGCGCCACGCCCGGCTTCATCGATGCCGGCAATGCAGCCGATGCCTAACGACCGCAGTTTTTTTTCGTGCCGGAATCCGCAACGCATTCTGCGGAGAGCTTATCCACAGATTTCGCCGATTTTCACAGATTAATTTTCAGATCCAAAAGCAAAGACCCGCAGGCGTCTCCACCAAAAAAAATCTGTGCAAATGGCCGTCTCTCTGGACGAAAACTACTCCCGGACGGCGGTCGCTTCCTTGCCCTTGCGATCGCGCAGGTAATTAAGCTTGGCGCGACGGGCGCGACCCTGTTTTTCCACTTCCACCTTCGCGATGCGCGGCGAATGAATCGGGAACACCCGCTCCACGCCTTCGCCATAGGAGATGCGGCGAACGGTGAAGGTCTGGTTGAGGCCGGTGCCTTTGCGGCCGATCACAATCCCCGAAAAAATCTGGATCCGCTCCTTGTCGCCTTCACGAACCCGGGTGTGCACCCGCACCCCGTCGCCCACCTTGAATTTCGTTACGTCAGTCTTTTGCTGCTCTTTGGCCAGGGTGTCGATGATGTTCATAAAGTCGCTTTCTGTCCCGGAAATGGGGTCGAATACCTAGCGCGGGGGCAGCGGATTGTAAAGAGCGCGTCTCGGACGGCTCCCCGACAAACGCCGGGCGACGAGCGGCCATCGAGAACTGCACTTTGACGCTCGTCGCCCCTCACGGTCAAGTCGGCGACACCCGGTTGTGCTTTGGGAGGCGGCCGTTATACTGCCGCTCGCTGCGCCCGTAGCTCAACTGGATAGAGTGACAGCCTCCGAAGCTGTAGGTTGCGCGTTCGAGCCGCGCCGGGCGCACTTCTCCAAGGCTGAAGGTAGACTGAAGAGGGAAAATTTACTCCGCTGCGCGCGCGACCTGGAGGCCGTTGAAGAAGGCGTCGGTCTTTTCGCCGTCGCGATTGAAGATGGCCAGGCTGGTAATTGCGCCCGCGCGCGCCAGCCGGCGGCTCGGCAATTTAGTCAGCTTTTTGTCGGCTGCGGTCTGGATTTCCAAATCGTAGGTGTCGGCGCCGGTGATCGTGACGGTGACGATGACGCCGGAATCGGTGCAGGGAATGCCGGAGTCGGCCTGATCAGCGCCGGTGCCGTCATGGATCTGGTAGTTGTCTTTGCCTTCTTCGTAGCTGAACTCGAAGACTGCATCCTTGCGGTAGTCAGCCGGTGTATCGGCCGCGTTGCTCGTGCGTAAGGTGAGCCCGATCGAGCCGAACGCCGGTTCATCGGTGTCGAATTTCTTCTCGATCCGCCCGCTCTCCATCAGGAAGGAAAAGGAGTCGCCGATCGCGAGCGGCTCACTGAAGGCGCGAAAGGCAACCGCCTGCTCGAAGCCGGTGCCGTTGGCGAAAAGGCCCCACGCCTTGCCGTTCTGCGCGATGCCGTTGAGGTCTTTGTTGTTTTCGGAGCTGGCGATGAAGGAACCGGAGTGACGGTGGTCATCGTTCCCCTCAGTCAGCAGTTTCCATTCGCCGAAACCGATCCCGCTCTTTTTCCCAGTGTCGATGGGGCCCTGGCTGGCGTCGTCCTCGGCGAGGTTGATCTGGTCGGCCCTAACGAGTCCGAAAATGAGCGCGAGACATAGCGTGAGGCCGAGCTTTTTTTTCATGCCCGGGCCACTTCAGCCTTTGACCCCACCGGAACTCAAGCCGGAAATGAGATAACGGCTGAGGAGAAGGAAGAGGACCACGACCGGGATGGAAACGAGCAGCGCGCCCGCCGCGTAAAGGCCCCATTGCGTGCTCATGTTGGACTGAAACGTTTTCAGGCCCACCGGGAGAGTGAAGATCTCCACATCCTGGAGGACGAGCGCGGAAACGACGTATTCGTTCCACGCCGTCATGAAGGAAAAAAGCGCGGTAATGACAATGGCGGGGGCGGAGAGCGGCAGGACGATCCGGTAAAACGATTGCCAGCGAGTGCAACCGTCGATCCCGGCGGCTTCCTCGAGCGAAAGCGGGATGGTGTCGTAGTAACCTTTCAACTGCCAGATGCAAAAGGGCAGCGCGGTCGCGCTATAGATGACAATCACGCCGAGATAAGAGTTGATCAGGCTGAGCTTGATCAGGATCAGATAAAGCGGGAGCAACAGCATCGTCGCGGGAAACATTTGGGTGACCAGGAGCCCGTTGAGGGTGGCACTGCGGCCGAGAAAACGAAAACGCGAAAGCGCGTAACCCGCGGTCGAGGCGAGCGCGACTCCGGTGACCGTGACCACGAGTGCGATGAGCAAAGAATTGCCCAGCCACCGTACGAACAATGTCTCGAAAATCAGGGTGCGAAAATTCGCCAGGGTCGCGCCGTGCGGAATGAGCGCGAGCGACGACGAAAGCAGTTGGTCGCCCGGCCGGAGCGCGATCGTGACAATGCGGCTGATCGGGTAAAGCGCGAACGCAGTAAAAACAAGAAGCGCCAGATAACTCAGCGCCATCCGCACCCCGCGCGATAGCGAAGGGCGCGACTCTGCGGCCAGGAGAGGCGAGCGACGGGACATCAGGCAGTGACCCCTTTGACCACGACTCGCATCCCGTCCGTCGAGATAATGGTAAGCGGCGTTTGTGGAGCGATGAATTCGCCTTCCGTCACCACGTCCACAACATGATCATCAAACTCTGCCTTGCCGCTCGGACGCAGGATGGTGAGCGAGCGACCGCGCATCCCGGGCGTCAGCGCGAGCGAACTAGCAAAGGCGCGCGGCGTCCCGCCTAACGACGGCCCTGGCGGATTAACGGCCGCCAGCGCGATGCGGCGATAGATGCTCGTCTGCGGGAGATAGCGCGCGAGAATCGCGATCAGGACCGCAGCCGCGACCATGGCCAGAAGCAGATTAAGCAGTGGTATCTTCAACATCTCGGCGGTCGGGAAAAGGCCCTGCCCGGGGTAATGATCGATCATCGCCCAAAGGAGCGAACCAAAAATCAAAAGCACTCCAACGACCCCGAAGACGATCGTGGAGTGAGCAAAGAACACTATCTCCACCAAAACCAGAACGATCCCGAGGACGAATAGCGCCACCACTTCCCAACCCGCCAGCCCGGCAAAATAATGGCCGAGAAAAAAGAGCGCAAAACAGATGATGGAAAAAATGCCGGGCAAACCGAATCCCGGGACTTTGAACTCGATGTAGGCGCCAATAATTCCGCCTAACAATAAGAGAGGCGCAAGCGCGGTGAGCCAGAAGGCGAGTTGCTCAAATCCGCTCGGGACGAACTGCACCATCTCCCCTTTCAGTCCCGCCTTTTTCACCACGTCCTCGAGCGAATCGGCGATGCCTTCGGCGAGGACGGGTTTGCCGTTGATCTTCTCAGTCGCTTCCTGCGCGTTCAGGGTCAGGAGCGTCCCTTTGGGGTGGACGACGCGATCGCCGATCTTCACTTCCTTGTCTTTGCTCATGAAGGCTTCCCCGAGGTCGGGGTTGTGGCCATTGCGCAGCGCCGTTCCGCGCATGAGGGCCGACCAATAGGAGATCGTTTTGTCTTTCTGCGTCGGGGGCAGATCTTCACCGGTCGAGAGAATCGGAGCCGCCGCGCCAATCGCGCTCACCGGGGACATGTAAATGTGCTTCGTGGAAAGAGCGATAACGGCGCCGGCGGAGCCGGCGTTGGAGTTAATGTACGTATAGGTCGGGAGCGTGGCGTGATTCAGAATACCGGTAATTTCCTCCGCCGAATCGAGCCGGCCGCCATACGTGTCCATATCGAAGACGAGCGCGGCTGCGCCTTCGCGTTCCGCCGTTTTCTGGGCGCGACGGAGGAAGAGCGCGAGCGAAGGCGAAACCTCGCCCTTCAGCGGAATAACGACCACGTCGCCCTGGCCGATCGATACGTCGCGCGCGACGGTCGTGCCTAACGAGAAGGCGCAGGCCAGCAGGAAGATGAAAAAACGGATCGGATGGCGGCTCATAACAAGATCATTTGGAGGCTCGAAGGCGCTGCGTTAATCTGACAGCGTACCGCCGTCGTCACGAGGAAAAACAGCGCGCATGGGTACGATCCCAACCCACATCATCGAGCAGGTCGCCTCCGCGAATGACATCGTGGAAGTGATCGGCTCCTATTTCCCGCTCAAGCGCGCGGGCAGCACCTGGAAAGCGCTCTGTCCCTTCCATCAAGAGAAGTCGCCCTCCTTTACGGTCAATCCGCAACGGCAGATCTTTAAATGCTTCGGCTGCGGCGAAGGCGGCAGCATTTTCAAATTCGTCGGGCTTTACGAGCACGTCAGTTTTCCTGAAGCCGTGAAGAAACTGGCCGCGCGCGCCGGCATTCCGGTGATCGAGGAACGCGGCACCAGCACTGAGGACGATCGTCAGCACGAAGCGCGGCGAACCCTCTTGAAGCTGCACGCGGACGCTGCGCAGTGGTTTCACGACAACCTGCTCCAACAGGAAATCGCGGCGCCCGCTCGCGAGTACTTGAAGAAGCGCGGAATCACCAGCGCCGTGGCGAAATCGTGGCAGCTCGGCTACGCGCCGGAGAGCTGGGACGCGTGTTTGAAATGGGCGCTCGCCGCCGGCTACAAACGCGGGACGATTTTGCAGAGCGGCCTGGTCAAGTTGCGCGATGAAGAACGGCCCGAAAGCGAAATCTACGATCGTTTTCGCGGACGTCTCATGTTCCCGATCCGCAACGATGTGGGCGAAGTGATCGCCTTCAGCGGACGCATCCTGACGAGTGATAGCGAGACGGCGAAATACCTCAATTCGCCCGAGACGCCGCTCTTCCGCAAGGGGAGCGTCCTGTTCGGTCTGCACAAAACCAAGCGCGGCCTGATCGACGCGGATTGCGCCATCGTCTGCGAAGGCCAGCTCGATCTGATCACGCTCTTTGAGACCGGCATGACGAATGTGGTCGCGCCCCAAGGGACGGCTTTCACCGAAGGCCAGGCGCGCATCCTGAAACGCTACGTCAACGAAGTCGTGCTCTGCTTTGATGCCGATGCCGCCGGACAAAAAGCTGCGGAGCGTTCATTGGAGCCGCTCCTCGAAAACAATCTCGTCGTCCGCGTCGCCGAGATGCCGCCCGGCGAGGATCCCGACTCGTTAGTCCGAAAAGAAGGGGCCGAGAAATTCGGCACCCGTATCGCCGCGGCGCGGGATTTCTTCGACTTCTGGATCGAGCGCGAAGCCGCCTCGACAGACCTCTCCAACCTGAGCGCGAAAATGCAGCTCGCGCGCCAGCTGGCCGAGACCGCGGCCCGCGTCCACGACCCGTTGATGCGGAACGAAGTCATCAGCAAAGTGGCCGCGCGACTCGGGGTCGGCGTGGCGGACTTTACCAATCTCCTGCCCAAAGCGCCGCGCGGCCGCACTCCCGAGTCACGACCGCGCACCGTCGCCCCGGCCCCGACGCACGAGATCGCAATGCTTTGCCTGCTCGCGCTCCGCGACGCGGAGGCGCGCAATTTCCTCCTGGCGCAGGATTGGGCAGAAGCGGTCGCGGAAACGCCGGGCGCGGAAATGCTCGGCAATATTCTCGCGGCGAACTTGCGCCCGGACGACCCGGCCTCACTCAACCGTTTCCTGTCTTCCCTCCCGGCCGCCGAGGAGTCGTTAGTCTCGGGCTGGCTCCTGCAGAAAATTCCGCCCAATGCGGAAATGGTGGCGCGCGATTGGTGGGGCGGGCTGCGCCAGCCGGCCCTGCGCCGACGGCTCCAAGCCGCCGAGAGCCGGTTAAGGCTGCCCCAACTCAGCGCCGGCGAGGTGGTGGCGCTCCAGAAACAAGTTGTTGACCTCCGTGGGCAACTCGACCAGTTTTCCCCGTTTTCGCCGCCTCACGCGCTGGAGTCCTGAAGAGGGTGACGGACTACGGCTAGCGCAAATCCTGCTATCCCGTTTTTATTTCCCATCTCGTTTTGGCAAAAAAATCGAAAACCTCCGCCCGCTCGAAAAAGCTGCGCCAACCGGCTGGGCTGAAGCCTAAAAAACGCGGCCGCCCACCGAAGGCAAAGACCAAGGCCAAGCCCCGGGCCAAAGCCAGGGCTAAGACGAAGCCGAAGAAAATCGTTAGGGCAAAAGCTGAGTCTCCCGCCCCGATGAAGCGTCCGCGTGGCCGCCCGCGGAAAGTGGTTGTCGAGGAATCCCTCCCCGTAAAGCGTGGCCGTGGCCGGCCCCCCGGCAAGAAAGGCCTCGCTAGAGTCTCGGGCCAGAATGGAGCGAACGGGAATCACGACGCCAAACATGCCGGATCGAACGGCGACGCGCCCGCGACCGCGGCGAGCACGACTCAGGCCCGCATCCGGGAACTCATCAAGCTGGCCAAGGAGCAAGGCTACCTCACGTTCGATGATTTGAACGAGGCGTTGCCGCCGGACCTGACCGATGCGGACGAGCTCGATCTCATCCTCATGCGCCTGCGCAAACTCGAGATCGATATCATCGAAGCCTCCGAGGTCGATCGCTACAAGGACGTCAAGAAGGATGCCGACGAGGACGAGGAAAAGCCGGAACCGAAGCTCGACATCCTCGATGACCCCGTCCGGATGTATTTAAAGCAGATGGGCCAGGTGCCGCTCCTGACCCGCGAACAGGAAGTGGAGATTTCCAAACGGATCGAGGAGGCCGAAGTCAACGTCGCCGATCAAATCAACCGCTTCGGTTTTGTGGCGCAGGCGCACCTCGAGCTGGCGGCCAAGCTGGTAGAAGGCGGCGAGCGCTTCGATCGCGTCATTCTCGACAAGAAAATTGAGAGTCGCGAGCGCTACATGAAGATGCTCCCGCGGCTTTGCAAAAAAGTGCAGCAGCTCAGCACCGAACTGGCTCGCAACTACGAGCGGCTGACGCGCTCCGGTCATCGCGACGCCACGAAACTGAAAAAATTCGAGAAGGCGGTCGTCAAGCTGCAGACCCTCTATCCCCAGTTCTTTTTCAAGCAGCGCGTCATCGAGGAGTTTGTCCATCTCGCCGACGATCACTACGCCCTCCTGCGCACTCTTCAGGAGGAGATGCGCAAACGCCCGAAGCGGAGCGTTAAAAACCTGCAAGCCAAGAAACTACGCGAGATGGAGGTGACGCTCTGGCTTTCTGTTACCGAATTCCACGACCGCTATCAGGAATTGCGCGCCTGGCTGCGCAAAGCGTTGCGCGCCAAAACCGAAATGATCGAGGCCAATCTGCGCCTCGTCATTTCGATCGCCAAGAAATACACCAACCGCGGCCTTTCGTTCCTCGACCTGATCCAGGAAGGCAACATGGGCCTGATGAAAGCGGTCGAGAAATTCGAGTATCGCCGCGGCTATAAATTTTCGACCTACGCAACGTGGTGGATCCGGCAGGCCATCACCCGCTCGATCGCCGACCAGGCACGCACCATCCGCATCCCGGTGCACATGATCGAGACGATCAACAAGCTCATGCGGGTGCAGAAACAACTGCTCCAGGAATACGGGCGCGAACCCACCCCGGAAGAAGTGGCCGAGGAAATTCTCCTCCCTGTCGATCGGGTGCGCGCGGTCCTGAAAATGGCGCAGCAGCCGATTTCGCTCCAGGCGCCAGTGGGCGAAAGCGAGGAAACCAATTTCGGCGATTTCATCGAGGACAAAGGCGCCGAGAACCCGAGCGACATGACGGCGATCGCGCTTCTGAAAGAGAAGATCAAGGACGTCCTCGAGACCCTCACTGATCGCGAGCGCCAGGTTCTGGAACAACGTTTTGGCCTCGTCGACGGTTACAGCCGCACGCTTGAGGAAGTGGGCCGCCAATTCCGGGTCACTCGCGAGCGCATCCGTCAGATCGAGGCGAAAGCGCTACGCAAGATGCGGCACCCGACGAGAATTCGGCAGCTCGAGGGATTCCTCGAAGCTGCCGATCTCCAAACTGCCCCGACCGTGCCGGCGAATTCCCCCTCTTAACGGGAGAGCTAATGGTGATGGTGGTGGGCAACGTGGTGTCCGCCACGATGGACAACCACCGGGCGCGAAACGACGACCCGTGACCCGTAGCCGTACGGGTAATAACCGAACGTGTACGGATAGCCATAACCGTATGGGTACCCATAACCATAAGGATATCCGGCATACGGATAGCCGTAGGCGAATCCGACCGGGAAACCAATGCCGATGCCAACGCTCACATGCGCATCCGACTTCGGCGCGGAAGCAAAAGTAAAGGCCCCCACCACGGCCAAGACCAGGAGAATTTTTTTCCAGCTCATTTTTCTCACCCCCTTTCCAATGAAGATCGCAAATTGAGACGCCCAAGCCTGGAAAATTATTCAGCAATCTTTTCTTCCCAGCGCGGATAACCGCTAATTACCAGGTCGCGTCCCAGCTTTTCGTAGCGGATCTCCGCCAGCCGCGCCCCTTCGACGGTAGAGCCAGCCCCGTTACCCGACACAGCCAGCACCGGTCCTCCTGTGAGCAAAGGCGCGAGATAAAATTGCACCCGGTCGACAAGACGAGCATCGAATGCCTGACCCAAAACGTCCCCGCCCCCCTCGATCAGAACGCTCGTGACCTCCTTGCGACCCAAATCCGCGAGCACCTCTCCCAGCGTCTTCTTTCGATAAACCAAAGTACGCTCGGCGAATCGATCCGCGAACAGGTGAGCCTCCCGCGGCAGTTTTCCCGAGCGGGTCAGAACCACTCGCCAGGGCTGCCTTGTCTCGCGCGCGCCGCGGATCGTCAGTCGGGGATCATCCTGGCGCAACGTCGCCGCACCAATCAGGATGGAGTCCACCTGCAATCGCAGCTGCATGGCGTGGCGGCGCGCCGCTGCGCTCGTTATCCAGCGTTCCTCGTTAGGCGGGCGCGTCAGGCGCCCGTCCAGACTCATCCCGCATTTTGCGATCACGAACGGTTTGCCAGTCACGATCCATTTGTTGAATGCTTCGTTCAGCCGCGTGCATTCCACGGCCAAGACATTCGTCGTCACTTCGATGCCGGCAGCGCGCAATTCGCGAATCCCCCGCCCGCTGTGCGACGGATTCGGATCCGTAGCGCCGATCACAACCCGGCCAACGCCCGCCCTCACGATGGCTTCGGTGCAAGGCGGGGTACGCCCCGTGGTCGAACACGGCTCGAGCGTGACGTAAAGTGTAGCCGAGCGCAGCGACGCTCCCGACGCATCGGCGAGGCACTCGATTTCCGCGTGCGGCAAACCGGTCGCCCGGTGGTAACCGGTCGCGGTGATACGGCCCCGTTGCACGAGAACGGCTCCCACCGCTGGGTTGGGGCTGGCAGTTCCGATCCCGCGTCGCGCTTCCGCCAGCGCCGCCCACATGAACGTTTCGTCTGTCGGAATCGCCATCGCCGCACCATAAAGAGAAGGTAGCCGTGCTGCAAAAGGTTCCCGTAACAATCTGGCACAGCAAGCGACCTCCTATCTGCCATTAAACTGTGTCGTCGTGGCACAGTTGAAGGACGTTTAAGATGGCAATTGAAATCAGCCTAACATGCTCTTTGGCAACGCTTTTCATTCGAAACTCACTCTTCAGCTAAAGCTTGGCATTCGAGCAGCTAAAGATTGCTCGAAACAACCAAACACTTATCAGAAAGGAAAATCGTTATGAGTTTAATTCGTTATCAAGCTCCGGAGCTATCGAGCTGGCCTTCTTTTGATCGCTGGATTGATCTGCGCGACGAGATGAACAGTTTGTTTGACCTGCCAAGGATGAGCAATTTTGCCCGCCAGGCGCAGCTCTTCAGCGGCTGGACGCCAGCCCTCGACCTCTATCAGGACAACGACAACGTTGTCGCCACGGTCGAGCTGCCCGGGATGCGCAAGGAGGACATCGACATTTCTCTGCACGATGGCGTGCTCACCATCGCCGGCGAACGCCAGAGTTCGTTAGGCGAAGGCGAGAACGCCGAACGCACCGAGCGTTTCAGCGGCAAATTCCGTCGCAGCATCACCCTGCCAGCACGGGTTGACGCCGGCAAAGTCAGCGCCTCTTACAAAGATGGCATCCTGACCGTCACGCTTCCGAAAGCGGAAGAAGCCAAGCCGAAGAAAGTCGAAGTCAGCATCGAATAATCAACACCGGAGAAATCATTCTGCCGATTTCACATCAAGAAAGGAAAACTTATGACCAACAACTTAGTGCGTGAAAACAACGGGAGCGCAGCGACTCGCCGTGAGAACGAAAAATTCGTTACCCCGCCGGCAAGCATTCGTGAGACAGCCGATGGTTACACTCTGGAGATCGAAATGCCCGGGGTGAACAAAGACGGGCTCGAGATCTCGATTGAGAAAAATGAACTGTCGATCGTCGGTCGGCGTTCCACCGCGACTCCGCAGGGCACACTCCTCCATCGCGAATCGCGGCCGCACAATTATCGGCGCGCGTTCGAAATCGATCCCTCGATCAAAAGCAGCAGGATCGCTGCGCGGATGAATCAGGGAGTCGTGACTCTCACCCTGCCGAAGGCCGAAGAAGTGAAGCCGCGCAAAATCACGGTTTCCTAAAAATCCGCCTCCCTGGTTTTAAAGGCCGCGAGCTGAAAGGTTCGCGGCCTTTTTCATTGTTAGGCGGGACATCGATCTAAACCCCAAAATTTCAGCTTGCCGAGAACATATGTTCGAGCGAACATTCTGGCTACCAACTCTTAACGCTCCCATTGAAAGGAACCTAAAATGACTCAGTCCCTGCTTGCAAAACCCGCCCCTCTAAACGGCGAAGTTCGTTCTTCGGCAAAAAAATCAGATTCAGATCGCAACGGCTCCGCCGCCAAAAAAAAGACAAATGTTTTTCCCTTGTGCGATCCGCCGACTTACCTAGATCATCCCATTATGGCGACAAAAACTGCTCCTGCTGACGAAAAGAATTCCTCGGCCGAAAACAAAATGATTGTGGCTCGCAACAAGAATCTTGATCTCGCCCTCCAGCAGATCGCCAAGGATTACGGCGATGGCGCGATCATGCGGCTGGGAGACGAGAAAATCGCCGACATCGAAGTCATCCCGACCGGCAACATTTTGATCGATCGCGCCCTTGGCGTGGGCGGTTTTCCTCGCGGCCGCGTCGTCGAAGTCTACGGCCCGGAATCCTCCGGTAAGACCACGCTCACTCTTACCGTCATCGCGCAGGCGCAGAAACGCGGGGGACTCGCGGCATTCATCGACGTCGAGCATGCGCTCGACCCGCAATATGCAAAGCGTCTCGGGGTCGACATGGAAGATCTGCTCGTCTCGCAACCGAGTTCCGGCGAGGAAGCGCTCCGAATTGTGGAAACCCTCGTCCGATCAAATGCTCTCGATGTCATCGTGCTCGATTCGGTCGCCGCATTGGTTACGAAACAGGAACTGGAAGGCGAGATTGGCGATTCGACGGTCGGCGCCCAGGCGCGTCTGATGAGCGCGGCGCTGCGCAAACTCACCTCCCTGATTTCGAAAGCACGCACCTGCTGCATTTTCACCAACCAGATCCGCGAAAAGATTGGCGTTATGTTTGGCAATCCGGAGACGACTCCGGGCGGCAAGGCGCTGAAGTTTTACGCCAGCGTTCGGTGCGATATCCGCCGTATCGGCGCGATCAAGCAGACCGACGGTGTCGTCACGGGTAATCGCACCCGAGTGAAAGTCGTGAAAAACAAAGTCGCGCCCCCATTCACCGAAGCTGAGTTCGACATCATGTATAACGAAGGCATTTCGTCGGTTGGCGCGCTGCTCGATCTCGCCCTCGAGAAACAGATCATCGAGAAACGCGGTTCGTGGCTTAATTACAAAGGGACGCAGCTGGCCCAGGGTCGCGACGCCGCGAAGGAAGCGCTCAAGAACGATCAGGCGCTTTACGAGGAAATCGAGACCGCCGTGAAAGCCAAGCTCGACGAAGAAAAGAAATAGCGGGCAAGATCCCGAGAGCTCGTGCGCCCGACTTGTGGCTTAACGAGGAAGACCGTAGGCTCGCAGGAATTGATCCGGACCGGCGAGATAGAGCCTGCCGTTGGCCACCACGGGAATGGCGTTTGTGCAGGTGCCGCCACATCCGCTCCCAGTGACGACAGACCAGACGAGTGCGCCATTCCGCGCGTCGAACGCGTCCCACTCGCCGCTTAGATTTGATGCGTAGACCACACCGTTTGCAACCGACGGGCCCGCAACACTGTGCACCCCGGGCACCCTCCACACTTCGACACCGGTCTTGGCATCGAGCGCGAAAAGATCCACAAACGTTACAAACACCATCCCTTCCCCCACGGCAGGTACTGCATCCGTAAAACCGGGGAGAGTGGGCGTTTCCCAAATCAATTCGCCAGTCGCCGCATCGAGGGCGACCACGCTCTCACCGCCACCTTCGAACACGCCCCGATAGAATAACCTCCCCCGGGTAGCCACCACGCCGCTACCAGAGCCAGTTTCGCTTTTGTGCCAAAGTATTTCGCCAGTCTGCGCGTCGTACGCCGTTAATCCGTCAAGGCTCTGAAAGACGCGGCCGTCGGAAACGACCGGGGCCTGGCCGGTATTGGAACCGTCGGCTACACCCGACCAAATTTCCGTGCCGGTCTCAGGGTCTAATGCGTGGAGCAAATCGTCGGCACTGTAGAAATAGAGCCTTCGGCCTTGGAGAGTTGGCGCCGCTCGGAGTCCATCGAAGCCAGAGTCCCACGCGATCTCGCCTGTTTCAGCGTCGTAGGCGAGGAATGAAGAATTAAACGCAGTCGCGAAGACCAATCCACGACCGACCGCGGCGGTAGCAGTGAAGAACAACCCTTGCGGCTCGCCGACCCACAACGTCGCGCCGGTGGCAGCATCGAATGAATACATGCTATCATCGCCGCTGCTCCCAATGTAGACTTTGCCGTCTCTTACAACCGGTCCACAAAAAAGGGAGCCCACGTCGACGGGCGACTCCCAAAGCTCAACCAGGTTCCCGACATTCTCGGGGCCGAGTTCGGTCTCAAATCGATTGAACGAGGTGTGTCCCGAATCGAACCCCTCTTGCGTCCAGTCTCCGGTCCGGGTTGGAGCGGTCGAATCGTCGGACTCAAGAGTCTTCGGAACATCCGCGACTGCAACAAGTGACACCGCGAAAAATGAGAGTACGAACAGCGGAATGATTGGAACGCCTATCTGGGCAGTATTCTTCGCTTTGCCAGCAAAGCCGTTCATTGTTTTCCTCCTTGTTTGGCTGCGGTTATTCTGCTGCGCCCGCTGCCCAAATGTCGAGCTAAAAAGCCGCGGCCGCCCAGCCGGAAAACGTTTCATTGGCCAATCCCTTTACCCGCTCAGCGGCCGGGTTAACCTGACCAGGTCATGACGAGCACGGAAATTCGCCAAAGCTTTCTCGATTTCTTTCGCGAGAAAAAGCACACCATCGTGCCTTCGTCATCGCTTCTTCCCGACGCCCCCAATCTGCTTTTCACCAACGCCGGCATGAACCAGTTCGTGCCTATTTTCCTCGGCCAACAAAAAGTGCCTTACAATCCGCCACGCGCCGCCGATACCCAGAAATGCATTCGCGCCGGAGGCAAGCATAACGACCTCGATGACGTCGGGCTCGACACTTACCACCACACTTTTTTTGAAATGCTCGGCAACTGGAGTTTCGGGGATTATTTCAAAAAAGAAGCGATTGAGTGGGCCTGGGAGCTCGTCGTTAGGCGCTGGGGATTTCCGGCGGCAAGACTCTATGCAACCGTCTATCGCCCCGGGCCTAACGAACCGGCCGAGTTCGACGTGGAAGCCCATGAACATTGGGCGCGTCTTTTCTCCGGCGCGGGCTTGAATCCGCTCGTTCACGTCGTTGACGGAAACAAGGCAGACAATTTTTGGATGATGGGCGACACCGGTCCCTGCGGACCATGCTCCGAGCTCCACGTCGACCTTACGCCCGAGGGCGATACCAATGGTTCGCTGGTCAACGCCGGCGATCCGCGCTGCATCGAGATTTGGAATCTCGTTTTCATCCAGTTCAATGCCAATCCCGATGGTACTTTTTCTCCCCTGCCCGAGCGTCACGTCGACACGGGGATGGGTTTCGAGCGGGTTACTGCAATCATCCAGGGGACCAACAACCTGACCGATTTCACGGGCACAATCTCGAACTACGAGACCGATGTCTTTCGCCCGATCTTTGATCACATCGAAAAGCTAAGCGGGAAAAAATATGGGAGCACCCTGCCAGCATCCGGTTCGGAACTCTCAACTTTCAACTCTCAACTAGGCGTCGACATCGCCTTTCGCGTCATCGCCGATCACATCCGAACTCTAGGATTTGCGATCGCCGACGGTATTCAACCGAGTAACGAAGGGCGCGGTTACGTCCTGCGCCGAATCCTTCGCCGGGCCGTTCGCTACGGGCGCTCGCTCGGCTTACACGATCCGTTCTTTTTTCGGCTGGTGGATGTTCTCGCCTTGACGATGGGCGATGTCTTTCCCGAATTGCGCGCGCAAGCGGCGAAGATCGAGCAAACTCTCAAACGCGAAGAAGAATCATTTAACAAAACCCTCGACAAGGGCATCGCGCTCTTCGAAGCCGAAGTGGCGCGCATTCTGAACTCTTCTCCGGGAAGCCCGGGCGCCATCATCTCGGCCGCGTTCGCATTTCGGCTTTACGATGAACAAGGCTTTCCGCTCGATCTCACAGAACTGATGGCGCGAGAGTGTGGACTAACAGTCGACACTCAAGGTTTCGATAAGCTGATGGACGAGCAGCGGGCGCGGGCGCGCAAAGCGCAAAAGAAAAGCGTGATCGAAGTCTCCGAAAGCGAACAACGATTGCCAACCCATTTTCTCGGCTACGAACATGATCACACTGGAGCCGACGTCGAGGCCGTCATCGATGTGGGCGGAAAGAAAGGCGTGATCCTCAACAATTCCGTGCTCTATGCGGAGATGGGCGGCCAAGTTGGGGACCAGGGCGATATGATGAGTGAAAATGGTTCCTGGAAAATCGTCGAGACGCGCAAATCGGGCGACACCTGGATCCATCTACTGGCCGACGAAAGCGCGCCGTCGTTGGGCGAACACGTCACCCTTCGGCTCGACCGCACTCGCCGCTCCGCCATCGAGCGCCATCACACCGTGACGCATCTCTTGCACTGGGCGCTGCACGAAGTCGTTAGTCGGGATGCGGTCCAAAAAGGAAGCTATGTCGGGCCGGAAAAGCTGACCTTCGACTTCTCCAGCGCTGCCCTAACGAAATCCCAGGTGCAGGAAGTCGAGAAACTGGTCAACGAAAAGATCGCCGAGGACGCAGCCGTGTCCTGGACCGAGATTCCTTACGCTGCCGCCAAGGAACGCACCGACATCATGCAGTTCTTTGGCGACAAGTATGGTGATCTCGTCCGGGTCGTGCAAATCAGCGGCTCGCCTAACGACCTTGATGGTTACTCCATGGAACTGTGTGGCGGCACGCATGTCCGCAGCACGAGCGACATCGGCTATTTCCGCATCCTGAGCGAAGGCGCAATCGCCGCCGGGATCCGGCGCATCGAAGCGGTCGCGGGCAACGCGGTCAGCGAGTGGGCGCGGACCGAGGCCGAGCGTCAGGAGGAAAAATTCCGGACGCTGGCGAAGAAGAAGCCGGGGCTCGTCCCCTTGCCAGCGCTGGGAAGCGAAGACAGTGCGACGAGGGTGGCGTCGATCGAGGAGCGCGCGACGCATCTCGAAAAAATCGAAAAGGAAGTGCACGACTGGGAAAAAGAGAACGCGAAATCCGCCGGCGCCGCGCTCCAGAAACGCGGCGCGGAGATTGCGCAGGAATTGCTCGCCGCGCACCGCGGAGAAGAATTTCTGGCGATCGAAATCCCCGATGCCGATGGCTCGCTTCTCCAGGCGGTGGTCGATGCGATGAAAAGCCAGTTTCGTGGCCCGCTTTTCCTCGCCGGCGCGACGGATGGCCGGGTAGACATGGTGGCGGCAGTGCCGCAGGAGTTGACCGCCAAATATCAGGCCGGCGCGCTCATCCAGAAGCTGGCGCCAATCGTGGGAGGGAAAGGCGGCGGACGGCCCGATAACGCTCGCGGGGCGGGCCGGGAAATTGCGAAAATTCCCGAGATCATCGCGCAGGCTCGCGCTTTCTTCGCAGCGGGGGAATCGTGAAACTTCTCCGGCAAAGCATCGGCGGTTGTCTCGGCTTGATCCTGCTCCTGGTCGATGCTTCCCCGGCGAGGTCCGAGCAGGAGGTGAGCGCGGTCGCGCACAAGCTGCAGTGGCTGGAGCAGCACAAGGACGACTTCAACATCGTTTTTGTTGGTTCGAGCCGGGTTTTTCACGGGCTTTCACCCAAACTCTTCGACGAGGTCGCGAGCACTCGCGGCCAGCCGTGGCATTCCTTCAATCTCGGGATGGACAAGATGGGGATGGCACAATCGATGAAAATCATTCGCCAGCTGGTCGCGACCGGGCCGCGCAATCTTAGATACGTCTTCTTCGAAATGGAGTCGGGGACCGGAATGCTGCCGGGCGGGCAGAATCGCGCGGCGCGACCTGGCGGATTGGCGCAGGCGCCAGACAACCATCGCCTTGGTGGGCTCGGACCGGACGGCGACGGCTTTTTCCCTCTGGCCAGATCGATGACCGCCGCGATGCAACCGGTCTACGAAAAGCGCCTCGCAGACGCCAAAACGAATCCAGGGAAGCCTTCGCCTAACGAAGAGGTGCGAAGCCAACTGGCGACTTTCGCGCAGGAATTGGCAGTAAAAAACATCCAGGTCATTTTCCTCGTCGCGCCTTCTCTTTTCGCCGGCGCACGGATCGGGCGTGAACGCTCCCCGGGGGGGCCCGCTTATTTCGTTCGATGACCTCGATCGTTATGCCCCGCTCTACGATGAGAACAATCGGATGGACCCCGAGCATCTTAATGCCGCAGGGGCTGAAATTTTTACCCGCCTCCTGGCCCGGGAATTTGGCGGCCTGGTCAATTCACAAAGTCGTTAGGCGAGCAGCGTAGCGCTTACTCGACCTTGAAGAGGACGGACGCGGTCTTGCCCTCCGCCACCACGCTCAGCAAGTAATTCCCGGGCTCGAGCTTTCGCTTGTCCATCGACTGGTCGAGGGCGCCTTTGTTCGTGCCCTGGAGAAGGATGACGGCCGGCTGGCCACCGGCGACGGGCTCGCCTTTTTCGTTCACCTTATTGACATTGATGATGGTCATGTCGGACTTGGCCGAGACTTCGATCGCGGCGTTGTTTTTCACCGGGTTGGCTACTTTGGCGAACGGCTCTCCCGCTTTGTAAGTGGCCGCCTGACCCCCGAGACTTACCGGAAACGGCAGGGATCCGTCTTGCGCCGGCAGATTGGCGAGGCTGAGAACGAAGATGCCCAGGAGCGCGAAAACGAATTTTTTTTGGTGTGTTGCGTTCATGACGCAAGGCTGCTCTTCCCGACGAGGGCTGACAAGCCCGATCGGCATTGCGCTCAGGGCGCTGCGGTTGGCGTGCGCCCGGCTTTCACCAGCCTCTTTCGATCCTTGCCCTGACCGGTCGTGGACATGCGATAGATCGACGATTCCTTGTCGCCCGTCGCCTGGCTAACGAACAGGATCGAATCCGCGCCCAGCCACTGGCCATCCCACGCATAGAGCGACTTCGGAGTGAGCCGCGTCATTTTCTCCGTCGCGAGATCGAGCGTCCAGATCGCAGGCAGCGGGCCGTCCCAATCTTTGCGCTCCGTCTCTTCGTTCATCGCAATATCCATGAGCAGTGTTTTGCCATCGGGCGAAACATCGAGGCGCGTGTCGCCCGTCATGTCGCCGTTGGGGACGAGTTTTTCGATCGCCCATTGTTTAATCGTCTTCCCGTCGAGTCCCTGCCGGTAGAGATGCTCCATGTCTTCACAAAAGAAGGACTCGCCATCCGCTGCAAAGGCCGCGCCCCAGTTGCCGTGCTCTTTCGGGTCCGGTTTCTCAACAAAACGAAAACCGCTGCCATCGGCGTTGACCAGCCCGATTCGCATTTCGTTGTTTAGGTAGAGATAAAAGAGCAGCCTTTTCCCGTCCGGGGACCATTTCGGCTGGAGGCAATTCTCGCTCGGCACATCGTGGAACGTCGTTACTTTCCCGGTCGCGAGATCGGCGATAGCAATCTGGCGATGCGCGGGCTGACCGCTGGCTTGTTGGGTGTTAAAGGCGAGACGCTTTCCGTCCGGCGACAAGTCCGGCGCAGCGCCCTCGGCGATTTTCCTGGCCTCGGCGCCATCGATCTTTGCGACCCAGACCGAATTGTCGCGTTCGAAGGCAAGAACGTTCGCACCACCAAGCAGAGCAGGCGCGCTGCCAAGCAGGCTGCCAAGAAAAACAATCACCCTGGTCATGGTTTTTTTTGCTATGGCAGCGCAATCGTGGCGAAGGCCGTGATGGCAAAGGCGGCAATCAGAACAAACAGATAAATGAATCCGCCGAAGAGAAACTTGAAGGTGCTCATAAACCAGCCCTGGCGATAGACCTGACGAATCGAGAGAAAAACCTGCACTACGACAAAGATCGACAACATCCAAATCAATGGCCGCTCCAAGGGGGGTGCCCAGCGCTTGGCGGCGACTGCGCTGAAGCTGGTCAGAAGCACCGCGATGTAAAAGAAGGCGTGGATGTGGAGGGCGTAAACGAGGTGCTCGATATAGAAGCGGCGATGACGGAGATAGAGGATTTTCAGCACGAAAGCAAAAAGCGGGATGCAGAACAACATCATCGTCGAGACGTTGCTGCGCAGCGCCTCGATGAAGAGCTCCTTCTTCGTGCCTTCTTCCCCTACCTTGTCTTTGACCCGCCGCTGCAGCCAGGTTTCGAATGGATTCTTGGGTCCATTGTTATCGTCGAATTGCACGATGTCTGAACTCTCGTCTTTTCCAGGCGTTCTGGTCGGCGATGCCGCAGGTGGAGATTCGGTGCCGGAAGTCGCTGCGCCCGACTCCGCTGGCCCGGGCGTCTTCGCCGCTTCGGCGAGCGCCTTCTGAACTTGTTCGCGTACGCCCGGCGGGAGATTCTGCATGTTTTTCATTGCTTCCTCCATCTTGGCGCGCGCCTCCGGCGGCATCTCCCCCTTGCGCGCGGATACCGGGCTGATCGAGATGAACCGGGCGCAGAGGAAAAAGACAATGCTCACGAGCAGGTAAAGCCGGAGCGGATGGAGGTAACGGGTGCGGCGTCCCGCGACAAACTGGTTCGTAAGCCAGCCCGGCCTAACGACAAGCAGGCCAATCGTTTTGACGAATTTCGAATCCCAGTTGAGGAACGATTCCGCGACATCCGCGACGACGTGGCGAAACGAGCGCCGGTAATCGACCGCGACCTGTCCGCACTTCGAGCAATAATGCCCGTGCAATTCCGCGCCGCAGTCTTCGCAGTGGGTGAAGGAATGCTTTTCCTCCGCGGCTTTCTTTCCCCCGAAAAGACGGCGCCGCGCCCGCTCGGGCTTCTCGAGCGATGCCGCGATCGCGTCACCAATAATCGCGTCGCTCGTCTCGTCCGACATTCTCTTGCCTAACGAACCGCCGCCCAGACGCGATGGACGTCGTCATGGTCCTCGAGGGTTTGCAGGAATTCTCCCACTTGTTCGCGGTCTTCTTTGCTCAGCTCCGGAAAATTTTTGGCGGCATAGCCCAGTTCGCTCGTAACGATCGTCCAGCCATTCTGGCCCAGCCATTGCGAGACCGCGTGCAGATCGGTCGGCGCGGTGAAGAAACGCGCGCCGGTCGCGCTTTCGGGAATCTCCGCGTCATCGGCATTCGTGAGGGCGACAAAATCCTGCGCCCCGGCTTCGATCGCCGCCGCTTCGGCATCGGCACTCCCATCGGGATGATGGGCTTCCACTAGTCCGACGTGATCGAAGAGAAACTTATTACTCCCCGGCGCACCGAGCTGGCCACGCTTAAAGAGAACGCGAATCTCCGGCGCAGTGCGATTCTTGTTGTCGGTCTGGACCTCGACAATCACCGGAACCTTGTGCGGCGCGTAGCCTTCAAAAACCACCTGTTCGAGTTCGAGTTTTTCACCGCCCACCCCAGCACCCTTCTTGATCGCACGTTCGATCACATCACGCGAGACACTTGCTTTGCGTGCCTTTTCGACGACCGCAAAAAGCCGCGCGTTCCCACCCGGATCCGCGCCGCCGAGTTTGGCGGCGACCATGATTTCTTTCACCAGTTTGCCTGTCACCTGACCCTTCTTCAGACCGGCGACCTCCCGCTTGGCGTGCAACCATTGACGACCCATGGGCTTTTTTAACCGGCGGACCGGACACTGGCAAGCGCCCCTCGGCTTGTCATGCCCGATCCGGCGGAGGGAGGAGAGGTACCCACAGTCGAATTGAGCGCATTCTACCGACCGGACTACGCTCATTGCCCCTCCGTCCTGCGGCGGATCGGAATGACAGGCGGCACTATGGCAAAACGAGTGTGACCATCGCAGTCACGGCAAAAGCAATGCTGAGAAGGACGATGTAGATGACGCTGCCGAAGCCGAATTTGAAGAGGGTGGCAAACCAGTTTTGGCGGTAGACGCGCTGAATGGCGATGAGCAGCTGGATCACGACCGCGATGCCAAGAAAGGTGCAGGCGATCGCCGTCAGCGCAGTCGATTTCAGCGCCAGCAAGAATCCAAGACCGATGATGATGACGGTGCAGAGAAAAACGAAGGCGTGGGTATGGAGCGCAAAAACGAGATGCTCGATATAAAAGCGGCGCTTGAAGACATAGAGAATTTTCAGAACCAGCGCGAAGAGCGGGATACAGCAAAGCACCATCGGGGCGAGGTTCTGGATCAGTCCCCGAAGGAAGAGATCGCCCCGGTCGCCGGTCGGTCCGAGCTTTTCCTTGGCCCGGCGCTCGACCCATTTGGCGAAGGGCGGAACATTCTCCTGCTTGTCCATATCCTCGAACATGACCTTCGGTTTTGGAGGAGGCATCGTGCCCGGCGTCGGGAAGGTCTCTCCGCCTAACGACATCCCGGGCGACGGCGAAATTGGCAGCGCAGGAGCCGGAGTTGGCCCGGTTGTTCCGATCGAGAAGTTCTTATGGTCGGCGCTTTCTTTAGTCTCCAGATGGGTGCCCTTCGAGAGGAAATTGATGACGAGAAAGAAGGTCACGCTCGCGATGAGATAAACGCGCAACGGGTGAACATGGCGGGCGCGCTTGCCCGCGATGAATTCATTGGTCAGGCGCCACGGCTTGAAAAGGAGCAGCCCAAACGACTGAAAAAAGCGGGCATCGATATTGAAGAACGCGTCCGCCGCATCCGCCAGAAGCGACCCGAAAGAGCGATGGTAATCGATCGCCGGCTGACCGCATCGGGCGCAGAAGGGGCCCGACAGAGCAGCGTCACAATTCTCGCAATGGGTCAACGGAGGCCGCGCCTTGTCCTTGCGCCGAAACCATTTTCGGCCCGGATAATTACCCAGCTCCGCCACGGCGGCATCGCCGAGAATGAGCGGCGTTTCATCGGACATCGAAGCGCAGATTATTCAGACGGGGGCGCCAAGTCCAATACGTTGTCGGCGCGGGCGTCGACCCCATTGGTGCCGCCTAACGTGGGAGGGGCATTAATTTCGCGCCCAGAAAAGGGCGGCCGTCCCGGCCACCCCGATAGCGCAAAGCGTAAGCGTATCCTCGATGAAATAAGGGTAGGCCATGAGAGCGATTCCGATGAACATCGGCTTCCAAAGATTCAGGCGCTTGCCGAAGATGAAGCCGACAAAGCCGATGCTGCTGAAGATCAGCCCGGCGAAAAGATTCGCTCCAGAGATTCCAGAAAAATTCGGCACGCTCTTCGGAGAGCTAAAAGCACGCCAGCTCTCCGGGTCAGTGACCGCGGCCCAGTGAAACAAAGGGTTGACCATCGCGCGCGCCGGGTGCAACGATGCGCCCACTTTCGCACCAGGCCGTCGCCAACCGGAGAAACATTCGTGGCATCCAAACTTTTTCAGACCAAAAGTCCCGATCTTCTCATCCGCGAGTCCGAATCGCCCGAGCGCAAGATGAAGCGTTCGCTCTCGGCGGTCGATCTGACCCTGCTGGGCATCGGCGCGATCATCGGCACGGGCATCTTTGCGCTCACAGGAACGGCGGCGGCGGGCGAGCGACTGGAGGCGGTTTCGACGCTTTGGAAAACGCCAGTGCTGAACATTGCCCACGCCTGGCTGACCCACTCCGACGTCGTCCTGGGTCGCCCGGGCGCGGGACCCGCGGTCGTGATTTCGTTTGTCATCGCTGCGCTTGCCTGTGGGTTTGCCGCGCTCTGTTATGCCGAGCTCGCGTCGATGATTCCCGTTTCCGGATCGGCCTACACCTATTCCTACGCCACGCTCGGTGAGATCATCGCCTGGGTCATCGGCTGGGACCTCATCCTCGAATACGCGGTCGGCAACATGGCCGTAGCCGCAAGCTGGTCAGGCTACTTTGTGAAATTATGCGGCAGTCTATTCGGACTGAAGTTTCCGCTCTGGGCAGTGACCGATCACAAAACGGCTCTCGACGTCATCGCGAAAGGTGGCGCGGCGCTCCAGGATTTCTCGTCAACCACCTTGCCGGTCCTTTTCGGTCACAGCATCGCGCTGAACCTGCCGGCCTTTCTGATCGTTGTGCTGGTCACGATTCTGCTTGTCATCGGCATCAAAGAAAGCGCGCGCACCAACAGCATGGTCGTGATTGTGAAAATCGCGGTCGTCGTCTTCTTCATCTCGTTTGGCGCGTTTTTCGTTAATCCGACGCACTGGCATCCCTTCATGCCGAGCGGTTTCTCCGGCGTGATGAGCGGCGCCGCCATCGTGTTTTTCGCTTTCATTGGGTTCGACGCCGTTTCGACTACGGCGGAGGAAACAAGAAATCCACAGCGCGACATGCCGATCGGAATGATCGCCAGCCTGATCATTTGCACGCTTCTTTACGTCCTCATGTCGGGAGTCCTCACTGGCATGAAAAAATATACTGTCTATCTGGGCGATTCCGCCGCGGTCGCGACCGCGTTCTCCGGTAAACCGTGGGCGCAGGCGCTCGTCAGCGCTGGTGCGCTGGCCGGCATGACTTCCGTCCTCCTCGTCTTTCAACTGGGCCAGCCACGCATTTTCATGGCCATGGCCCGCGACGGACTGCTCCCGCAATATTTCGCGAAAATTCATCCACGATTTCGCACGCCTCATGTCACAACCATCTGGACCGGAGTCGTCGTGGGCGGAGTGGCGATGGTGACCGATATCGGCTCGCTCGCCGATCTGACAAATATCGGAACTCTCTTCGCGTTCTGCCTGGTCTGCATCGGGGTGGTCGTCCTGCGCCGCACCGATCCTGGTCGTCGCCGGCCATTCCGCGTCCCCTTGGTCCCGATCGTTCCGATTATCGGCGTGCTGATGTGCGCCGGCTTGATGTTCAGCCTGCTCGTCGAAACCTGGTTTCGGTTCGTAGTCTGGCTCGCGATCGGACTTTTGATTTATTTCTTCTACGGCGTCCGTAAAAGTCGCCTGCGCCAAGGTGTGGACACTGGGGAAACCGAAAACGAATTGCCGCCCGTTGTGCCCTGACGGTCGCGCTCCGCGAGCGCAAAAACAGGATTGAATCAGGAAAAAAGGAGCGCGCGACAACCGAGAGCGCTAACGCCGTCGCTGTTACTTTCCATTTCCGCCTCGGCCGGATACGGTTGCCGGCGTGACCGAATCGCCGCGGACCTTCGACCTGCTCGGCACCCCCCTGCTCGCGACTAGCTATACGGAGTTGACGGCCTACGCTCAGGCCCTCGCGCGTCGCGGCGGCACGCATGCCATCGATCTCACCAACACTCACATTGTCACCCTGCGCCGCCAGGACGCGCACTTTCGCGCGATCACGAGTCGGTTCGATCATTTCGTGCCCGACGGCATGCCTCTCATCTGGTGCCTGAACGCGCGCGGCGCTCAACTGCACGACCGCGTTTACGGGCCGACCTTCATGCGCCGCTGCTTCGAAGCCAGCCCGGCACCCTGGACCCACTACTTGTTAGGCGGATCAGCCGAGTGCGTGGCGGCTTTGCGAGTAAAATTTGCTTCCGCCCAGATCGTGGGCGCGCGCCACGGCTACTTCTCGCCCGACGAGGAACCTGAAATCGTAGCCGAAATCAATCGGCTCGCGCCCGATTTCATCTGGGTCGGGCTGGGCACGCCGAAACAGCAGGATTGGATCTATCGGCACAAAGCGGAAATCCAACGCGGCGTCCTTTTCGCAGTCGGTTTTGCCTTCGACGTGAATAGCGGCCTGAAACGGGACGCGCCACTTTGGATGCAACGAGCCGGGCTGACCTGGGTGTTCCGCGGCCTCTCCGAGCCGCGCCGACTCCTCAGCCGTTACCTTCGCTTCAACACACTTTTCATATATTATCTGGCCAAAGATGCGCTCACTTCTTCTCGTGCCTGACAAATTCTTCCCCCTCGTTCTCGTCCTCTTCCTCGTTCCTTCCCTCCCCGCATCCGAAAGCACGCCTTCTTCCTTCATCAAAGGCGTGACCGTCTCCTGCCAGACCTACGGCTGGGAATGGGCCACACCGGAGATGTCGAGAACGCTCGATGAGTTAAAGTCGTTAGGCGTGAACAGCATTGCCATCCATCCCTACGCTCAGATCAGAAACGACGGCCACGTCCGTTTCCGCAACGATGACAATTTCACTTACATCTCGACGCCGCTTGACTGGGCGCGCGAGCGCGGCATGTCGGTCATGCTCATCCCGCACATTGCCTATTGGGGCACAAAGTTCCTCTGGCGCGGCGAAATCAATTTTCAGACAAAGGAAGAATGGGACTGCTTCTTTGCCGATTACGAAACCTGGATCGTGCAAATGGCGACCATCGCCGAGGCGCATGGCGCGGGCATTTTTTGCATTGGGCTCGAGTTCACCTACGCGCAGAAGTTTGACGCTCGTTGGCGCAAAATCATCGCCTCGATTCGCCGGGTCTATCACGGCAAGCTGACCTATGGCGGCAATTGGGACAGCTTTCAGGAGGTTACCTTTTGGGACGCGCTCGATTACATCGGCGCTCTGGCCTATTTTCCTCTGACGAAAACCGACAACCCGAACCGGGCGGAGATCGCGTCGGCATGGGACCGGAAGTGCGCGGAGCTGACGGCTTACGCGAAGACCCACGGCGACAAGAAATTTCTCTTCGCCGAGATCGGCTACAATGTGAGCGCGCGTGCCGCGGCCGAGCCTTGGGCCTTCAAAATGGGCGGCGACCATGCCGAAGAGGTGCAGCAACGCTGCATCGATGTCGCTCTCGATCTGCCGCGGCGCTGTCCGACGATCGCCGGGATGTATTGGTGGAAATGGTTCCCGGAATTACCGAACCCCGAAGAGGAAAACTACAAACTGCAAACGCCCGCGATCAAAGCGCTCATTGCAAAACATTGGAAGGAAGCGACGCCCGCCGCTGGGACGGACTAGTAGGCTGGCTACGGGCAAGCGAGCGGAGCGCGGATGGAACTCGCACCTAGCTCCGGGGAGCGCTCGCCAAGATTCCGCTACACTTTGCGGCCAAATTTTTTCTCCAGTTCGCCTAACGAAATTTGAATCATGGTCGGGCGCCCGTGCGGGCAGCAATAGGGCAGCTCGCAGGCGAGCAGATCGCGGATCAGCTTTTCCACTTCCGGCTCCCGCAAATAGTCGTTCGCCTTGACGGCGTGCCGACAGACCGTTTTCGCGATCATGTCTTCGCCGAGACGCAGCGGAGAGGTGCTGTTACTGGCCGACTTCAAACTGTCAATCACGTCCTGGAGGAGGTGGGCCGGGTCCGCTCCGCTCAGGAAAGGAGGCAGGCTCTCGAGCTTAAAGGTGTGTCGCCCGAATTTTTCCACCCCCAGGCCCATTTTTTGCATGGTCGCCAGGTTGCGCTCAATCCATTCCGCGTCGCGCGGCGCGAGCTCAATCACCTGCGGGAGAAGCAGGCGCTGCGAGGGCGCGCCCTTTTCCTCCATCCGGCGCCGCAATTCTTCGAAGAGAATGCGCTCGTGCGCCGCGTGCTGATCGACCAGCACCAGTCCCTCTGCATTCTCCATCACGACGTAAAGTTTGTTCAGGACTCCAAGAATCTGGAACTGCTGGGGCTCGCTCTGCGCCTGCCCGTTAGGCGCGGTGCGCCGAGTGCTGATGGCCGGGTTTTCCACTTCAACCGAAAGACTCGACTGCCTCTCATCCAACGACGGTGCCACAAGGGGCGACGCGAGGGGCGCCGGCCTAAAGACAGGCAGTCCAGGGGAAGAGGAAGCGGGGGCGCGGAACTGCTCCTGCCAGCTTTCCCGATCGCTCTCCAGGGTGCGCCGGATTGCGGTCACGACCGCTTCGCGCACGCCGGCGGGATCGCGAAAGCGCACTTCGCGTTTCGCCGGGTGCACGTTCACGTCCACCTCCGCCGGATCGAGCCCGACGAAGAGAAACGTAACCGGGAACTGCCCTTTCATGAGAGCGGTGTGATAACCTTCTTTCAACGCCGCTCCAATGACAGGGCTCTCGATCGCGCGGCCATTCACGAAGACGAACTGCTGCGCCCGGCTCGCCCGGCTCACGCCCGCCTGGCCGATAAATCCACTTACCCGCAATTTCCCCCGTGCCGCCGGCTCCACCTCGAGCAGCCGCGCGAGCAATTCACTCCCGAGCAGGTCGCGAATCCGTTCCCGTAGATTTTTCGTCGCCGGCAGTTGGAAGACGAGGCGTTCATCGCGCACGAAACTGAAGGCGATCTCGGGATGCGCGATCGCCTGCAAATAAAGCTGGTGCTCGATATTGTGCGTTTCCGTGTTCTCGCTGCGAAGAAATTTGCGACGCGCAGGCAGATTATAAAAAAGCGAGCGCACTTCGATCTGCGTGCCGGGCGCCTCACCGCCATCGCGCACAGTCTCGATTTTACCGCCCGAGACGATCACTTCGCTTCCCGCCACCGTC
>Ga0157375_10000692_pt1 | contig 29822 bp, 15 predicted proteins | sample M35metaG_FD_115311 | JGI IMG/M metagenome (GOLD analysis project Ga0157375, IMG submission 115311) | Miscanthus rhizosphere microbial communities from Kellogg Biological Station, Michigan, USA - M3-5 metaG | ecosystem: Host-associated > Plants > Roots > Rhizosphere > Soil | place: USA: Michigan... | reverse complement strand
GTGATCGAAGAGTGTCGGGCGCGGTACGGCACTGGGGTTGAGTTTGTTGATCTGTTTGCCGATGACGATGTTGCGTTTTCCGCTGACGCCGACAAAGTCCCGCACCTTCGAGTCGGTGAACTCCCGCGATGGGCTTGGGTGTCGCGTCAGGCTCGTCATCGGTCTTAACCTTGATTCGAGGCTCAGCGAGTAGGCGTACATTTCGGGCATTGCTCGCCTTCGTATTCTGCGCTGCACTTGGGACACGTCATCGCCGTGGCCCTCGTACGGTGTTGTGATTTCCGCTCACCGTAATGATGTCTCGTGCCTTACTACTGCCGGAGAGTGAGACTAGAGAGCCGGCTGGCGCCGGCTGCTGCTCGGGCTCGTTCGCCTTCGGCGGCGCGTTGAACTGCGTTCCCGGAGCGATGAACAGCTCCGGCATTGTCTTCGCCGGGAGCTTCAGCATCTCGATCTGGTTGATGCCGGCGGCGAACGCGGCAGGAACGTGAAGTCCCCTGGCCAGGGCGCCGTAAAACGCCGAAGCGAAGGCGATCGCCGAGACGTCCGGAATCGGGCCGTTCATGGCGATCGTGTAGTCGACGATGTGTTGGAAGGCGCGCGCTGTCCGCTTTGTCGAGCAGGCGTTCAGAAAGACAATGTTCGGCTTCCCGCGGATGAGAGCGAAGAGTCCCGCCAGCGCAGAGCCACTGACGGGCGCCGCGCGGCCGTTTTCCCCCTCCAGGACGATGCCTCGCTTCGAATCGCCATGCCCGCTGAAGTGCACGATGTCTGGCGCGTGGTCGAGCACGATCTTCTGCAGTTCGTCGCGCCGCGCCGCCGACGCTACGGCGATCTCGAACCGGTCCGTCGGCAGCGCGTCACGGATTCTGGCGTCGACGTCGCGAAGCTCGGCGTCCGATCGGAGGGTGTCCTGTCCGGACGGGCTGGCGGTGATGAAAAGGAGCTTGAGCTTTCCTTCCATGAGTGCGCATGTAGACGGACGGCGCCGTCTCTTTTTTGAACGCTCCGATAAGGTCCTTTCACGCGCGTTAGCGTCTCGCCAGCACCTCGATAGATCGCGTTCGCTCTGAGGGAGCGCCGATCACTCGACACATTCGAGGAGTACGGCCGCGCGGGGATACGCAACGCTCGGCGGGATGCCTAAATATCAGCCGGTCAAGGACCAACGACTTTCTGCCTGTGCCTCGATTAGCTCGCCGTGAGCCGACCGTACCGCCACGGCCGTCTTCCAGCTCCCACTTTCTTGGTTCCGGCTACACCCCGAGGTAGGAAAGACTCTCGCATCCGACACTCCCTGTAGGAACGAGGGCAAACTTGACGTTCGATCGACCGCATTCGGTGACTGGGGACTTGAGCTTGCGCGCGCAACTCGGCGTGCCAGCGGACCCCACACAGCCTCCTTGTCCCTAGGTAGTCAGACGCAGCGCGACTTCGATCGCATGCTGCGTTGAACGCAGCGTCGTAAAAAGAGCTCGATCTTTCTCTTCTTTCGGGACATCGTTCTCAATTCGATACGTTTTGGCGCGAAGCCCCTCCTCGACGTTCGCGATGACTTGGATCTCGTTTTTAGGTGGCCGACCGGTAAAGCGTTCCCACGATTTCGCGAGCGCCTGCTTGCATGCGGCGTCGATGGTAAGAGCCGGGTTCGGCGAATAGAACGTCGAGAGATGGAAGGACATGGTCTCTGTCGCTGCCGCAAAGAAGTGATAGCGATACCAGATGTGCGATGCCGTGCCCCACGGATCGAGGACTTTCAGCGTCTGCGCGCCCGAGTCCCATTGCGCATGCAGATCATCGGGATAGAACTGCAGGAACTCCGATTCGGCCCTTTCACTCGCGGCGGTGTGGGTCAGCGCGGGGAAGCGCTTGTCATCGAAGGTGTGAACGTTCAGCCTGAAGAATGGATGCCCAAAGCCTTCTCCCGTCGGCTCGATCAGATCGGCATCTCCCTCGCGACTTCGGACCATGAAAATCGCATCGCGTCCGTGAGGGTCTTTGGCGCCGTTGAGGTGCGCCTCGAAGCCGTCCCACGTTCGAACCGGATCGCTCGGTGCGGGGCGCGGACGCTTGCTCCGCAAATCATCAAACGTATCGGCGACAGTGACCTTGCACGTGGTGGGGAACACATCCTCGGGTCTTGAGGGGGTGAACGGCTCGCGCGCGCGCAGCGTGGAGACGGGAACATCCTGCCGGAGCATCGGATCCTGCGCCGCGGCGTCGATAAAGTAAGTGACGTGATCGATTCGCGTTCGCTGCTCTTCGTCCGAGAAGAAGAGTCCCAGCCGCCGCGTGATCGGCGACACGCTCTGGTCGGCCAGCATAGGAATGAACCGCATCGGATCGGGATGCGTGGCAATGCGCGAATCCGGAACGGTCACGTCGAATCGCATCCAGATCTGCTTCTCGAAGGTGTGGGGATCTTCCGGGATCGCCTCGATGCGATATTCGAAATCGTGGAGATCGCGGTCGGAGATGGCGTCGACCCACGTGAACTCCACGGCATCGAGGTCGACAGTCTCCAGCAGCTCGCGTCCCGGCCGTGTGAGGATTGCCAACGGCCTCTCCCTCTCGTCAGTTTGCGGTGCCTTTCGATCGTGCCGGTAAAGGCGGAACTCGCGCACTGCGGCGAGCTCCAGTGGCCGTTCGACCGGACCGCCGTCGAGAGGAACGCGCCATGAGATGCGCGTCGCCCAGGTGATTTCGTCGTCGACCCATGGCAGTCGGCGCCCGGTCGGGCCGATCTTCGCCCGCGCCACCGCCTGTTTCGTCGGTGTCTTGGTGCTCTTGAAATTGATCTTGATCTTCGCTTCGTCGTTGTACTCCGCTCCCGCGCCGTCAAGAACGACGGACGCGATGCTGTCGCCGTCCATGACCACTTTCGCCGTCGCGTCTTTCCCGCTGCCGGCGCGTCCGCCCGTGATCTCGACGAGTGGCGGGTTAGAGGCGTCGTAGCCCTTCCCCCCTTCCTCGACGATGATGCGCGTCACTCCGACGGTTCCGAACTTGCCGAGCTTCATCGGTACGGCTTGTGCCCGCGCCGTGTTCCTGGTCACCTCTCCAGCGACGACTTCGCCGGGAAACGTGAAGACCGGAAGCACGAACGAATGTGGCTCGTCGAGGACGATGGTTGGTTGAAGCATCACGGTGAGATTGGCGGGATCGGTATGATCGCGCTCGCAGGGCGCCAATTGCGCTTCTACAAACGAGCGGTAGAGATTCTGCAGCGCGCCACAATCAGCCGGATGCGTCCCTTCGCAGAGCGTATCGAAATACTGTTTCCGCCATGTAATGACGTTCGCGCGAATGGCAGTGGCCGGTTTGGCCACGCATTCTTTACCGGTCGCCGTGGCGGCTTCCGGCTGGTTGGGCGGCAGCAGGTCGCGCTCGCGCTCCAGATTGGCGAGCCCGGCATAGCAGCCATGCACGCGAAACCACGGCACTTCAAGGGCGGCGTCCTTCCCCAACACGATCGGCTGACGCAGCATCTGCACGTCGCCGCCGATCCGTCGCTGCTTGTCGACTTGCATGAAAACGTGGCGGGACCACCGCCCGCGGCCGTCATCTTCGCGACCGCGGTAATAGGATCGTTTTAGCTCGTCGTCTAGCCAGTAGCCGGAGACTTCGGCGACAGTGTGGAATCCGGCGAGCAGGCGCGCGGAGTGCGACGTCTCGTCATGACGCGGAGCGTGATCGGTGACGACGGAGATGTGCATGTGCGTGTCGCGCGCGCGGTATTCGACGATGCGCTCGCCCTGAACCACCAGCTCCGAGAAAGTCGATCCTCCGAGGCGCTCGAACGGGAAGCGATGCACTCCGGTGATGACGTGGCGATCCGGCCCGGTTGACGAGAACGGGAGCCACACTTTGGTCACGAGCTCCAGACCGGCGCAACCAGGATCGACTGCCATCAGGTGCGCGCCGTTCTTTTCCTCGTCGCGATCGACCGTGCCGCCGAGGCGGCTCCAGTTGTCGCGGCTGCGGGCAACGAATCGTGCCACGGCGTTTTCGAACTCGATTCCGCCGTAGAGGGCGCGCTCCTCGTCGCTGATGCCGCGCGATTGCAGTGCCACGCGCCAATGCGCGATCGGCAGCGCGGCATCGATCTTCATGCCCGGTGAAGATCCCACGGCGAGGCGGGGGACGTCGGCGTCCGACTTCGTCAATTTGCCATCCGGAGTCCGGACTTCGAGGTCTTCGTATGCGACATCGCATTCGGGAGCATGCATCTGAGTTCCGCGCAGAAAGTCCAGATGCGCCGACGGCGGCGTGTCACGACTCTCGTCCGCCGTAGGCCCTACGCCGCTGAGTCCAACGCCGCGCACGCGAAAGCTATACGAGCGTCCGAAGCGCGGCACGGTCCGCGTCGTCCCCCGCTCGCGCAGGGCGAGAAGAGGAAGCTCGTCGTCTTTCGCCGGAGGAGGTAAGCCTCGTCCCAGTTTATCGATGGGCGACGGAACAGCGACGCTCTCGCCGGCCCAGCGGATGAAGTCGTTCGGCATGGTCAGGAGCGTCGCAGGCTTCTCCTTTTCCGGCGAGTTGTTCTGCACCGACTGAAAGACGTAGCCCTCGCGCGGAAGGCGCGAACGGAAGATGTGCTCCTCCTTCTTGTCGACTGCCTCACGCTCCACGGTGCAGAGCGACCGCCAGCGCGGATCGTCGTTTTCGCGAACGTCGATGCGATACCCCTTGAACCCTTCGTGAAATTCGGACTCGGTGCTCTTCGTCGCCTGGCGGATGACGTCGACGGCGAGAGCGCGGTCCCAGATGATGCCGATGGAGTCGAACGGCGCGTGGTGTATGCGTAGGCTGTGCGCGGCATCGAAGAGAGCGCGCTCGGCATCGCGATTGAGCTCTTCATCGAGCGGCGGCTGATTGGACGACGCCTGAATGAGCAATCCCTCCTTCGGCTGAAATTGATCGTGGGCCGTGATCGCCGCGCGGATGGCGACTTTGATCGGATTCTCGTTGTCGGCCTCGGACATCACAGTCGCCGAGGTCGGACCGAAGACGAGATGCGGCAGCTCGGGAGGCACGCGGTCCGTGATGATCGTCTTCAGTCCATCCGGCGTTTCCAAAGACTGGGTCGAGGATGTCGGCAGTTTGCGCAAGTCGTCGACTGACGGCTGCTTCTCCAGCAGCGCCGGGGAGACCTGGCGCACATGCACGGCATCGGCGAAATACGACGTCGAGAGCGGGCGCTGGCGGCTGAGGATCGTGACCATGCGCTTGTCTCCGTTCGGCTCGCGGTCGAAGCGCGTAGGCACGCTCTCGAAGCCGGGGAGCTTCGTGCTCCGATCGATCCGCGGCTCGATCCGCATTGATCCCCCCGCGGCGCTGGAGAGGATTCGCTCGACGTCGTCGGTCCAGTCGAACCATTGCAAGACATGAAGCATCGCTCCGATAACCGGTTCGTCGCGGGCCACACGGCGCACATCCGCGCGCTGCTTGCGCAGCGTGTCGGCAGCGACGTCGTCGCTGGCCGAGGAAGTCTGCGGCACCAGCGGCTCCTGCTCCACCTTCCGCTGGTTGTAGATGCGGTCGCGCCGCAACGCCTCGGCATACAGTGCCAGCTCGAGAATGGCGCGGCTCTGCACTGCGCGGGACAAATTTTGGACTACCTGCGGGGACCTCTCGCTCACCTGATCGATCAGGCTCACGAATTTCCCGGGATCGGCGGTGAACACGGCAGCCGGCGACTGCGACTGCTCGCGCACCGCACTGGCAAACGCATCGATCTCCCCGCGGACGGGAAAGAATCCCTCCGGTCTCCGTTCGTCGGCCTCGTACCACGCCTGCAGATCCGACAGAACGTTGGCGCTGGAAAAGACCTCCACGTTTGGATCGACTCTGAGTCTGCGCGTCTGTCCCGCGCCCTGGGCCAATATTTTTTGCGCCTGGGGGGACGCGAGCATCGTGTTCACAGCGCGAACGAGATCGGGCGCCAGTTTCGCGACCTGCGCCGGATTGCTCTCATCTGCGATGTTGAGCACATGCAACTGTTCGATGACCTCGGGAATGCTGATCGGCGTGAGCTCGGCCTCCTGCGGTGCGCCCGTCCCCTTCTTCACGACGAGATAGAACTTCGCCCCTTTGAACGGATCGGCGTCCGGCCAGCTGTCGATCCAGTCGACGACGATCTCCAGACGCCTGCGGGCGACAAACGGATTGAGAAAGCCGATGATTCTGACGTCGTCGCTCATGCCACGACCTCCAGTAGCTCCGCCGGCGCGAAGAATCCGCGCGCAGTCTCGTGGGCAAGGCGGCGCACCGCTCCGTCTGCGATCACACAGACCCGAGTGGCGTCGGCGCCGTCGTGCTTGCAGGCGTTCGGATCGATGCCCAGGATCGGATCGAGATCGACATGGAAGTCCTGATCGATCTCCACGAAGAGCATCTCAATGTGCGCCGTGCCGTTGACCTCCATGTGACTGACCACGCCTTTCGGACAGGTCAGGCGGAGGTTGGCCATGATCTCGACATACACGGTGATGTTGACCGGCCCGAGCACCGATGCGTAGGCCTCGATGCGCGCCAGGAACGAGACCTCGTCGAACGAGAAATAAGCGTTGCCCTTCAAGTTCGTAGTGTTGAATTCATACGTTGCGTTCGGACACCAGACGATGCCGATGGTGATGGAGATGTGTCCCCAAGCCACGCCGACGTCGAAGGCCACGCCGAGTCCCGCCTCGCCGCTGACGCAAGCCACGGCATCGAAGCAGACCACTTCGAAGCCGCTGGTGAGGCTTTTCGGGGGCCGCACGCGGACGGCGATGACCACTCCGAAGCGGATGACGAACGGGGTGACGAAGATCGTCGGCCGGTCGGTGCGCGTGAAGATGCGGCGGGCCACGGTCGGAAGATCGAGCTTCAGCCACGGGATGCCGCCGAAGCCGGGAAAGTTGAAGTCGCCGAGGATGAACGTCATCAGCGCGCCGGCATTGAGACCGCCGCCGGAGAAGTCGAGCGACAGCGCGAGACGAAGATCGAATGTGAGGTGATCGATCGAGCCGGCGCCCATCGGAACGCGTGGAAGCGGCAGGCGCAGCTTGACCAGGAATCCCTTCAGGCCGTCGAGAAACTCGAACGAGAACGGCGAGTCCCCTCCGCCGCCGATTCCTGCTTTTGCCTTGGCCATCTCCAACAGGGCCTCGAACACTTTTCGCAGCAGCTCGCCGCAGATGGAAAGGTTGCCCGGCTTGAACTCGACTGCATTGCCGGCGCGCGACGTGATGGTGCAATCCTTCAGCAGAAGGAAGCCGGGAATGCCCACGTCGGCCTTGAGCGTCGCGTCGAACTTCGGTCGCGCTCCGAAGTCCTGCAGGAAGCCGGCGTGAAACGACCGCGGCGCCGTGGCGATGCGGAATCCGAGCTCCTGCTCGCAGATCTCGCTGCGGCCGCGCGAGAAGTCGGGGAAGTCGACGGTCGACTCGACGCGCGCCAGCACCTTGGTGCCTCCGCGCACGTCGCTCCCGGCCTCCAGCTTCATCTGCTGTTTGATGGTCAGCGTTCCTTCGTTCTTCAGGAATTCGTCGTCGCTGCTTCCGAGGATCAATTGCAGGAGGGCGACGTCCCTGAGAGTGATGCGCTTCACGAAGGTGTGCGTGATCCCCGCGTCCAGATGGAAGCGCTCGTTGTCGAGTGGCTGGTGGACGCGTACCACGCCGTCGCCGAGCGTGACTGCGGTTGTGTGATAGACCGGGTCGTGATCGCGGCCGGCCTCGCACCACTGGCCGGTATCGGCGGACACCCGCCCTTCGCTGGTGACGTCGATGTCGCGGCTGTCGAAGTTCATCCCCTCGACTCGCTCCAGCTCGCCGCTCGACTTCACCGCGATGTGCACGGGCGTCGTGCAGCCTGTCGTCGCCGCCACGTTTTCCCATTCGGCATCCCACGCGGTTTGGGCCAGTCGCAGCGGCGTTTCCTTGAACAGCGTCAGCGGCTGCGGCTCGTTGAGCGCGACGGTTTGATGCCGCGCCGCCGCGATCGCCTCCCTGCTGCCCCCATGCGTGACGGTGATGAGTCCCGCGCCCTGCAGGGTGCGATCGGCATCCGTCCAGCGCCCATCGCTGCTGCGGTAGTGGAAGTCGGCCTTGAATCGCAGCGGCTGCTTGGGATTGAAGTTGACCGCATTCAGCGGCCGCAGGTTGTCGATGATGATACTGGCGTCGTCGCCGTAGCTCTTGGAGGGCTCGGCGAACCACCATTTCGTGCAATAGCGAAGCTTTCCGTTCGTCTCGCGCGCGACGAGAGCCAAGACGTGGATCAGGATTCCGTACGGAAGAAGGAGATCCTTCACGATCGCGTAGTTCTTCTGGTATCGGCCGAGGAATCCGCGCAGGAACAACTGCTCGAGGCCGAGCTTCTCGATCGGAGTGGTCCAGTGGAAACCGATGGAACCGCCGATCGGGCTGAATGCGATCTCCGTGTGACCGGCTTTGAACTCCCGCTGCAGCGACGCTTCCCTCGGGTCAGTCCGAAGGAACGCCTGGGCGATCGCCGGATGCACCGTTGTGTCGTCCAGGTCGGACACATCCTCGGCGCGGAGGATCGGCCGCAGCGTGTTGCCGCGAATTCCGCGATACGGCGCGAGATCTTTCGGATTCGCCGGATTCGGTGCCCAGTCGAGCAGTGGCAGCGGTTCGATGTTTCCGGTGAAGGCGAATCCGGCGTAATGGCCGTTCGTCTCGCCTGCCGCGTCCTCGGCAGCGAACGCCGAAAACAGATCGGCAGGTGAGTCGCTCGAGATGGAGAAGCGCGCCTCCGTGCGTGGCTCCCACATCGTATCGTCAAGGAATGCAGGTTCCTGCGGATCGACCCACCGGCCGAAATCGAAGTCTTTGTGCTCGCGCAAGGCGAAAGGCGCGAGGAACATCGGCTGCGCCTCATCGCGGCGCGGGAAGTCGTCGGGAATCGCGGCGCGAAACGCCTTCTCTGCGATCGAGACGATTTCCGCTTTCCCCTTGATCTTGCTCTTATCGATCAATTGAAATCCCCCCGTGGCGGGATTCCAGTCGACGGTCGCCTTTTCGGTCGACACCGCGTCCGCGCGCTTGTCTCCCGTGCCCAAATCGGAGTCTTTGAAGTCGACTGGCTTGATGTGAATCCAGCTCCGCTCGAACTCTTTCTTGTCGTAGAGGCCTGCCCAGGCGTACTGGCTGATGGGGAAGATGAATCTCGACGGCGTCTTGATCTCGAATCGATCTTCCCGGTACCGGATTTCAAGCTCCGGCGCCGTTCCATCCGGTTTGACGAAGAGATCTTCGACGAGCACGAGCTGATTCGAGCTCACCGCCGCGTTGCTCGTGCGCAGGCGAGCATCGCCGTCGATGATCAGCAGCTCGCCGCGGAGCTGACCGGGTGCCTTCCCAGTCTTTACGGCGATGACCGGATCGAGCGCGCTTCCCTTCGCCGTAAATGCAATCGTGAAGCTCTCGAACTGCTGCTCGACCCAGCGCGTCGGCTTGCCGCCGCGAATGCGCGTCGAGACGCGCGCAGCCAGTACATCCTGGCTCTGCACGCGAATGTCGATCGCCGAGGCCAGGCGGGGGATGCTGATGCGGCGCGGGGCAAGCGGCCAGTCGCTCGCTCCCTCGGCATGCAGGCAATACTGCCAGGCGATCTCCGGCGCGAGTGGCGTCGGCTCGACCGGCATGTCGTTGAGCCAGGCATACCCGAAATGTTTTCCCACATGAAAATGTGAACGCTTCAGCGCAACCGACATCCCGCCGCCAGCCGTCGAGCGGAGGTCGGCATTGTCGAGCAGCAGATCGAGAAATGCCGGCCGGATGCGGATTTTCAGTGCCGCACCGGGACGAAGCACGACTGAGTCGATGCGGCCATTCATCTGCCGCATGGGAAGCGTCAACTCGACGCTCTGGTACTTTTGAGGGATCTCGAACGTCCCCTCCAGCCAACGCAGCGCATGCATCGGCGTGGCTTTTTCGAGCGCGCAGTCGTTCAGATCGGCAGTAACGGGGATGAGATTGCCGGTGGGCCGGAGCCGAATCGCACCACTTCCCTCACTTGTCTCCGCGCGGAGAAGCATGTCGAAGCGAGGCCACGTCGCCGTGACCACGGGCAGCATCGAGCGTACGTCGCTGGCCTGACATGTCTCCGGTTTGACGCAGAAACGAAAGCGCAGGAGCTTTTCTCGTTCGCGTTCCGCAGTCCACAGCGCTCGCGAGTTGCGATCGAAATACGGTGCGAGCGGCACCTCGTCGCCAAAAGCTTGGAAAAGCTTTAGCGGATCGAAAGCGATGGTGAAGTCGCCTGTGGCCTTCGAACGCGGGGTGCCGCTGCGCACGATGTCGTCTTCGCGGAAGAGCTGCGTGCCCGGGTCAGCGATGATGTCGAGCCAGACATCGTGGAGCACGACCTGATCGGTGTCGTTGTCCGGTGCGGCCTTTGCCGGCTCGAGCATCGTCGCCGCAACTGACGGAAACTCGATGCGCTCGGCGAAAAGCAACGTCGAGAACTCCGTGACCTTGCGCAGATCGCTACGTGTCTCGATCACGAAATCGCCGACGGTGCTGGGGAACACCCACCGTCTCGACTTAACAAACAAGCCGCCGATCGACCGGCAGGCAACGACAAAACCGCCGGCGACGAGCTGCCACGACCATTGCAGCGCCCGTTCGAGCTGCGAGCTGCCTGCCCCAAATAGCTGGACGAAACGACGCCTGCTCAAGCGCATCAGATGGCCTCTCCGTACTGTGCGGCGATAGCGAAAGCGGTGGCGAGCTCGCGAATGTCGCGCCGAGCCATCGGCGCCTCAATTCCGCTCGTCGGACTGCTTGTTGGTCAGCGCCTCACGAAAATTCGAGATCGCCTCTCCGACCGCGCGAGCGGTGCGCGGCAATCGCGTCGCGCCGAAGAGCAACACAATGATGAAGAGGATCAGCAGCAGCTCCGGGAACCCGAGTGACGGCATCATTCCACCTCCGCAATCTGGTGGACGGACTGCCGTCGCGTTTTCCCTCACGAGTCGTCGAACCATACCGATCTCTACAAGCTAAGGGGGTCACGGACATCCCACGAACGCGGTAGGGTGATCCTTGGATATGCCCAAAATCCGCAGTGCCTGCTCGCTCACGGTCAGTCGATTTGGCGATCGCACGAAAGAGCCGTTTATGGACGTGGAAGCCAGGCTGGGCTATTCGTCTCTTCCATGCCGTTCAGCGTCCTCGGAAACTAGTCGGATGCCGCCTTCGAGGCGATTGTTCGTGAGGCGGTAGAAGCCCCCGATGATGTGCGGGGCGGTACGATGCCCGCTATGCGGGATGACCACGCGCTTTTCACCGAGCACTGTCCAAACAATCGCGAGCTCCTGCGCGTTCAGCGTCTCAACGAGTCTCCCACGATCGACGACGACGGCGCTGGGGCCAGCCTCGAAGACCGACGGATCGAAAGCCACGTCGTCGCCCTGCGAGTCCACGAAGTATCCGTCCTTGCCGCGCCACTTGAGGCCCATCCACCCCACCAGCTCGGCAGCGGGTAGCTGGATGTTCACCGTGTCATCAAGCGAGCAGTCGAAGGTGCTCTGCTCGCACAGATAGCCATCGGTCGCGACAAGAACGGGTGCAGGCAGTCGGCTACCCTCATCGCCTCCCATCCACGCCGGATGTCCCGTGTGTCGCGTCGAGTGGTAGTGGAACGCCGGCGCCCAAAACAGCTCGCCGAAGAACACCCGCGTCATCTCGTGCGCTTCAGGCATCCAGCGTCCGTAGAAGTTCTGCTGGCTGCCCCACTCAAAGAAGGTATCCGCGTCCGCGCGCTTCACGAGGTATGACTTCACCATGTACCAAATTTCGCGCCGCTCGACATCGTAGCGTTCCACACCGGGCGGCGCAGGCTCGGTCCACTCGCGGTAGGTGTCCAGTACCAGGAACTCTCTGCCGTCCGGCCGCTTCACCGCAATGAGCGGCTCGACCGCCGGCAGGTCGGACCCCTGCGCCGCCCAAAGCGCATCGCTGCCGAGCGCTCGCCACTCACCGTACGGAAGCGGTGGAGACCACCACGCCGCGGCCTGCGGCGAACGCTCGCGCGCCGTCGCCGTGATGAGAAGCGACGGGTCGAGGTCGCGGTCGAAGTCCTGCCACGGGCCGTCGTACTGACCCACTTCCGGGACCATATCGTCGTGGTACTGGAAGTGGTCGGCCACGCGGGCGAGGAACTCATGCCAGCCGAGCCACTGGTACTTCTTGCCGATCCGTTCGGGCTTGTTCGCAGCTCGGCCATCGTTACGGTAACGGTCGAAGTTTCGGTCGAATGCACCGAAGCGCTCGACCGTCCAGCCGAGCTCCAAGACGCGGTTGAGGACGAACCGCTGCGCGATCCCGAGATCGAAGCGGTGTTCCTCCTCCCGGCCGGGGTGGTTCAGGTACGGGAGCGCTTCGGTATCGAACCTGGCAGTCTTTGTGGCTCCAAGTGTGCGGCGGAACGCACGCTCCGCTCGCTCAATGGCACGAGCCGCTTCCTGCTCCGCCTGCACGACGTGGTCGTCATCCTCCGAGCGAGCGACGACGATGCGCGGGCCGATACCTCGCTGCGGGATCGTGACTTCGCGCTCGTCCGCCTCGTCATGGGGCGGCTCTTCCGCATCGCTCGGCGGCCGGATGATGAGGAAGACGCGGTTGCGGTACGCGTCCTCCAGTTGTTGAAGTGCTTCCTGCTGTCGCGGCGTCAGCGTCCCAGCGAACGCGTCGTACTTCTCGCGCTTCGTGAGTGGTGCTTCTTCGCCGAGCCGATTCGCCGTCCAGTTGAACGAGTGACTGTTCGTCCCGATGACGTACCGGTCGAAGTCGCCGCCTCCGGCGACGGAGAAGTAAATCTCGCGTAGCGCGTACTCCTCGTTGGCCGCGCCCTCCTGCGGCCGCTCGAACTTCGCTTCGAGCTCCGTCGCAGACGGCAAGTTTTCGGGCCCGTCACTCGTGTAGGGTGGCCGTACGCGGGCGAGATCCATTCCCGAACCCACGCCCAGGACTGCGGCACGCTCTACGACGCCGCGGGCGTAGTCGCGGAGCAGGATGTGCGGTGTTGGCGCGCCGTCGCGGAACAGATCATCGAACACGTGCCTCGCGATCTTTCCGATGCCCTCATTGTCGGCGCTGCGAAGGACACAGCCGTACGCCACGGCGTAAAGCCGCTCCCGCACGTACAGGTCGTCCACGTCACGGAACGTCGTGAGGAGCGCATCCAGAATATGCAGCCGCGGCGTCAGCAGTCGGACGAGCGCTTTCGTTGCACGGTCGCGCAGCGGCCGGTGGGAGGTCGTGAGGAACCACAGGAGCGCCGTTGCAGCGAGCCGCGCGGAGTCGTCGTCGATCCTTGCTTTGTCCTCCGGCGACCACGCCCACTCCACGAGCCGATCGACCGCCGTGTGCTGCCCGTACTGCTCCGCTAAGTAGATCGACCACCACGCATCGCGGTCCGGCATCGCATCACGCAGGAGACGCGCGTGCAGGTAGTCGGCGTTGAACGGATGATCGGGATTTGCGGCAACCGTCAGCACGACATCGAGGAACATGTCGAACTCTTCATACCGAAGGCCGGAGCGAAGGTACTGCTTGGCTGGTTCAGCGATGGATTCGGGGCGACGCCAGAGGAGGCTGCGGATGAACGCGCGGCGCATGGGTGAAGAGGTCGCGGCATCGGGCATCACGTCGGGTAACTCGACGCCGTACCGTTCCGGCACTTGGATCGCGAGGGCGTCGATCAGGCCGAACGTCCACTCGCTCGTGTACTGCCGCACTCTCGCGCCTAAGGGTTGGTCGGAGGTGAAGGCCGCGGTGACGCCCACAGGGCCCACGTGCATGCCGAGCAGATAGCTCGCGATCTGCTGATCCTGCAATCGTTCGTAGGCGAAGCGGATCCCTTCGCGGAGCCCATCGTTCCGCCATACTCGCTCTTCAGCCAACAGCCCTTCTGAGAGGAGCCGTGCGAAGAGCGAGTGGTTGTACGTTCGACCGGGGAGATGCGCGTCCACGATGGCGCGCGCCTCGTCCCGCGTGAGGAAGTGGCTGTCGGAAGCCGCGAGCGCTTCAGCGACGCTCCGCAGGGCATCGTGGACGAGGCGTTCCTTCGGATCGAAGTCGAGCTGGTCGGACGCGCTGAGCTTCTGGTTCGCCGCATCGAGCAAGAAGTCGAACATCTGCGTCACGCCGTGCAACCCCTTCGGCATATCCGTCAGTCCGGCGTCCTTGATCCCCTTGCAGATCAGCTTGAGGAAGAGCGGATTCTGAAACTCCGGGTTCAGAAGTGGGATGGAGGGCCGCTTGATGCCGAACCACGCGAAGAAGGTCCGCGTCGCCCGGTATTCATGTTCCGCAAAGCCGTGGTGCGTCTCGCGCGTGAGCTTCTCGCCGATCCCGTCAGGCAGCACGTCGGTCACGTAGGACGTTCGGACCGTTACGCCGACGCTGATACGCGGGTATCGAGCGCAGGCTGTCAGGAAACCGGCGAGCCCTTTCTTCCAAATCGTCCGGTCGTCGCCTTCGTTGAGCGCATCAATGAGGATGAGGGCGCGGCTGAGCTGAGCTTCTGCCGCTGCATCCAGGGCGCCGAGAAACTCATCACGCTTGCAGTCCACGTGGAGGAGTTGCAGCACCTGCGTCCACGGGTCGCCCTTTGTGAACTGGCCGCCGAGAAGAATCACGGTCGGCAACTTCGCCCCAATCCTTCGCTTGGCCACATCAAAGAGTAAGTGCGTCTTGCCGTGGCCAGCTTCACCGTCAAGCAGCACGGCGTGCGTATTCGCCGCGTTCGCCGCAGGCGATGCGGCTTCTTCGGCGAGGTCGCGGAGGCGCGCGCCGAGCTGGTACGCGTGGTGCCGCTCGTACGAGTACGCGTCGCGGTTTTTCTCTGCGCGCGCCTTCTCCTCTAGCGTGTAGCCGCATTGGTACGCGAGATCCGCCGTCTCGCTCGCGCGCTTCGCCAGTCCGTCGACATCGTACGGTGCGAGATGGTCGTCATCCTCGAACACCGCCAGGCGCTGGATGAGGTCTTGCGTACCATCGGCGATGGGGCGATACAGTTCATCCGTACTGACGCTGCGCGAAGCCAACCATGCGGAGCCCTTTTGGATCTTGCCGCGCAGCGTCAGGAAGCGGAGCCGGAATGCCTCAGTCCTGCCGAGACCATCGAAGAGGCGCGCGACGGGAAGATCAACATTGAGTTCCGGCGTGTAGCGTTCGCTGACGTTCGCCCGCGCCTCTTCGAAGCGTTGCTGGAACCACTGCGAGCCGAAGCGCTCTTCGTGGAACCAGAAGTGGTGACGCCCGTGGTGCTCCTCGAGCGTGAGCCGCGAGGAGATCTCGTGCTCGCCCCAGTACTCAAAGGCCACGTCCACGCCGCGATCCTTCGCCCACTGCGTCCAAGTCTTCACGTGGGCATCCCACTCCGACATGGCGGACTTCTGCTTCTCTCCCTTCTTCTCGATCCTGGGATCGGCCCTGTCGAAGGGCAGGCAGACGATGTAGCGCCGGAGGCGTGGATGTTTCTCCAGCGCGTTCTCGACGGAGTCATCGAGCTGCTTCCACTGCGTCTTGCCGAGCGCCGAGAAGAATTTTGCCTGACATGCCGTCTCTTCGCCCGTCGGCTGCGTCCAGTAGCACTCCACGCCGGCGTCAGGGGTCCCTTTGCGGACAAACCGCGACCCAGCCGGGAAGCTCTCTGCGTGAGCTAGCTGGCAGCAAAGTTCCTCGAACGCTCTGTGTTGGGAGCCGTCCCACGCCCGCAACTGCATCCAGTTCAGCGACACGCAGGTACTATACAATTCGCATTCTACGAGTTGAGGTCTAGCGACGGACTACTACGCGCGCAACGCTGATTCGATTGAACGCCGTTGCGATGGCAGCGAGCGCAGTCTCACAGGCGGCGCGCCCTCCGACCGCGGCACACGAGATTTCGAGGAATATTACCTAAGCGATTTCTCGCCCATCGCCGCTTCCGTCCGAAATTCCTAGATCCTAGAATTTCATGCGCCGAAGCACCGGGCGCGTGAACTCGGCAACGAGATCGCCAGCATCCACATCGAGTCCCTTCGCCAGCTTTAGGATGACGGTGAGCGTCGGCACGTTCTCGCCCCGCTCAATGAAGCCGATGTAGTCCTCCGTCAGGTTCGCCGCTTCCGCAAGCCGCTCCTGACTCATCCCGCGCTCTTTCCGTAACTGGCGCAGCCGATCGCCGAGACGCTGGCCCTCGACACTCCGTTGCTTCCGGCGTGACATCGACTTGCACCCTAACCATAGATCGGGTTAGACTCCATCCCACTATGGTCAGGGATGGATTTGCTTCCAAACGCCACCGGATTCGCACCTTTTTCCTTCGGCCACGCGAGTTCTACTACCTGACGCCCGCCGCCGCGCTGCTCGGCGTCTCGTGCCGTATGCTTGTCTACGAGGCGCAGAGCGACAGCCCGGAGGCATACCGCGAGGGACGGCGCTGGCGCTTCACATGGCGTCAACTGGCGTATGTGGCGTTCCGGACATGGACGCTGGCTGAGATTCACGCCGCGCTGGGCAAGGATGCTGCGAAAGTTCTACCTCCGCTGCTGACCATGCGCCGTGTGAACGTGACGCTTCCTGAGTTTATCGTCCGCGCGATGGAGATGGCGGCAGAGGATTTCGGCGCAACGCTCGACGATTGGCTCCATCACGAGATGATGGACTTCGCAGGAACCGTCACAGCGCGCATGGAGCGCATTCTGCCCGGCTATCGCCGGGCGTACCTGTTTCCCGGCGGCGATCGGCGATAGAGCAGTCAGTCGTCCTGCGATGGCGTCATTTCGCTCTGCCTGCGTCCAAAACATTCTGTCTGCTGCCTGCTTGATCTATAAGGTGCAGGAGGCAGGCGGCAATCATGACAGCGCAAACTTAAATGGATCGCCTTTCTTTCCGCTTCCCCTGCGTGTCACCCGCCCCGTAGTAACCGCAAAGTCGATCGCAGGCGCTAGCAGGGTCTTATCGCCACCTACCGCCGCGTTCAAGTCAGCCCGAGTGATCTCCCCTCTTTCACTGATAACCGAAACAATTCGTTCAGCCAGCGCCTCGCGCGACACGTTGCCAACTGATCGACCAACTGAGAAGAGGCCGGTATCCGGGTCGAATTCAAGTTCGGTTCTCGGCATCTCATCGCCATACCGTTGTATCGTCTTCACGGTACGCCGGTCGTTCTCGCCTTGCCGAGCGAGCTCGATGGCCGTATCGCATGTTCCGAAGATGGCCGTGCTGCCGAGAATGGCGTCACCATCCTGACCACCGGCCTTGCGCATGTGGTGGACGGCGACGAGCGCGGTGTCTGTCGTGCGTGCGATATCAATCAGCGGGCCTGTCGCCTTCGTCAGTTGCGCGTAGCTGCTCTCGTCTTGCACGCGCATTAGCCGGAACAGAGTGTCGATCACAACCACGGTTGGCCGTCCTGTTCGGATCAGATTGCCTAACCAAGCCATCTCGTCATCCGGAGCGCCAGCTGGATGAATGATGATGTTCTCTGCCGCCTCGTGGGACACTTGCATTCGCCGCCACAGCTCACGGAACTGATCGGCATGCTCTTCCAGCGCGAGGTACAGGACACGACCTTGCTTCACGGTCCGACCGAGAAACGGCACGCCAGTCGCGATGCAGTAAGCGAGATCCCTGGCAAGAGTGGACTTTCCCACTTTGGGCTTGCCGTAAATAATGACGATGCCACCAGCAGGAATCAGCCCGTCTGCGATCCATCGGACGGGCCGCGGGGGTTGCGCGAGAAACTCGACAAGCGGAATCGGTTCTGGCCATTCCGCCTTGCGTCCCGAAAACGTCGCATCAGGAGGAAAGGAAGAATCATCAACCAGCTCCTCTCTGACGATCCGTGGAAGCGAACGGCCGCTCATTCGGCACCGCCGTTCAAAACGTCGTCCAAGCCCTTGCCGGCCGAGCGGTCCCAACGCAGGCAGGTGACCATGAACCTCGCCGCTTTCAGAGCCCTCACCAGTCGCGCGGCCGCGCGCCGAACGGCGGGGTTCGTCCGCTCATCGGCATCAGGTGCAACCCGGACGGCGTTTACGCCTGGGTACAGGCGGCGGAGATCGTCTCCGAAGTTCTGCGGCAGCGAACCGATACCAGCGAGTCCAATGACCGAGCAATGAAGGCGCTCCGCGATCACGTCCGCTTTGAGGATTCCCTCGGTGACGATGATCGGATCGAAACCGGAGACGTCTGGCCACGCGTGATGTGGTGGAGCGCCGCAGGACGCACCACCGCGGCCGGAGAGCCAAAGATACTTCGGCGCTCCCCCAACACCACCCGTTCCGCGGCAGATCGCCTGAACGCGACCGAGAGAGTCACGGACGGGGATGAGAAGCTCGCCTTCGCGGCAAACGGACTGCCATTCACGCGTGCGAACAAATCCAGGTACGGCGGTAAAGTCTCGGATCGTCGCGAGCGCTCCAACGATGCGGCTGAGCTGGTCCAAGGTTGGAACCGACGCGTAGAGATTCCGCGTCACGGTCTCCTTCGAAAGTCCGCGGCGCTCGCGCAATTCGATCGCGTGCTTCTTCGACAATTCCATCGATTCGAGGAAAGCTGTGTAAACCGCATGCCGATGATCAACGGAGGCGAGGGCTGGTCGGGAGTTCGAGCTCGGAATGCTAGCCCAGCTCTGACGCCTGGCCATGCGGTCCTCGTGGAGACGGTGAAGGAACATCATGCCCAAGCCGGTTTCCACGATCTTGAAAGCGCCGCGGTCCTGTCGCATGCAGCCGGCAACTGCGCCGTCCGGCGACATGCGGCAGTAGTCCGGCTTTCCGCAGATCGAACATGGTTCGCGGCGGGTGACGCGACGCCAGTGTTCCGAGGATCGAGCGGCCGTCGGCGGTGCCACTTCCCTTTGCGCCGTTGGGTTCTCCCTCATGCGGCATTCTTCCGAGCGGCTTCAAGCTTGACCACGACGGCGCGGAGTTCGTCGTCGGAGGCTCCGCGGATTCGCGCGGCGATCAGCGCGTCGACTTCCGACTCGATCCAGCCGACCATGCGCGGCCCCAGAGAGATCGGACGAGAGAAGAGCCGGTCCGCGATCCGAAGGTAGATCGTAGATCTGCTCATGCCCGTGCGAGCCTTTACTTCCGGAAGTCTTAGGATTCGGTTCACCATTTTGAAGTCCTTTCGTGCCGCCCGGGTTTGAATGGATTCGTGCTGGACGGTTGCGGCGAAGGATCACCGGAAAGAACCGCTTTGTGCAGTGGGGACAATAGGTGGCGAATTGGGCTCATTTCCCCCGCCTCCGAGCTTCGGTCGGGTCTCAGCGCCCTCGTCGCTCACTGCCGCTGGGCGTCGCTCGCCAACCACGGCCGATTTTGTCTAAGCGTCGCGGCGGGTCGCTACTACCGAATTGCCCACACAGGCGGCGGCCGTGCCGAGCGCCTCAATCATCGCCTTCTTCTTCGCCCGCCGTGACATCTCCTCGCGCGCGCGTTGGCGTGTCAGGTCGTGTAAGGCGGTGCGGGTAACTTCGATGAGGCGCCGACTCGATCAGCTCCCAAACTTTTGCCGCCGGCGGCGCGAAACGTTCGCCCTGTCAGGCGACCGGCCGAGGCGCCTCTCGGTCTCGATCCAATGAGCTTTTTCGCGACGATTCTCACCAGGGTTTCCGGACCTGCTCGCCGGTGAATCGAAAGACGTCCGTTGAGGGGACTTCTCTCGCTCAATCCTCGTGCGATTCCGCCGAAATCTCCGTCGGTCCGAGGGGGTTTCGCGGCAGCCCCTACCCGCAAAAAGCGCGTTGAATGCCGCAAAACTCAAGATGTCATCCTTGGTACGGATGGGCGCGATTGACTGCAAGGGAATTGACGGACCACGGCGCGCACTCGGAAGTCGAAAATGCTCTCGCTCGCGGATCCGCTGAGCGACGGTCAGCGCTTAGGGAGCGTATCATTCACGTCAGCGATGCCCTCACGATCATCCGCCTCGCGTGGCAAGCCGCGCCAACAGTCCCCGGGCGCCGGTGCGACGAAGAACGTCGGCGACGGCAAGGGGCAGGGCAGAGCCGGCCGGCCGCGGGTCGCGATCGATCCGCACAAAGTCGAAACGATGGCGTCATACGGTTGCACGGTCGAGGAGATTGCGGCTGTCCTGAAATGCTCCACCGACACCTTACAGCGGCGCTTCATGGCGGAGTTAGAGCGCGGCCGCAACGCATGCAACGGCATGCTGCGCGTCAAGCAGTTCAAACTCGCGGAGAAGTCGGCGACCATGGCAATCTTCCTCGGGAAGATCTACCTGGGCCAGAGCAAACCGCGATCCCCGCTCGACTGGATGACGGATGACGAACTCCTTGCTCGAGCCCGAGAAGCGGGAATTTATATTGGCGCTCCTATTGGCGCTACTGCACCTGCTGCTGACGACAAAGACGGCGAGTCCGCCAACTAGCGGCGCCTGGAACCCCGTTTACGACCGGAACTACTGTCGGGTTCCCCCGCCCCTTCGCATGCGGCGGTCTCGCCGCTGCCGCGAATAAACGTCGGCATTCATCGAGTGGAACAGCTTTGAAAACAGCTTTGCACCGATCTTGTCATGTTGGTGCCCAGTCGTCCTCGCGTACTCCGAGAAAACCTCTTGAAATGACTGCGCCGCCACAGCACGCTTTCGTCCCTTGCCAGAGGGAGAGCCAAGCGTGGAGAGACGCTCCGCGGCCTGTTCGGCCTGTGCGGCGAGGCCGAGGAGTTCGGCGGATAGAACTCCGATGACAACGTTGCTACCAAACATCATTTCCCCCGCCAAAGCAGGCGGTGAGACGTTCGGAGATGTCGAACGGCATCAGCCAACACCGACGAGCCCCCACCGCAAGCTCATGCACGAAGTGAGGGTAGTACTCGGAGTCCGCCATTGCGCTGACCCGTCTCCATAGAATCGCGCCCTGCTCCGGCATCGTGCTCCACTGCTCATCAGAGAAACTCGCCGCGACTCTTTTCAGTTCTTGGAACCGCGCCGCCGCCTCTTCACGTGTGGGGACTCGGAATCCGTTGTGAATCGCTTCAATCTCGTTGCCGAGGATTGAATGAGTTCCGAGCAACTCGGGGCCGTATGGCAACTCAACCGATGATCGGAGGTACTGCAGATCATCTGCTGCGGTTTTCAGGTTTTTGGCGATGCGGAGCAATCGGCGTCGCATCTTGTCGCGTGAACCAGGAAGCTCCGCCGGGCGCGTTCGGTATTCGTAGTGGAGTCGGTAGATGGCGAAAAGAACCGGTGCATCTAGCCCGGCTTCTTGAATCTCTGCGAGAAGGTCTGCACCAAGGTCCGCTCTGAATTTCGCGAGATCATCGTCGTTGATCAGCAAGGGCGGGAGATCGGCATCGGTCGCGCCGGCGAGGAAGGCACCGAGCGCGGAATTACCCGAGATGAGTGGGGAGGGGGTTGTCATGACGGCGAGCAAACATCGCTATCGTCGCCGCCCTTCCCAAGCAACTCCGCTCAGGCTTGCACAGCGTGCCGGGAGGCGGTACCGGGTTCAGAATGCCCGTTCTTGAGACCCTCGAGGTAGTCAGCCCACGCCTGCATCATGTTTCGGCGTTCGGGCAGAAATGACGTGCGGTTGTAGGCTGTGCCGAGCGGATCGCGAACCGTGTGCGCGAGCTGCATCTCGATCAAATGTACGGGATAGCCGAGGACCTCGTCGAGAATCGTACGCGCCATCGCCCGGAAGCCGTGGCCGGTCATTTCCTCTTTGGGAATCCCGCTCCTGCGAAGCGCGGCGAGGACAGCGTTGTCGCTCATCGGTCGTGAAGTCGCTCGGTAGGACGGGAACACATATTTGCCGTCTCCGGTCACGTTCCATAGCTTGCGAAGGATGGCGACCGCCTGCTGCGACAGCGGCACAGTGAGCGACTGCCGCATCTTCATTCGGAAGGCCGGGATCGTCCACTCGGCTTTGTCCAAGTCGAACTCCGTCCACTCTGCCTGACGGAGCTCGCCCGGACGTACGAACACGAGCGGCGCGAGCCGCAGTGCCGAGGAGACGATCACTGTCCCCTCGTAGTCATCGAAGATGCGCAGAAGCTCACCGGCTTTTTTCGGCTCCGTCACGGCGGCGCGGTGTGTCGGTGCTTCCGGCACGAGCGCGCCGCGAAGAGCAGTCGTAGGATCGTTCTCGGCTCGACCGCTCGCGACCGCGTACCGCATTACCTGCGAACAAAGTTGACGGACGCGATGCGCGGTGTGGTGCGTCTCGCGCGCCTCGATCTTGCGCAATACGGAGAGAACGTCGGCTGCGGTGATGGTGTGGACTGGTTTCTTCCCGATCACGGGGAACACGTACAACTCCATCCGACGAACCTTGCTTTCGAGCGTCGAGGGCGTCCAGTTTCGCTTGAGCGTCTCGAAACACTCCCGTGCGACGGCCTCAAAAATGATCGTCGCAGCGGCCTTCTCCGCCTTTCGCAGGGCCGATGGATCACCACCAGCCGCGAGCTTCTTCCGCTCGTCGTCGCGCTTCTGGCGCGCCGCGGCGAGTCCTACGACTGGATATGCGCCGAGCGAAATCAGCTTCTCCCGGCCTTGGAAGCGATATTTGAGCCGCCAGAGCTTCGCACCGCCGGGCAACACCAAAAGGTACAGACCTCCGCCGTCAAAGAGCTTCTGTTGCTTCTCGCCTGCCTTTGCCGCTCGGATCGCAGCATCAGTAAGGGGCATGCCTAGTTCCTCCCTCGCCATCAGCAGCCAAGATTTAGGGGTATCCCGCACTGCCTCAGGCTTGCTACCCCTAAGTATACCCCCGCCCAGCTCTGGATCGCCCCGCACATCGCCGCACCGCTTTGGACACAAAGCTCGCCGCAAGCACTTGATCTAATGCAGGTTCTGGAGCTTCACTGGACTTTGTTGGAAGGGTTTTTGGTGCCCAGGGACGGAATTGAACCGCCGACACGAGGATTTTCAGTCCTCTGCTCTACCAACTGAGCTACCTGGGCCCGAGGAGGGCGGGGAAAGCGGGCGCGGAAAATACCACGCGCGAGCGGGGGTGTAAATGCCGGCCCCCTCGCGGTTCATTCCGAGGGAGAAATCACGCGCGGCGATCTGCGATGGAGCGCTGGCGTCTCGCCGGCTGGCCCGGCTGCGTCCTCGCTGCCGAATGGGAGGCTTGCGCAAGTGTTGTGTTACCAGCAACATTCGAGGGGTTTGGCGGTTCGGCAGCGGGGACGCAGCCGAGCCAGCCGGCGAGGACGCCAGCGCTCCGTTGCGCCTACGTCAAGGTCGTTGCGCTGAGCCAGGTCGGTAAGAGCCAGCGTTCCGGCCGCGAACGCAGCTGACTGCTTACATCCGCGGGATGCGGGGGCCTGACCTCGGCCCCCGCATTCGCGGGACTGCGGCTACCTCACTTGAGACACTTGTCGCAGATCTGCTTGACGGCGGTGCCGTCGCTGGCTTTGCCGCGCGAGTCCTGGACTCGGAGCGTAGCGCCGTACTGGCCGCCGGACTGGTATTGGTGATCGATGGTGGGAGTGGTCGTGGCGACGGGGGCGGAACCGTCGCCGAAATCGAAGACGTATTTGACGATCGTGTCGCGAAGCTGTGGATCGGCCGACGTGGCGTCGGGATCGAACGAGCTCGAGGCGTCGAAGTGGACCTTGAGGTTCTTGCGAGGTCCGATGGCCGAGGCGGAGAGGACAGGCATGGGGGCGCGATTGGGGCCGCACTGCGCGACCGGAACCGTCTGCACGGAGCCGGTGCCGATGCCGTTGTCCGGCATCAGGTCGAGCGGCTGGGAGAGAACGCTGCCGGGCTGCGCGGAGGAAATGGCGAGCAGCGAGGTGATGCTCTGGCCGGCGGCAGTCACGCCGATATCGCTGGCGCGGACGACGATGGTGATGACGCCGGTGGCCGGCGCGTAGCCGCTGCCCGCCAGCGCGGGAACGGGCGTTCCGTCGACAAAGTCGCCGCGGTAGCTGCCGTTGCTGTCGGCCTTCACCTTGTACGACTCGAAGCGCGGCACGCCGGTCGAGTCGGTGACCATGCGTACGGCGTAGGCTGCGTTCGCGGCGTTGCGGAACGACGTGAACCAGACGGAGCTCGGCGGGAGCGTTCCGTCCGTCGACGCGGTCTTGAGCTGGAACGTCATCGACAGTTGTCCGCCAGCGAGATACGGCTCGCCGACCGTGAGAAGCGTCAGGTCTGCCGCCGGAGGAACGGGCGCGCCGGGCGACTGGCCCAGGACGGTGACGACCGAAACGGTGTCGCCGGTGCCGTCCTTCGCAACGGTGAGGCCGGGGGCGACGCAGATGTTTTCGGTCGGGAGCAGAGGCGCGACGACGTTGCTCGGCGTGCCGGTGCCGTTCAGATTCGTGGCCGACACGCGGTACTGATAGGTCGAGCTCGCGGCGATGGCGGTGGTGTCGTCGTACTTCGTCGCGGTCGCCGTCACTTTCGCCAGGACGCGGAACGAGCCGCTGTTCTCGGAGCGCTCGACGGTGTAGCTGGTGATCGGCGAGGCGCCCGCGGCGGGAACGGTCCAGCTCAGAGCGACGCTCAGCGGATTGCGCGAACCGGTCAACGCGGGACTGGCCGGGAACGCGCTCGGAGGCGGCGGGTCGAACGCGGCGAGCATCCGCTTGCCGGTGACCTGGCGCGCGACGTAGCCGCGGCTGCTGAACGTGCCGGGGCCGCCGCTCACGCATGCGTCGACGCAGCCATCGGCATAGCCGACCACGATGCGGCCCTGGCCGTCGATGTCGGCGTCCATGAAGTCGAGCAGGTTGCGATCGTCGGGGGTATTGCTGCAGAACGTGCCGCGATCGCAAATGGAGCCCTTCTGCGTCGGATCGTTGGGCGTGATGTTGTTCAGTTCCCACGTCGCGCCGCCGTCGAAGGTCGTCGCGGCGTAGAGGTACCACTCCGCCGCCGCGGGGAAGGACGCCATGTCGCCGGAATCGCCCTCGGTGGTCGTGCCGTGGAAGATGAAGGCCGCGCGGCCGGGATCGCCCGCGACGACCGTCGGGAAGACGATGTTGGTCAGGCCCGCGGGGGCGCCGACGTCAGTGGCCGGCTCCTGCCAGAGGATGGTCGGGTTGGCAGGGTCGGACTTGTCGAGCGTTCCCTTGATGATCATCGGCCGGTCGTCGCCCGACTCGCCGTAGCCGTACCAGATGGTCTTGCCGTCGTTGGCGATGGCGATCGATGAATCCCAGCGGCCGCTGGAGGTGGCGGGCACGGTGATGTAGTGCCACGTCTCGCCGGCGTCGATCGAAAGCGAAACGCCTTCGTGCCCTTCGCACGAATTGTTCATCGGGACGTAGACCGTGCCGTCGGCTCCGACCTTGACGTGGCCGTGGTTGCCGCAGCCGTCCGTGGCCGGGAAGATCGGCCTGCTGGGGTTGAAGGTCAGGCCGCCGTCGTCGCTGCGGGAGCAGAAGGCGTTCACGTCTTCATGCGAGCAGTAGTACATCGCGTGCGGATAGTCCGCGCCGGCGCGCGCGGTGATCGGCTTGGTGTTGTTCGGATAGGGGCCGACGGCGATCGACTGATTGTCGACGCCGTGCACTTGGCCCGGTCCGGTCAGCGAGCGGGTCCACGTGTTGGCGTTACCGGAATCGTCGGTGTAGGCGATGTAGCTCGACGCCGCCATGAGCTGCGCGATCCAGACGCGCGGGTTCGCTTTGCCGTCGGGGAGGCGGTGCTGATCCATGGTCATGAACGGATCGACGGTGGTCGGAGCGCCGCCGGTGCCGAGGTTGCGCCAAGTGGCGGCGGCGGGGCTGGTGGAGTCGTCGAACGACGCTTCGAGCACGTCGAAGTTGAAGAGCATGTACGCTTTGTTCGTGGCGAGGTCGACGCCCATGGTCGGCTCGTGGGCCTGGTCGGTGCGCGTGGAGACGCTCGGCGGCGGCGTGTAATTGGCGAACGTCGTATCGCCGAGTTTCACGGTCGTGCTCTGCGTCGGCGTCGGACCGGTGACCAGCGATGCGGTGACGGTTGCGGAAACCGCGGCGGGGATCGACGGGACGACATACACGCGGTACGTGCTCGTGCCGGACGTGACCGGAAACTCGGTCGCCTCGGGAGTAGGCGGGTTGTTGCGCGACTTGCGGAACGGAGCGCCGGACGCCGTGTCGTACGGAGGCGTGTAGATGTGCATGTCGAGATCGCTGGCCTGCGGATCCCAGCCGAGCGTCACACGAATTCGGTCCGTCGGATGCAGCTGCGCGTAATCGGCCGGCAGCGAGACGTTCAACTGCACGACGTAGCAGGGGTTCGCCAGCGCGTCGCAGATGAAGGCGTCCGAGTTCCCCATGCCAGCCAGTTCGAGGACCAGCGCGGCGGTGTACGTCTCGTTCGGGACGAAGAACGGCCCGCCGCTGGCGGTGCCGGTGCGCGCGGTATCGGTCAGGGTGATGGTGGCAGCGGGGTTTTGAGCGGACGCTGCCGAGGCGATGAGGAGAAGAGCGACGCAAATGAGGAGCCGACGGTCGAACATCAAAAGCCTCCAAATCCGGTTACGTTGATTGCGATGGGCGGTAGTAACGCTACCGGCGCAGTGCAAACGTCAGACCAACGTTGGGTGGATGTCATCCTGAGGCTGCCCTTCGGCTACGCTCAGGGCAGGCTCCGCCGGGAGCTGCGAAGCAGCGGATCGGCGGAGGACGCCGAAGGATCTCAAGCTTCCCAATCTGCGTTGAATCCCAAGGGGTTTCAGCCGGATCTGGGAAGCTTGAGATCCTTCACCGTCCTGCGGCGTTCCGCGCTTCGCGCTCCAACGCCTCCGGCGGTTCAGGATGACAGGCGCCGATTACGAGATTCGCGATTGGACGACGACGGCGAGGTCGCGGAGCGGGGCGGCGGCGGGGCCGAGGTTGGAGATTGAGGAGAGGGAGGTCTCGACCAGTTCGTCGCTGAGTTTCTTCGCGCCGTCGACGCCGGCGAGTTTGACGAAGGTCAGGCGGTCGGCGTCTTTGCCGACGTCTTTGCCGAGTTGTTCGGGGTTGCCGGTGACGTCGAGGATGTCGTCGGTGATCTGGAAGGCAAGGCCGAGGTTTTTGGCGAAGACTTCGATGCGGCCGAGGGCGGCGGGAGAGGTGTTGGCGAGCATCGCGCCGACAGCGGCGGCGGCGACGAAGAGTGCGCCGGTCTTGCGCGAGTGGATGAATTCGAGCGTGTCGAAATCGAGGCGCGACGTTTCGCTGTGCAGGTCGACCGCTTCGCCGGCGATCGTCCCGTCCCAGCCGACGGCATCGACCACGCGCTTGATCACCTGCAGCATCGGCCACTGGCGCGGCGTCAGGGCGGCGTAGTTCTTCGCGACCAATCCGTAGGCGTGATTGAGGAGCGCGACCGACGAGAGAATGGCCAGGTCTTCGCCGAACTCGCGATGCAGCGCCGGCTGGCCGCGGCGGAGTTGCGCGTCGTCCATCGACGGCAGGTCATCCAATATCAATGACGACGCGTGGATCATCTCCATCGCCGCGGCGGCATCGGCCAGTTTCTCCGGTTTACAGCCTGCCGCCTCCCCTGCCGCCATCAGCAGAACGCCGCGGACGCGCTTGCCGGACGAGGTCAGCGCGCGCTTGAGAGGATCGGCCAGCGGCTTTGGGGTGCCGGCGCGGATTGCGATGTTTTTGAGCGTTTCGTCGATCAGCGCGCGGCGCGCGGCGAAGTAGTCGTTCACTCGGCCGCATGGTAGCATCGGCCCACTTCGGCATCGGGAACTCTATGAACCTGAGACACTTCGGGCGTGCCCAGCAGATGTGGGTTCTGGTTGCTGCCTGCTTCACGTTGTTCGCGTTGTTCCTGCTTCTGGTGCCGGGGATGACGTTCGCGCTCTGGTGGCCGTGCCTGCTCGCAGCGCTCGTCGCCAGCGCCATCACCGTGGCGGCGTTCCAGTGGTGGCTCGGTTCGGTTCTGGCCCGCCGCGACTCCTCGATCCAGCTTCTCAACCGCATCACCGCCGGCGATCTCTCGCTGGCGGCGCGCGAAATTCAACTGGCCACGCAGTCGTCGCGGATGTCCGCGGCCATGCGCGCGCTGGTCTCAAACCTCGAGCGCACCATCCGCCGTTTCGCGCAGCTCGCCACCGACGTGGCCACGGCCAGCGGTCAGATCAGCGGACGTTCGCGCGTGCTCGCGCGCGGCGCCGGCGAGCAACTGGTCTCCACCGAATCGACCTCGGCTTCCGTCGGCCAGATCGACCAGACCATCAACAACGTGCGCACGTCGATGGAAGAGCTCTCCGCGAATGCCGAGGAGACGTCGACATCGATTCTGGAGATGTCGGCGTCGATCGAGGAAGTGAGCCGCATCGCCGACACGCTGGCCGAATTCGTCGAACAGACCTCCTCGGCATTCGAAGAGATGAGCGCGTCGATCTCGCAGGTGGCCGCGAACACGGAGAGCTTCTCGTCCTTCGCCACGCAGACCGCCAGCTCGATGGTGGAGATGAATGCGACCACCGAGGAGATCGGCAAGTCCGCGAAGCAATCGGCGGAGCTCGCGAAATACGTGAAGGACGCCGCCAGCGAAGGTCGCGTCGCGGTCAGCGGCACGGTCGAAGGCATGCGCAAGATTCAGGTGGCGGTCGACGAGGCGAAAGGCGCGCTCAGCGATCTGGCCGAACGGTCGCAGGAGATCGGCGAGATCGTTCGCGTGATCGACGAGATCGCCGGACAGACCAACCTGCTGGCGCTGAATGCCGCGATCATCGCCGCGCAGGCGGGCGAGCGCGGCAAGGGATTCGCGGTCGTCGCCGACGAGATCCGCGATCTCTCCGAACGCACCTCGGTGTCGACAGACGAGATCCGCACGCTGATTCAGAACGTGCAGCGCGCCGTCGACCGCGCCGCCGAGCAGATGACCATCAGCAGCGACCGCGTCTTCGACGGCGTGGCGCTGACAGCGCGCGCGGAACAGACGCTCGACAAAATCCTGGACATGACCGCGCGCTCGACGAATTCGATCGCCGAGATCGCGCGCGCGACCGACGAGCAGTCCCGCGGCAGCAAAGCGGCGACGGCGGCCATCGAAGAAGTGACGAAGATGGTGCAGCAGACCGCGAGCGCCACGCAGCAGCAGTCGCAGACGGCGCGCAAAGTCGGCGAGCAGACGTCGATGGTGCGCGACTACACCAAGCACCTCAAGCGCGCCATGTCCGAGCAGGAAACGGGCAGCCGCGCCATCAGCCGGGCCATGGAAAACATCATGGGCCTCGTGCAGAACGTCCTCGAATCAACCTCGGTGCTGGCCACCGAAAGTTCGGCCATCGTGAAAGCGATGGGCGTGATCCAGCAGGCCACGCGCGAGTCGAATGTTTCCATCGGCGATCTGAATCAGATGGCGAACACGCTGTCGCATGAGTCGACGCTGCTGAATTCAGAGCTGGACCGCTTCACGCTGCCGACGCCGACTGAGGGCGGCAAGCTGACGACGTCGACGGTGCTGTGGCAGCAACTGACGCTCGATCCGGTTCACGTCGGCTCGGCGGCGCTGGGCTACATGTCGAAGACAATTCAGGCGCACCTGGTGATGTACGGCGAAGGCGCGGAGCTGATTCCGGGACTGGCCGAGCGATGGGAAGTGCTCGAACAGGGACACGTCTACCGCTTCCACCTCCGGCGCGGCGTGCGTTTCCACAACGGGCGCACACTCGAAGCGAAGGATGTCCACGACGCCCTGGTGCGGCTGCTGCTTCCAGAGCTGAATTCGCAGTCGAGCTGGATCATGCGCGAAGTGCGCGGCGCCGCGGACGTAACCGCGGGTCGCACGCGCACGCTCAGCGGCATCCAGGTGCGCGATGCGCACACGGTCGACATCATCCTCGACGAGCCGCTGGCGTTTTTCCTGTCGCTGCTGACGATGCACGAGGCG
>Ga0157375_10000691_pt1 | contig 29825 bp, 27 predicted proteins | sample M35metaG_FD_115311 | JGI IMG/M metagenome (GOLD analysis project Ga0157375, IMG submission 115311) | Miscanthus rhizosphere microbial communities from Kellogg Biological Station, Michigan, USA - M3-5 metaG | ecosystem: Host-associated > Plants > Roots > Rhizosphere > Soil | place: USA: Michigan... | reverse complement strand
CTGTCGGGCTTGCGCGTCAGGAGGAAGTAGCCGCCGCGTGTCCGGTACTTCTCACGGTCGCTCATGCGATCCATGCGCGCGAGGGCGAGCTGGTAGTACTTGGCCGCCTCCTGGGGGCGTCCGCGGTTGTTCTCGACGGCGGCGATCCCCGCGTACGCACGGCCGAGGTTCTTGTCGAGCTCGACGGCCTTCGTGTAGCGCTGGATCGCCTCGTCCCACTTGCCGGCCCACTGCAGCTCCTGCGCGACGCCGTACTCGTGCGCGGCCTCGAGGGAGCCGGCGCTGAAGGTCTCCGCCGCGGTCTGCTGGACCGACGGCGGCGTCTTGTCGCCGAGGGCCGTCCGGAGACCGGTCGCCAGCGCCGCGGCCGCCTGGAGCACCTTGTCGCGGTTGGCCGCGCTCTCCTTCTCCGAGACGATCGACTTGCCGGTGGCCGCATCCACGGCGCGAACCGACACCTCGTACCCGCCGCCCGTCTTCTCGACCGAGCCGGACACGACGACGTTGACGCCCTCGCGCACGGCGACGAGGCGCGCGCCGGACTCGGTCAGGCCGGTCGCTCCGGGCTGGAGCTGCGACGCGATCTTCCGGGCCCCGGCGCGGCTGTAGGAGGAGATGAACGGAGCGCCTTCGAGCGCGATCGCGAAGGCGGGCTCGAGCGTGCCGTCGAAGACCGGCTCTCCCGTCTTGTTCTCGAAGTCCGCGATCAGGACCGACACGATGCGGGGGGCGGCCTTCGGCGCCGCGGCGGCGCCCCGGCCCGCGGTTCGGGCGATCCAGATCCCGCCCGCGGCGAGCACGACGGCCGCGAACACCGCGAGCGCGGCGGGCCTGACCCACCGCCGCGACAGGGCCGAATAGCGGAGGCTCGTGCGAAAGCTCTCGGCGTCGAGATCTTCCAGGATCTCGGCGACGTTCTGGTACCGCAGGTTCGGATCGACCGCGAGGCAGCGCTCGATGATCCGCTGCAGGTATTTCGGCAAGTCCGGGTTCAGCTCGCCGACCGGCTGCGCCGGGCGCTGCACCCGCCTCATCATGACCTCGAAGGGGGTTGCGCCCGTGAAGGGAACGACGCCGGCCGCCATCTGGTAGAGGATCACGCCGAGCGCATAGATGTCGGAGCGCGGGCCGACCGGCTCGCCCTTGACCTGCTCGGGAGACATGTAGAACGGCGTCCCGATCACCGCGCCCGTCTGCGTCATGCCCGACTGCTCGGAGCCCTTCGCGAGCCCGAAGTCCGTGACGTAGACCCGATCCTGGCTGTCGATCATGATGTTCTGGGGCTTCAGGTCGCGATGGACGACGCCCTGGTCGTGCGCCGCCTTGAGCCCCTCCGCGACCTGCCGGAAGACGCGGACCAGGCGCTCGTTCGGCAGCTTGCCCTGCTTCTTGAGGATCGTCGCGAGATCGCGCCCGTCGACGAACTGCATCGTCAGGAACTTGATGTCGTCGCTCTCGCCGAGGTCGAAGACGCGCAGGACGTTGGGATGGGTCACGCGGCTGGAGAGCTGGATCTCCCGCTTGAACCGCTCGAGGGCATCCGCATCCTCGGCGATGTCCGACTTGATCAGCTTGAGCGCGACGTCCCGGTCGAGGTCCTTGTCGTGGACCAGATAAACGGCCCCCATGCCGCCGATGCCGAGGAGACTCTTCACGCGATAACGGCGGCCGATCTCGAGGCCGGCGGGGAGAACGACGGAGCTCGTTCCCCGCTGAGACTTCGTGGCCCATTCCTTCAACGAGGACGGGCTCCCCATCGTCGGCACGGACGTCAGCTCGGAGAGGTCCTGTCCCGACGGCAGCGGCGTGAGGGAGATCTTCGCCGTCGCGAAGCGATGGGAGCAATGAAGGCACGCCTCGACTTCGTCGGGGTTCGGTGACTGGCAGATTGGGCAGATCATGAACCGGGCCGATTGTAGTCTCACCCGTTCCCGCGCGGATCGGAGAAGCTCGGCGACGGATTCGATCGTGCCCCGGGCGCGAGAACGGCCGGCGCGGGTCGGCCGGGCGAGATCGCCTAGACCAGCCTCCGCAGGCGTCGCAGCCGCCGCGTGACATCCGAGAGCGTCTCGGGCGTGGGCCGGACGCCCCCGAACGTGCTGGCCGCGTAGACGGCGACGACGGCGGCCGCGTCCTCGCGAGCGGCCGGGACCTCCTCCGCGAAGAGCCTCGCGATCTCCTGCGGCGGGACCGACGCCGGGACGGGACCCTTCCGGCGCGAGAGAAGCCGGCGCAGGGCGACGTAGGCGCGCGTCGCGGGAGCGAGGGGACGGTGCGGGGCGAAGACGCCGCGCACCAGGAGCCAGGCGAGGAGCGCCGTCGCGAGGAGGATGCCCGCGGTCGAGGCCGAGAAGGAGTCGCGCGCGAACCGGCCGAAGCCGACGAGTCTCCCCGCGGTCGACTCGAGGCCCTCGCGCACCGCCTCCACCACGCCGACCTGGTCGCCCGAGTCGTACCCGAGGATGCGCCGGTCGTAGAGGAACTCGATCTCGCGGCCGAGCGCGGAGAGCCGCGAGAGGAGCGAATAGGTCGAGAGCGCGGGCGGGATTCCGGCCGGGGGCGTGGGGTCGAGGACCGCGAAGCCGGTCCCGTCGAGGTCGGCCTCGACCCACGCGTGCAGGTTCTGTGCGCGCACGACGATCGAGCTCCCGAGCATTCCGGCCTCGCCGCCGTACGAGCCGGTCACGAGCCGCGCGCGGACGCCGCGCGAGGCCAGCATCATCGCGGCCGCCGAGGCGAAGTATTCGCAGTGCCCCGCCTTCGACCGCGTCAGGAAGTGCACGATGGGATCGCCGCGCGGCTTCGGAGGCTCGAGCGTGTAGATGAAGTCCTTGCGGAAGTTCTCCTCGATGCGCCGGTAGATCTCCGTCGGGTTCGAGAGGTCGCCCGTCAGCCGGTAGGCGTACTGCCGGACCTCGTCGGGGACGTCGGAGACCGGGATCACGCCGCGCCCCGATCCCCGCGCCGGAGCGCGGCTCACGTCGGCCTCGTACCGGATCGAGCCGCGCCCCGTTCCGACCTGGAGGACGCCGTCCGGCATCTCCGAGGCGCGGCCCTTCTCCACGCGGACGGCGTACGTGCCGTACGGAAGGAAGAGGAAGCCCTGCCCGTAGACGTTCAAGTCGACCGAAACGACCGAGTGCGGCCGCTCGGCCGCCGAGGCGCCCAGAGAGAAGGCCGACCTCTCGCCCCGTCGCGGGCCCACGCGCGGATCGCGAACCCAGACGCCGTCGTCGTACTCGGTGAACACGGCCTCGCGGAGCCGCAGCTCCTCCTCCGCCGGGAGGGCGGGCGAGGCCGACATCCGGAGGATGACGCGGTCGCTGCGCTTCGCCGCGGAGAAGGCGTCGAGGTCGACGCGGTCGGACGCGATCGCCCTCGAGAACGCGTCGTCGGCGCGGAACGGCGAGACGGCGAAGGGGCCGTGGAGCCGCGGCAGCAGGAAGAAGAGCGGCGCCGAGAAGGCGGCGCCCGCCACGATCGCGGCCGCGGTCAGTCCGCCCGTGGGCACGGCGTCGAGGACCCGGCGCGGCGGCGCCTCCTCGAAGTCCGCCAGGACCGCCAGGCGCGCGAGCGTGCGGAACGCCACCCACGCCATCGCCGCGAAGTACAGCAGCGAGGAGACGTGGGTCGACGAGGACGCCGCGGCGAGGCTCAGGAGGAACAGCACGAGGAGGGCCATCCGCGCCTCGCTCGGCCGCTTGAGCGACGCCAGCTTCGCGAGCGCGGTGAACAGGAGCAGGTGCGACACCGACCGGAGGAGTCCCACGCGCAGCGTCGCGGTCTCGAAGACGAGCCAGCCCAGGTACAGGACGCCGGCCACGTTCATCGCCGCGTTCGAGATCCGCAGGGGTCGGCCGATCCTGCCGCGCCAGGCGAGCCAGACCAGCGTGACCTCGTAGATCGCAATGGAGCGCACGCCGGTCCCGCCGGTCCAGATCAGCGGAAGCGGCGCGAGGGCGGCGGCCGGGACGAGCACGCGCAGGTATGCGGCGCGCAGCCCGGCGGACATCTCCTTCGCGGCTGTCACGCCGCGTCCTCTGAAGTCGCGCTCATGCGGCCGCTACCGGGATCACGAAACCATCCAGCAGAGGTCGTTCTTGCGAAGCGACGGGAACGCCGGCGCGTCCGCCGGGCTCACCGGCTCGAGCCGCGCGAGGGCCTCGAGGATGCGCAGCCGCTGCGCGCGGCCGGACTGCGCCGACACCTTCACGCCCCGCGCGAGGAACCCGACCTCCGCCCCGCGCGAGAGCAGCAGCAGCGCCTGCCCCGCGCACCGGGCGACCGCGCTCTCGAAGCGCGCGAGCGCGGCGGAGTCGACCGGGGACGGCAGCGCGTTGTCGATCACCAGGAAGACGACCCGGTCCCGCTCGGCCTCCCGCTCGCGCACGATCCAGCGCCGCATCCGTGCGGACTGCTTCCAATGCAGGTCGCGCAGATCGTCGCCCGGCGTGAACTCGCGCAGGGTCCGGATGTCGGGTCCGCCTCCCCGTTGCCGCGGATGCGGACGGCCGCCGCGCGAGTCCTCGGGAGGGACGGGTGGGATGGGCGTGACCTCCGGCAGCGGGTAGACCACGATCTCCCGCGAGAGCGACGCCTTGCGGTACTTGCGGAAGAGCCCGATCGGAAACCGCGAGAGCAGGCCCGCGTCGGCATCGCGGAACACCCCGCGCCGCGGGAACCGGCCCTCGACGACGAGCTCCCGCTTCTCGCCGGGCCGGAGCGGATCGATCCAGAGAGGCCCGGGCAGCGACTCGTGGAGGAAGAAGAGCGACTGCGCCGTGCCGGTCCGGAGCCGGTTCTCGAACCGGAGCCGGAGCCACGCCGGCCTCGTCGCGACGACCTCGCCCACCGTCTCGAGCTCGCAGAGCACGCCGCGGACGTTGCGCCGGGAGAGCACTCCGGAGACCACCATCGCCGCGAGCATGGCGGCCAGGACGAGGTAGAGGCCGTTGTTGCCGGTGTTGGTCGCCGCGATCGCGACCACGAGGCACAGGAGGATGTAGCCGAGGCCGAAGTTGGTGATGCGGATTTCCCAATCCGGGATCAGTCGGTTCACACCGGCACCGGGACCTCGGTCAGAATCCTGCGCACGATCTCCCGCTCCCTGCCGCCGGCCCCGAACCCGTCCGAGGAGACCGACAGGATCCGGTGCGCGAGGACGGCCTCCGCGACGGCCTGCGCGTCGTCGGGCGTGGCGAAGTTGCGCCCCTGCAGGAGCGCATGCGCCTGCGTCGCCCGGAAGAGCGCCTGCGCGCCGCGGGTCGACACGGGCAGGCGAAGCTCCGCGGTGCGCCGCGTCGCGCGCACGAGCGCGTGGAGGTAGTCGAGCAGCGTGTCGGAGACGGCGATCCGCTCCGTCTCGTCCTGCAGCGCCAGCACCTCGGCCGGGCCCAGCACCGCGGGGATCGACGCGAGCACGCGCTCGGTGCCGCCGCGCCGCAGCAGCATCCGCTCCTCCTTCTCGGACGGATAGCCGAGCGAGAGGCGCAGGAAGAAGCGGTCCATCTGGGACTCCGGCAGCGGATAGGTCCCGAGATACTCGACCGGGTTCTGCGTCGCGACGACCATGAACGGCTGCGGCAGGACGCGCCGGTCCGTCTCGACGGTCACGACTCCCTCGTTCATCGCCTCGAGCAGGGCGGACTGCGTCTTGGGCGTCGCGCGGTTGATCTCGTCGGCGAGGACGACGTTCGCGAAGATCGGGCCGGGATGGAACTCGAACCGATCCGCGGGCGCGTGGAAGACGGAGATGCCGATGACGTCCGCCGGGAGCGTGTCGCTGGTGAACTGGATCCGGCGAAACTCGAGCGAGAGGCTCCGCCCGAGCGCGCGCGCGAGCGTCGTCTTCCCCACGCCGGGCACGTCCTCGATCAAAACGTGTCCGCGCGCGAGCAAGGCCGTCAGCAGGAGGTCGACCGCGCGCGGCTCGCCGCGGTACGCGAGCGCGACGTTCTCGCGCAGCTTCGCGAGCGTCGAGGCGGGAGCGTTCATCGGGACCCCCGGGCGCTCGGAGCGCGTCCCGCGGCGCGCAGCGCGTCGACCGCGGCGCGCAGCTCCCCTTCCCGCTCGAACGGGAGGACCAGGACCCCTCCCTCGCCGACGACGATGGCGGTGTCCCGCACGCCCGGCGCGACCACCGGCACGGGCGAGAGAACGAGATTCCCCGCCGCGTCGCTCGGGCCGCGGAGCTCGCGCACGGAGCGCCACGTCCCGACGTCGCTCCACCCGGCGTCGAGGGCCACGGCGCGCACGTCGGAGGCCTTCTCCATCACGGCGAAGTCGATCGAGATGTTCGGCAGCGCCTCGTAGTCCGCCGCCTTCCCGGTCGCGGCGAAGGTCTCGACGCCCCGCACGAGATCGGAAGCGACCCGGCGCGCCTCCGCCAGCAGGCGCGACGGCCGGAAGACGAAGATGCCGGCGTTCCAGAAGTGCCGGCCGGTCCCGGTCAGACGCTGCGCCTGCTCGGGACGCGGCTTCTCGGTGAAGCCGGAGACCCGGCCGCCCTGATGCTCGACGTAGCCGAAGTCCGGCTCGGGCCGGGTGGGCACGGCCGTGAGGATGACGACGGAAGCCTGGTCGGCGAGCGACGCGGCCTCGGAGAGCGCGGCGCGGAAGGCGCCGTCGTCGCGCACCGTCTGGTCGGCCGGGATCGCGGCCGTGACCGGGTCGCCGTCCGCGGCGAAGCGGACGGCCGCGGCGAGCAGCGCCGGTCCGGAGTTGCGGCGCGCCGGCTCGCAGAGGATCCGCTCGGGCGCCAGGTCCGGCAGCGCCTCGCGCACCAGCCGGGCGTAGGCCGCTGCGGTCGCGACGAACACGCGCTCGTCTCCGGCGAGGGGACGCACGCGCTCGTAGACCTCGGCGATGAGGCTCTTCTCCGAGAGGATCGGCAGGAACTGCTTGGGCCGGTCCTCGGTCGAGAGCGGCCACAGCCGCGTTCCCGCGCCTCCGGCGAGGAGGAGGATCCTCATGCGGATGTCATCCCGACGGCCGTCGGGCCCGAGGGACCCCTTTCGCGAGGCGGCGTCCCTCGGAATGACAGGTCGCTCATTCCCATCTCAATCCCAGCAGCTCCACTTCGGGAACCAGAGTAACCGAGAACTTCTCGGCCACGGCGTCCCGCATCGTCTGCATCAGGCCCAACACGTCTACGGCGCGGGCCCCTCCGGTGTTCACGATCACATTGGCATGCCGGGGCGAGATCATCGCGCCGCCCCGACTCCGCCCCTTGAGCCCGCAGGCCTCGAGGAGCCTTCCGGCGAAGTCGTCCTTGGGGTTCTTGAACACGCTGCCGGCGTTGGGCTCCGAGGGAAGGACGCCGCGCCGTTTCTCGGCCACGCCGCGCGTCTTCGCCTCGATCTCTTCCCGCGGCGCGCGCGCGAGCTTCAGGACCGCCTCGCTGACGATCTCGCGGGACTCGACGAGCTCCGTGTTGCGGTACGCATGGCGGATCTGCGAGGCCTCGACCGCGCGGCGCTCCCCGGAGCGCGAGACCAGGCGCACGGTCTCCAGGACGTCGAAGATCTCGCCGCCGTAGGCCCCCGCGTTGATCCGCACCGCCCCGCCGATCGACGACGGGATCCCCGAGATCGCCTCGAGGCCCGAGAGCCCGGCACGCGCCGCGGCCGCGCAGACCCCGCCGAGGGCGGCCCCGCCGCCGGCCCGCACGCGCTCCCCGTCGATCGTGACCGACAGGAAGTCGCCGTCCAGCCGGACGACGTAGCCCGGGAATCCCGCGTCCGCGATCAGGATGTTCGAACCCATCCCGAGGATCGCGAGCGGCAGGCCGTCGGCCGCCGCCGTCGCGAGCACGCGCGCGAGCGCCGTCTCGGTTCGGACCCGGCAGAGGAAGCGCGCCGGGCCGCCGATCCGCCAGGTCGTCAGGGCCGCGAGGGGCGCGTTCTCCTGGAGGGAGCCCTCCGACGGCGAGAGCGTCAGACCCATCGGGAGGCGACGGCCAGGACCGCCGCGGCGTAGAGGCCGCCGAGCACGTCGTCCGCGACGACTCCCCAGCCGCCGGGCAGCGCCTGGATCTGGCGGATCCCGAGCGGCTTGACGACGTCGAAGGCGCGGAAGAGCACGAAGGCGGCGATCCACGCCCAGAGCGGCGCGCCCCGGACGAGCACGGTTCCGGCGCACGCGATCAGCTGCCCGGACACCTCGTCGATCACGACGCAGCCCGGGTCCTCCGCGTTCAGCGCGCGGCAGACCGGGACGGAGACGAAGACGCCGAGCAGCCCGACGGCGAGCCCGGACATCAAGAGTCCGACCGGAGAGCCGAAGATGCCGGCATGGGACCAAAGGAGCCACGCGATCGCGAGGCCGACAACCGAGCCGGCGGTTCCCGGAGCGAAGGGCGAGAGGCCCGAGCCGAAGCCGGTCGCGAGGAACGCGGAGACAGGCGCCGCGGCGAACGCCCGGCGGGCGTCCGACATTGACACCGGATCGTGCCGGAGAGAAGATTCGTCGGTCCTCATCGCGTCTGGCTTCCTCGAAGCTCGAAGCTCGAAGCTCGAAGCTCGAAGCGTCCCCTCGTCGAAGTCTATAATCGCGCAGAACGCGCGGAATTTTTCCCCCATCGAGAAAGGTGAGGACATGTCCAGCGTGAAACCCAACGAGAAATGGCGCGCCGTCGAGACGGCGCTGACGCAGATCGAGCGGCAGTTCGGAAAGGGCTCGATCATGCGGCTCGGAGAACGGCCCGAGACCACGATCGCCGTCATTCCCACGGGCTCGCTCGCGGTGGACGCCGCGCTCGGCATCGGCGGCATCCCGCGAGGCCGGGTCGTCGAGATCTTCGGGCCCGAGTCTTCGGGCAAGACCACCCTGTCGCTCCAGGTCATCGCGCAGGCCCAGAAGGCCGGCGGCCTCGCGGCCTTCATCGACGCCGAGCACGCCCTGGACTCCGAGTACGCGAAGAAGCTCGGGGTCGACACCGACAACCTCCTGGTCTCCCAGCCGGACAACGGGGAGCAGGCCCTCGAGATCGCCGAGATGCTGATCCGCTCCGGGGCGATCGACGTCATCGTCGTGGACTCGGTGGCGGCCCTGGTGCCGAAGGCCGAGATCGAGGGCGAGATGGGCGAGGCCCAGATGGGACTGCAGGCCCGCCTCATGTCCCAGGCGCTGCGGAAGCTGACCGCCATCGTCTCGAAGAGCGGCACGAGCCTCATCTTCATCAACCAGATCCGCGAGAAGATCGGCGTGCTCTTCGGCAATCCCGAGACCACGACCGGCGGCCGCGCCCTCAAGTTCTATTCTTCGATCCGCATCGACATCCGGCGGATCGCCTCGCTCAAGGATGGCGAGACGGTCGTCGGGTCGCGCACGAAGGTCAAGGTCGTCAAGAACAAGGTGGCCGCGCCCTTCCGGCAGGCCGAGTTCGACATCAACTATGGCGAGGGCATCTCGCGCGCCGGGGAGCTGATCGACCTCGGGATCGAGCACAAGCTCGTCGAGAAGTCCGGCGCGTGGCTGTCGTACGGGGACCTGCGGATCGGCCAGGGGCGCGAGAACGCGAAGCAGTTCCTGAAGGACAACCCCGAGCTCGCCGCCGAGATCGAGAAGAAGCTGCGCAAGGCGCTGGGCATCGCGGGTGGCGGCGCCGACGCCGCGCTCGGCACCGCGCTGCCGCCGGAGCCGGACCCCGTCAAGGAGAAGCCCCGCCGCCCCGGAGTCGCGCCGTCGCCTTAGCTCTCGTCGGCAGGATTCTCAGGGAACATCCTCGGCGAGACCCGGGTTCCCGATCATGATGCGCGCCGCCAAGAGCGCTCGCCTCGCCGCGGGCGCTCTTCTCTTATTCGCGGTCTCCCTGGCCCGGCTCCACGCCGAGCAGCTCGTGCTCGCCGCGGAGCGTCCCGACGGCTCGTGCCCCGCGGATTCGAAGATTCTCGGTGTCGCCCGCCTCGGCGCGGCCCTGCCGGAAGGATCCTCGAGCGCGCGCTGCATCTACCTCGCCTCGCTCGCGGGCCTCTCCGACGCCGAGATCGAGGACGCCGTCTCGCGGCTGGCGGCCGTGCATCCGGCGGCCGGCCTGATGCTGTCGCTTCCCGCCCACGCCGAGCCCGACCGTCTCGCCTACGCCATCAAGCGGCTCTCGTCGATCTTTCGCTCGGGCTCGCCGGAGGGGAAGGTGGCGCTCTACGCGGACGAGGCGCCCGCCGGAGACGCCGCGGAGGAGCTCGCCCCGTACGTCGACGCGCTGATCGTCCGCGCCGGCCGCACGGCGGGGACCCCGGCCGCGGAGAGCTCTCAGCGCGTCTGGGTGATCGCGCCGGTCGGGGCCGAGGCGCCCCCGGCGTCGACGGGATCGACGGGCTCCGCGGTCGACTCCGTCCTCCGCGCGCTCGCCGAGCGCCCTCGCGCGACGCTGGCCGTGGCCGTCGCCGAGGGACGTCCGCTCACCGACGCCGACGTCGAGGGGCTCGCCCGGCTGGGACGGTACCTGACCATTGACGCGTCGCCCGACCCGACGAAGACCGTCCTGACGCACAAGGACGGCTCGAAGGCCGAGGCGCTGCGCTTCTTCGACGCGAAGACTTTTTCGCCGACGCTCCTGCTCGCCTCGGACCCGTCCGGAGAGGCTCGGATCGACCTCGCGGGCGGCCCGTTCGAGCGGGCGTCCGTCGAGAACCTCGCGAGCGGCGCCCGCCGCGACTTCGAGATCAAGGGCGGCGCCGTGCTGACGCTCGACCTCTCGAGAGGCGCGCTCGCGGTGGCCCTGAAGCCCATGGCGAAGGCCGGCGGCGAGACGCGCGCGCAGGTCAACGTCGGCGCGCAGCGCGGCCTCACCGCGGAGGAGATCATCGCGCGCGAGCGGGCGTGGGACGCGGGGGTCCGGGCGAAGTACGAGACGTACACGGCCTCGATGGACACCTCGCTGCGCTTCCGGATCGCCGAGTTCCAGGACTCGCTCGACCTCACGATCCGCGGGCCGTTCTTCGCGGCCAGGGGCAAGCCCGCCGACTGGGTCTGGCAGGAGTTCTTCCTGAACGGGGTCCGCTGGAAGGGCCGCACGATCCCGCGCCTGCCGATCCTCCAGCCCGAGAAGGTCACGACGCTGCCGCTCGACATCCGCCTCTCCGAGGAGTACCAGTACGAGCTCTCCGGCGAGACCGAGATCGACGGGCGGCCCGCCTACCGGATCGACTTCCGTCCCAAGGGCAGCGTCGGCGACAAGCCCATCTACCGCGGCACGGCCTGGATCGACCGCGAGACCTTCGCGCTCCTGCGGCGCGAGTCGATCCAGCTGAACCTGAAGGGCGACACTCTCTCGAACATCCAGACGGAGTATTACCGCGCGGTTCCCTCGCGGCCCGAGATCGTGCTGCCGCTCGAGATCCGGGGACAGCAGGTCTTCTCGACGGTCGGCCGGGTCACGGCGATCGAGCGCTACGTCGTGATGTCGGACGTACAGATCGACCCGTCCGATTTCCAGCCGCGTCTCGCCGAGGCGTACGCCTCGAAGCTCCAGATCGTCCGCGACACCGACGAGGGCCTGCGCTACCTGGTTCCGGACAAGACCAACCCCTCCGAGCGCGTCGTCGAGAACGGAATGACCCGCCGGAGCCTCTTCGGCCTGACCGGAATCTTCTACCAGCGCTCGAGCGACTACCCGCTCCCGCTGCTGGGCCTCCAGTACTTCGACTTCGACCTCTTCCACAAGCAGAAGCAGCTGTCCGTCTTCTTCGCCGGCGTGCTGCTCTTCGCGAACTACACCGACCCCGCCTTCCTCGGCACGCACATGGACCTGGGCGCCGATCTCTTCGGACAGGCGATTCCCTTCGTCGAACAGGCCTACCGCGGCGGCGACGAGATCGTTTCCGAGCGCATCAAGCACCTGAGCGAGTTCGGCCAGGTGAACCTCGGGCTTCCGATCGGGCCGTACCTCAAGACGTCGATCGGTCTCTTCGGCCAGTGGGACAACTTCCAGCGCGACAGCGACACCGGCCCGAACTTCGTGACGCCGGTCGACACCATGACCTACGGCGCCGAGCTGCGGCTCGCGTGGAACCAGGACGGCTACAACATCGTGGCCAAGGGAAGCTACGCGTCGCGCGACAAGTGGGAGGCCTGGGGCGATCCCGCGACGTCGGGCTTCGACCCCGACCAGAAGACGTACTGGAGATACTCGGCTGAGATCACGAAGAGCTTTTACTTCTCCAAGTTCCGCAAGCTCGGGGTCTCCGTCTCCTACCTCGACGGCGCGCGCCTGGACCGCTGGTCGCGCTGGGACTTCGGCCCGTTCACGACCAACAAGATCGCCGGCTTCCCGAGCGGCAGCGTGCGGGCGGACAGCGCGTTCCTGAACAACCTCTCCTACGGCGTGAACCTCGGCGAGGTCCTGCGCTTCGGGATCAACTACGACCAGGCGCTCGTGACGGAGAAGCTCTCCGGCTACGACCACACCTACTTCTCGGGCGCGGGGCTCGACCTCGACATGAACGGACCGTGGGACAACACCCGGATCCGCATCGAGGCAGGCTACCCGGTCGTCGCGCACGGCGTGAAGGGCCTCACGCTCAATTTCAACTTCCTCAAGGTCTTCTAGTCGGCCGCCGTCGCCGGCCTCGTCGTCCGTTCGCGCGCTGCTAGAATGCGCGCCCATATGGCCGAACCGATTCCGATGCCCTCCGCCGTGACGCCCGTCCGGCGCGCGCTCGTGTCCGTCCACGACAAGTCCGGAGTCGCCGACCTCGGGCGCGAGCTCGTCGCGCACGGCATCGAGCTCGTCTCGACCGGCGGGACCGCGGCGCACCTGAAGGATGCGGGCGTGCCGGTGACGCTGGTCGAGGAGAAGACCGGATTCCCCGAGATCCTCGGCGGACGCGTGAAGACGCTCCACCCGAAGATCTTCGGCGGCGTCCTCGCCGACGACTCGCGCGAGGACCACGCGCGCGACCTCGCGGAGTCCGAGATCGAGGCGTTCGACCTCGTGATCGTGAACCTCTATCCCTTCGAGAAGACGCTGGCGGCCGGCAAGGGCCGCGCGGAGCTCATCGAGATGATCGACGTCGGCGGGCCGGCCATGATTCGCGCCGCCGCCAAGAACCACGCGCGGGTGGCGGTGGTCGTGGACCCCGCGGACTACGGCGCGGTTCTCGAGGAGATCCGCACGACCGGCGGCACCAAGCTCTCCACCCGGGAGCGTCTCGCCGCGCGGGCGTTCTCGCGGACCGCCTCCTACGACGCCGCCATCGCCGGCTACTTCGCGAGCTCGGTCCGCGAGCCGTACGCGTTCCCGGAGAGCCTCGTCTTCGCGTTCGACCGCGTCGGCGCGCTGCGCTACGGCGAGAATCCCCACCAGAGGGCCGCGCTCTACGCGTTCCCGTCGGCGCCTCCGGACGCGCTGGTCCGCTTCCAGATGCTCCAGGGCAAGGAGCTCTCGTTCAACAACCTCCTCGACCTCGACTCGGCCGTCACGCTCGCCCGTGACTTCGAGGGACCGGCGGCCGTCATCGTCAAGCACAACAATCCCTGCGGCGCGGCGATCGGGGACACGATCTCGGAGGCCTTCGGGCGCGCGTTCGCGTGCGACCCGCTGGCAGCGTTCGGCGGGATCATCGCGATCCGCGGGAAGGTCGACGGCGCGCTCGCCTCGCTCGTGCTCCAGCACTTCGTGGAGGTCGTCGCGGCGGACGACTTCACGGACGAGGCGCTCTCCTACTTCGCGAAGAAGCCCAACATCCGGCTGCTCAAGGTCTGCGTGTCGCGGCGGCCCGTGCAGGGCCTCGACTGGAAGCGCATCGAGGGCGGCCTGCTCCTCCAGGACTCGGACGGCGAGATCGACCAGAGCGCGAGCTGGAAGGTCGTGTCGCAGCGCAAGCCCACCGCCGTCGAGCGGGCGGCCTGCGAGCTCGCCTGGAAGGTCGCGCGGCGCGTCAAGTCGAACGCGATCGTCCTGGCCAACGCGCGCCAGACGATCGGAATCGGCGCGGGCCAGATGAGCCGCGTCGACGCGTGCCGGCTCGCGGTCACCAAGCCGGTGCTTCCGATCGTCAACTGCGGCGCCGCCTCCGACGCCTTCTTCCCGTTCCGCGACGGCATCGACATCCTTCATGAGGCGGGCGTCACGGCCGTCGTCGCGCCGGGCGGCTCGATCCGCGACGCGGAGATCGTGGCCGCGGCCGACGAGCACAACATGTCGTTCCTGATGGCGCCGCGCCGCCACTTCCGGCACTGAGGTGAGGCGGCCGGGGCTCGCTCTCGCGACGCTGGCTTGGCTGTTCGCGTCCGCCGCACGGGGTCAGGCGCCCGCGATCCCGCCCGATGCCGGAGATCTCCTGTCGAAGGCCACGACCCTCTACTCCGACGGCTCCGCACACGGCGCCGCGTTCACCCAGGTCTACACGCCGTCCGGCTTCGCGACCTCCCGGCGCGAGTCGGGCCAGATCTGGATCCAGGCTCCGCAGCGCCTGCGGTTCGACTACGCGGCGCCGGAGAAGAAGGTCTTCACGTACGACTCGGGTGAGGGCCGCTTCTTCTCGCCCGAAGACAAGCAACTCACGATCCGCAAGCTCTCGCCGCAGGAGATCGCGCGCCTCCCGATCGTGTTCCTGACGAGCCCCGCGGACCTCGCGAGACGTTACGAGATCCAGCGCGAGGCCTCCGGCGCGATCCTCTTCAAGCCGCGCTCCGCCGATCCGGACCTCGCCTGGCTGAAGCTCTCGATCGCGCCGAACGGCACGGTCGACGCCCTCTCCTACGAGGACGGCTCGGGCAGCCGCACCGAGTTCCGCTTCGAGAACTGGGGAAGCGAGAAGGCCCGGCCGCCCGCGGACTACAAGATCGAGGGGCCCAAGGGAACGCGGATCGTCCAGAACTGAGACGGCCGGCGATGTCGCCGGCCGTCTCATCCCGAGCGCAGCGAGGGATCCCGAACTGGATCCGCCGTCGCCGGCCGTCTCATCCCGAGCGCCGCGAGGGATCCCGAACTCGATCCGCCGTCGCCGGCCGTTTCATCCCGAGCGCAGCGAGGGATCCCGAACTCGCGCCGTCGCCGGCCGTCTCATCCCGAGGTCGATCCGCCGTCTCGTAATAGGATTCCCCCCAATGGCCCAGGAGTTTTCCTTCGACGTGGTGAGCAAGGTGGACCTGCAGGAGGTGTCGAACGCCGTCCAGCAGGCCTCCAAGGAGATCTCCACGCGCTTCGACTTCCGCGGCAGCAAGTCGAAGATCGAGTGGAACGAGAAGGAGCTCCAGCTGACCCTCACCTCGGACGACGAACACAAGCTCAAGAGCGTGGTCGACATCCTGGAGACCCGCCTCGTCAAGCGCGGGATCGCGGTCAAGTCGCTCGACTTCCAGAAGATCGAGCCCGCGGCCCTGGGCACCGTCCGCCAGCAGGTCAAGATCCAGCAGGGCATCCCGATCGAGAAGTCCAAGGAGATCGTCAAGGCGATCAAGGACCGCAAGCTCAAGGTCCAGGCGTCCATTCAGGCGGACCAGGTTCGCGTCGTGGGGCGCGCCAAGGACGACCTCCAGGAGGTCATGGCGATGCTCCGGGGCGGGGATTTCGGAGTGCCGCTGCAGTTCACGAATTACCGCTGAACCGAGCTGACCGAGCCGTCGAACCGATGAGCGCCCCCCTTCGCCTGCTGCGCGCGTACGACCTGATCGCCGAGAAGCTCGCGAAGGTCGAGGAGGAGCTGCTCCTCCACTTCCGCTCGCCGATCCCGACGATCGACCGCATGGGCAGCTACCTCGCGCAGGGCGGCGGCAAGCGGATCCGTCCCGCCCTGCTCCTCCTCTCGGCGCGGCTCCTCGATTATCGGGAAGGCGACAAGGACGTCCGGTACGCGGCCGTGGTCGAGTTCATCCACACCGCGACGCTGGTCCACGACGACATCATCGACGAGGCCCGCCTGCGCCGCGGGCGCACCTCCGCGAACGCCCGCTGGGGCAACAACCTCACGGTCCTCTTCGGCGACTACCTCTACACGATGTCCATGGGCATCGCGCTCGACGAGGGCGACCTCACGATCCTCAAGGTCCTGTCGGACACGACCCTCTCGATGATCGAGGGCGAGATCCTCGGCATGGAGAAGGAGGGCTCGGTCCACGTGACCCGCGAGGAGGCGCTCGAGATCACGCGGCGGAAGACCGCGGACCTCTTCGCGGCCGCCTGCCGCCTGCCGGCCCACTTCGCGCCGCGCGGCGACCTCGTCGCGGCGGAGCGCCTCGCGGAGTACGGACGCTGCCTCGGCATGGCGTTCCAGCTCATCGACGATCTGCTCGACTACACCGGCAGCGAGCAGGAGGTCGGGAAGCCGGTGCTCAACGACCTGCGCGAGGGCAAGCTCACGATGCCGCTCCTGCTCGCCCTTCCCAAGGCCTCGCAGGCGGAGCGCGAGAAGGTCGCCGCGGTGCTCCGGGAGCGGGAGTTCAAGAGCGTCGAGCCCTCCGACATCCTCTCGATCGTGGACCGCTATGACGCGATCACGCAGACCCGCGCCCTCGCCCGCGACTACGCCGGCGCGGCGCGCGTCGCGCTCGGCGGCTTCGCGGATTGCGACGCCAAGGACGGGCTGCTCCTCGCGACCGAATCGATCATCGATCGCATCCGCTGAGGCTCCTAACTATATAAGGCAAAAGCCTGGCTGAGCCTTATTTCATTAGGGTTCGTCATGGCGGCCATCGAGCCATACAAAAGAAGGATTTCGACGTTTTCCATCTAAATTTTTATTGCCATTTGTCCGCAAAGTCGTACACTGTCTGCAGATGGCCTCTAACCTCAATAGCTGGACGGCTTTAGCCTCGACGATCCGCAATCTCTCCCAACTCCTTCCGGGTCAGACAGATCGGTCTCAGGAAGCGGATTTGTACTACCGGCGCGCCTGCCTGGCCGCCGCCGAGGAGCGCTTCGACGTCGCTCTCGTGTTCTGCGCGAAGGCGGTCAACGTGGAGCCGCGCCACCTGGCCGCGCGCCTCCTGATGGCCCGGATCCACGACAAGGGACTCGGCCACCTCGAGGCGGCGGTCGCCGGATACAAGAAGGTGATCGCGCTTGCGGGATACGACGGGAACAACGCGCTCGTCGTGGCCGCGCGGGAGGCCCTCGACGCCCTGATCCAGAAGACCGAAGTCGCGACCCTGAATACGGAAGTCGAAGCCTAGACTCGGCGACTCCGCGTTTCACGGCTCACGGCAGCACCCGGGCCCCGATCCCAAATCCAGAATCTAAGATTCATTCGGCCTCGGCATCCGCGGGTAGCCCCACGGAGGCTGGGGCGGCCTCCCCCAGACCATCGGCCGATACCGGCCCCCGGAAGTCTCGGCGTCCGGCGAGAGGTCCACGCGCCAGGCGCCGTCCGACACGAGGGTATCGCGCCCGTAGCCGTCGCAGTCGAGCGCGAAGAGGATCCCGCCGACCCCCGTCGGGCTCGCGGCCTCGATGACGAGCCGATTCACGCCGGCTCGGAGGAACGGGGCGAGCGAGTAGACCCGCAGAGGGTCGCCCGGTCTCTGCGCGCCGGCTCCGACGCGCGCGCCGTTGACGAACAGGACGTGCTCACGGTCCACGAACACCTTCGCCAGCGCCCGACCGGGCGCCGCCGGAAGGACGAACTCGCGTGTCGCGAAGAAGCGCAGCGGCTGCGGCCGCGCGGAGCCGCTCGAATACCAGATCCACTCCGCCCTGCCGGTCGCGAGCCGCCGCCGCTCTTCGTGCGCCACGGTGAGCGCGTGGAGGGCCGCCACGACGAGGACGAGGGCCGCGATCGCGTACAGCATTGCGCCGACGGGTCTTGCGAGGAGCGAGCGGCTCGGTGAGCGCGGCGTTTCTTGACCCAAGATCGGCAGCGAGGATACTATTGCGTCGATGATTGCATGACGGTCCTCGCCGTAATACCCGCTCGCTACGCCTCGACCCGCTTCCCAGGCAAACCCCTCGCTCCCCTCGCCGGCCTCCCGATGGTGGTCCACGTCTGGCTTGCGGCTTCCGGGGCGCGGCGCGTGGACCGCGTGATCGTCGCGACCGACGACCAGCGCATCGCGGACGCGGTCCGGATCGCCGGGGGCGAGCCGATGCTGACCTCGCCGACGGCGGCGAGCGGGACCGACCGCGTCGCGGAGGTGGCGCGCCGGGTTCCGGCGGACGTCTACGTCAACGTCCAGGGCGATGAGCCCCTCATGCCGGCGGAGAACGTCGACCGCGTGCTGACCACGCTGCTCGACTGGCCCGCTCGGCGCATCGCGACGCTGTCCTACCCGCTGGCCCGGGCCGCCGCCGACGACCCCAACACCGTCAAGGTCGCGGTGGCCCAGGACGGGAGGGGGCTGTACTTCTCGCGGTCTCCCATCCCCCACTATCGCAACGGGGAGCCCGCGTACCGCAAGCACCTCGGGATCTACGCGTTCCTGGGAGAGACGCTCCACGAGCTGGCGTCGCTGCCCCCGTCGCCCCTCGAGCGGGCCGAGTCCCTCGAGCAGCTGCGCTGGCTGGAGGCGGGGCACACGATCTGGGTGGGAGAAGCCGCGGCCGACTCGATCGGAGTCGACACCGCATCGGATCTGGAGGCGGCCGAAAGGGCCTGGAAGAAGGAGGTGATCTCGTGAGCGCCAAGTACGTGTTCGTGACCGGGGGCGTCGTCTCGTCGCTCGGCAAGGGCATCGCCGCGTCGTCGATCGGCGCGCTGCTCGAGGCGCGCGGCTTCTCGGTCGCGATGGCCAAGTTCGACCCGTACATCAACGTCGATCCCGGCACGATGTCGCCGTTCCAGCACGGAGAGGTCTACGTGACCGACGACGGTGCCGAGACCGACCTCGACCTCGGCCACTACGAGCGCTTCACGACGATGACGACGTCCCGGACCAACAACACGACGGCCGGTCGGATCTACGCGACGGTCATCGAGCGCGAGCGGCGGGGCGACTACCTCGGCAAGACCGTGCAGGTCATCCCGCACATCACCGACGAGATCAAGGAGTCGATCCGCAAGGTGGGCACCGACGTCGACGTCGTGCTCGTCGAGATCGGCGGCACCGTCGGCGACATCGAGTCGCTGCCGTTCCTCGAGGCCATCCGCCAGTTCCGCCAGGAGGCCGGACGCGGCAACGCGATCAACGTGCACCTCACGCTGGTCCCGTACATCAAGGCCTCCGACGAGCTGAAGACCAAGCCGACGCAGCACTCGGTGAAGGAGCTGCTCTCGATCGGGATCCAGCCCGACATCCTGCTGTGCCGCACGGACCGCGCGCTGCCGGACGACGTGAAGAAGAAGATCGCCCTCTTCTGCAACGTGCCGGTCGAGGCCGTCATCAACGCCAAGGACGTGCCGTCGATCTACGAGGTCCCGCTGCGGTTCGCGGCCGAGGGCCTCGACGAGATCCTGCTCGACCTGCTCTCGCTGCCCCACTACGACCGGGACCTCTCGAAGTGGGAGAGCCTCGTCAACCGGATCAAGAATCCGGCCGGCGAAGTGGACATCGCGGTCGTGGGCAAGTACGTGGACTACGGCGATTCCTACAAGTCGCTCAACGAGGCACTCTCGCACGGCGGCATCGCGAACAACGTGCGCGTCCGGCTTCACTACGTCGACGCGGAGACGCTCGAGGGCGACCAGTACCCGGACGCCCTCTTCCGGGCCGATGCGATCCTCGTTCCCGGCGGGTTCGGGCGCCGCGGCGTCGAGGGCATGATGAAGGCGATCCGCTACGCGCGCGAGAAGAAGGTGCCGTTCTTCGGGATCTGCCTCGGGCTCCAGACCGCGGTCATCGAGTTCGCGCGCAACGTCGCGCACCTCGAGGACGCCAACTCGACCGAGTTCGAGGACGAGCCGGCCCACAAGGTCATCTTCAAGCTGCGGGACTTGATCGGCGTCGAGGCGCTCGGCGGAACGATGCGGCTGGGCAAGTACCCCTGCGACCTCTCGCCGGGATCGTTCGCGGCGCGCGCCTACGGCGACAGCGCGATCTCGGAGCGCCACCGCCACCGCTACGAGGTCAACCAGGAGTACCTGCAGCCCCTGAAGGACGCGGGACTCTCCTTCACCGGCATGTCCCCCGACCGGAAGTTCGTCGAGATCATCGAGCTGCACGACGAGCACCCGTGGTTTCTGGGTTGCCAGTTCCACCCGGAGCTGAAGTCGAAGCCCTTCGCGTGCCACCCGCTGTTCCGGGACTTCATCCGGGCCGCCCGCGCGCACCGGGCCGCGACGCGGGGCGAGGCGGCCGCCCAGGCGGTCGAACAGCCCGTGGCGGCGCCCGCGACGGAGGAGCTGGCCTGACGCAGCCCCGGAGGGTCGAGATCGCCCCCGGATACGCGGCGGGTGGAGGCGGCCCTCCCCTCTTCTTCGCCGGCCCCTGCGTCATCGAGTCGCGCGAGCACGCCCTCGCGATGGCCCGCCGGCTGAAGGGCATCGGCGAGGAGACCGGCGCCCGGATCGTCTTCAAGTCGTCCTACGACAAGGCCAACCGCTCCTCGAAGGACTCCTTCCGCGGACCGGGCCTGAAGGAGGGCCTCTCGATCCTCGCCGAGGTCAAGGCGGCGACCGGCCTCCCCGTGGTCTCGGACGTCCACGAGCCCGGCCAGGCGGAGGCGGCGGCGCGGGTCCTCGACGTGCTGCAGATCCCGGCTTTCCTCTGCCGGCAGACCGACCTCCTGGAGGCCGCCGCCGCGACCGGGAAGCCCATCCACGTCAAGAAGGGCCAGTTCATGGCCCCCGACGACATGGCGCTGGTCGTGGAGAAGTGCCGGGCCGCCGGCAACGAGCGGATCCTCCTCTGCGAGCGCGGGAGCTCGTTCGGCTACCACAACCTGGTGGTCGACATGCGCTCCTTCCCGATGATGCGGGCGCTCGGGTACCCCGTGATCTACGACGTCACCCACTCCCTGCAGCTCCCCGGCGGCGGGAAGGAGACGGGCGGGCTCAAGCAGTACGCCCCCGTGCTGGCCCGGGCCGCCGCCGCGACCGGATGCGTCGACGGTTTCTTCCTGGAGGTCCACGACCAGCCGGACCGCGCGCTCTCGGACCGGTCCACGCAGCTCGACGTCGTCCTCGTGCCCTCCCTGCTGCGCTCGCTGCTTCGCGTGGCGAAGACGGCCGCGCAGGACTGAGCCGGAGAAAAACGCCGAGCTCTCCTGTCGTTCACGCCCGGTTCATACTCGCGGGCGGACAATCCGCGGTCTGTGGGGGGCGAGGGCCGCGCTCCGGAGATGCGCGGGCCCGAGTCGAGACCGGCGCGCCAGCGCCAGGAGGATGACGCGATGACGATGGTCAAACGCTCGAGACTCTTTCCGGTTCTGCTTTCCGTTCTGCTCGGACTGGCCCTCTCGGCCGCGCCCGCGCAGGCGGCGAAATCCAAGTCGGGGAAGGTCAACCTCAACACCGCGACCCAGGAGGAGCTCGAGGCGCTTCCGGGCGTGGGCGAGGCCACGGCCAAGAAGATCATCGCGTCCCGCCCGTACGCGTCGGTCGACGACCTGAGCAAGGCCGGCGTCTCCGCGTCGACGATCTCGAAGATCAAGTCGAAGGTCACGGTCTCGGGAGGATCCTCGAGCGCGTCGGCGAGCGAGAAGTCGGCCTCCTCCGAGAGCGCCGCGTCGAGCTCGTCGTCCAAGAAGTCGAAGTCGAGCAAGGCCTCCGCGAGCTCCTCCTCCGCCGCGCCCGAGAAGCCGGCGGCCGAGAGCACCGGCGCCAAGAAGACGGCGGCGGAGCCGAAGGCCTCGGCCGGCACGGAGACCCACGGCGGCCGAATCGACGTCAACACGGCGTCGGAGAAGGAGCTCGAGGATCTTCCCGGAATCGGCGCGGCGTCCGCCAAGAAGATCATCGCGGGACGGCCCTACAAGTCTCTCGACGATCTCTCCCGCAGCGGCGTCGCCGCCTCCTCGCTCGAGAAGGCGCGGCCGCACCTCATGGTCGGATCGGCGCAGAAGGTCGAGCCCGCGGTGGCGGGCGCTCCGGGTGTCGGCGCGGGGTCTTCGACGGCCGCCAAGAAGACGAAGTCCGAAGCGGCGTCGACCTCTTCGAGCGCGCCTTCCGGCGCGAGCACGAGCGCGCCCTCCGCCGCGAATACGAGCGCTCCCTCTGGCGCGAACACGAGCGCGCCCTCTGGCGCGACACACTCCGCTCCGAAGGCCTCCTCCTCGGAGGGCGAGCCCGAGGTCGCCGCCCGCACGGCGCCGGCCGCCGGCATGGTCTGGGTCAACACGGCCACGAAGGTCTACCACTACGAGGGCGACCGCTGGTACGGCAAGACCAAGGAAGGCAAGTTCATGACCGAGGCCGATGCCATGAAGGCCGGCTTCCGCGCGTCCAAGGAAGGCGCGCCCAAGAAGCAGTAGAAGGCTCGACGAAGCCCGTCGGGAAGAGAAAGAAGGAGGACGCTCATGACCAAGCTCACCAAGGCGATCTCGGGTCTCGCTCTGGGAACCCTGCTCGCGGCCTCGGCCATCGCCGCCGAGTCCGCCGACAAGTATCAGGTCACCGGCCCGGTGCTCGAGGTCACGGACACGATGATCGCCGTGCAGAAGGGCAAGGATCGCTGGGAGGTCGCCCGCGACGCCGGCACCAAGGTCACCGGGGACCTCAAGGTCGGCTCCAAGGTGACGATCAAGTACCGGATGGTCGCGACGACGGTCGACGTCAAGGCGGCCGACACCAAGGCGGCGCCGAAGAAGAAGGCCGCCGGCAAGTAGAAGGATCCCGAATCCGGAGGACGGGGCCGCGCTATGGCGCGGCCCTTTTTCTTGGCGACTGGCGCCGGCTCGAGCGACGGCTTCTCAGGCACTCCCCCCGGCGGAGTCCTTCGGCGCAGGCGCCACGGGAGGCCGAGGGATGCGGGTCGCCGTGATCGGGATCAGTGGTTCGGACTCGACCTGGTAGCCGGCCTTCTCCCAGCCGTCGATGCCGCCGGCGAGCGGCCGGACCAGCGTGAACCCCCGATCGATCAGCATGCGCGCCACACGGGCGGCCGAGGCCTCGTTCGGTCACGTACAGTAGAGGATGATCTCCCGATCCCGCGGCAGCTCGGCGAGCCGCGCGTCCAGCTCCGTCGTCGAGAGCACCGAGGCTCCGGGCAGCCGCCGCGGATCGCCCGCGCGCGCCGAGGAGGTGCGCACGTCGAGTACGACCGGATTCTTGCCCTCCTGGATCAGGCTCCAGAGCTCAGGGGGCGTGATCCGAGCCGTCCGGAGCATCTTGTAGAACCGCCGGCGCTGCCACCACTTGGCGGCGATGAAGACGGCGAGCGCGACCGCCAGGACCACGATCGCGCGGCTCCCGATCGAAGTCAGAAACTCGAGAACGCGATCGATGGCGCTGTGGAAGATCATTCCGCCGCCCACTCCGGCCCCGGCCCAGAGCAGAGCGCCTCCCGTGTCGTAGATCAGGAACGAGAGGATGGTCGCTCCCACGGCTCCCGCGAGCGGCGGGGCCACGGTCGAGAAGCCCGGTATGAACTTCGCGAAGAGGAGCGAGGGCATCCCGTAGCGCTCGAAGAGCGATTCGGTCTGCCGAACGCACGAGTCGGGAGACAGCGAGATCTTGCACAGGAGCGCCAGCACCCGGCGGCCGAGCCGGCGGCCCAGCCAGAACCACAGGAAATCCGCGATCACCGACGCCAGGACCGCGATCCCCAGGATCACCGGCGCCGAGAGGCCCCGATCGACCGCCAGCGCTCCGGCCACGATCAGCACGGGGATCGCGGGAATCGGCAGACCGATCTGCTCGAGCAGCACGATGCCGAAGATCAACGGAAGGCCGTAGCGAATGACCGCCTCGGTCAGCTGCTCCATGGGAGGCGGATCATACCCGCAGCCCGCGGAGCGGACGGGGAGTCCGGCCTTAAGATAGGCGCCCGATGAACCTCGACATCGCCCGAAAGGTGCTGGAGATCGAAGCCGATGCGATCCGCCTCCAGATCGACGAGCTCGGCGAGGCCTTCTCCCGGGCCGTCGAGGCCATCGAGAGCTCGCGCGGCCGGTTGTGCGTGACCGGCATCGGCAAGTCGGGCCTCATCGGCCAGAAGATCGCCGCGACCCTCGCCTCGACCGGGACGCCCGCCTACTTCCTCCACGCCGGCGAGGCCAGCCACGGCGACCTCGGCATGCTGGTCCCGGGCGACGTCGTGCTCGCGCTGTCGTACTCGGGCGAGACGCCGGAGGTCGTGCGGCTCCTCGAGTTCGCCAACACGCGCTCCATCTGCACTCTGGCGCTCGTCGGGACGCCCGGCTCCGCGGTCGCCCGCGTGGCGAAGATCCCGATCTCCGTCGCGCTGCCGCGGGAGGCCTGCCCGCTCAACCTGGCGCCCACCGCCTCGACCGCGGCGATGCTCGCCGTCGGCGACGCGCTCGCGCTGTCGATCTCGGTGCGGCACGGCTTCAAGGAGGAGGACTTCGCCGCGCTGCACCCCGGCGGATCGATCGGCCGGCGGTTCGTGAAGGTCCGGGACCTCATGCGGACGGGAGACCGCCTCCCCCGGGTCGAGGCCTCGACGCCGATGCCCGCGGCGATCCACGAGATGTCCCGCAAGATGATGGGCATCACCGCCGTCGTGAACGGCGACGGGCGACTGGTCGGCGTCATCTCCGACGGGGATCTCCGGCGCACCCTCGAGGAGAACCCGGAGCGGCTCCGCCAGACCGCCGGCGACTGCTGCCGCTCCGATCCCAAGACGATCGCCGCCGACGCGTTCGCGTCCGAGGCCCTCGCGGAGATGGAGAGCCGCAAGATCACGTCGCTCTTCGTGGTCGATGCCGGGGGCCGCGTCGAGGGCGCGCTCCACATGCACGACCTGCTCTCGGCCGGAATCCGCTGAGCCGCCGATGCGGAGGAAGCGCGCCCGCCGTTCTCGCTCCCCTACCCGGAATCCAGGATCCAAAATCACCGCACTCTTCCTCGACGTCGACGGCGTCCTGACGGACGGCCAGATCTACCTCGACGGGCGCGGCCACGAGCTCAAGGTGTTCAACACCAAGGACGGCCACGGCATGCGCAAGGCGGCGGCCGCGGGGATCACGATCTGCTGGATCTCGGGCCGCAGCTCGCCGGCCACCGCCCGGCGCGCCCGCGAGCTCGGCGTGCCGCTCTGCTACCAGGGAGTCCGCGACAAGGGCGCCCGGATCGAGGCGGTCCGCCGCCGCCTGGGTCTCGTCCGCTCCCAGATCGCCGCGATGGGGGACGACGAGCCCGACATCCCGATGTTCGAGGCCGCCGCGCTCTCGGCGTGCCCCGCCGACGCGACGCCCGCCACCCGGAGGGCCGCCGACGTCGTCCTCAAGACGCCGGGAGGCCACGGCGCGGTGCGGGAGTTCATCGAGCGGATCCTGGCGCGCAACGGCCAGTCCGGGATCGTCACGCACAAGCCGGGCTGAGGCGGCCTCAGCTCTCCGGGGAAGGCCTCCTCCGGAAGAGCCACGCGATCAGGATCCCCATCAGGTAAAGCCCGATCATCGGGAACGCGAAGACGCACTGCGTCGCGATGTCCGGGGTCGGCGTGATCACCGCGGCGATGATGAAGATGACGAGGACCGCGTACTTGAACTTGGCGAGGAGCCACCGTTCCGACACGATCCCGAGCCGCGCCAGGAAGAACACGAGGATCGGCATCTCGAAACAGAGTCCGAGGCCGAGGATCAGCTTGGTGGCCATCCCGACGTACTCGTTGATCGTGATGACGGCCTGGAAGGGCTTCCCGACGCCGATCAGGAAACCGACCACCAGCGGGAACGCCTCGTAGTACGCGAACGCGCAGCCCGACAGGAAGAACAATACGCCGAAGAACACGAACGGCCAGACCCATCGCTTCTCGCGGCGGTAGAGCGCCGGTGAGATGAACAGCCAGACCTGCCAGAGGAGCACCGGCGAGGCGAGGAGCGTTCCGGCGAGCAGCGCCACCCGGAAGTACATCAGGAAGGGCTCGGTCAGCGTCGTGTACGAGAGGTTCTGGCCGGGCGGCAGGACCCGGCGGATCGGGCGGGCCAGGAACTCGAAGATCTCGGGCGCCCAGGCCCAGGAGGCGAGGAAGGTCACGAACACCGTGATGATCGAGACGACGAGACGCTTGCGGAGCTCCTCGAGGTGCTCGAAGAAGCTCATCCGCGGGAGGTCGTCCTCCTCGGAGCCGGCGGGGCCGGCCTTGCCGACTTTTCCTTCGAGGAGCTCCCTCGGATTGAAGGGGCTCAAGCCGGACGAATCGTCGAGTCGGCCCGGGGAACCGTGGCTTCGGGAGCGCGGGTCTCGGGAGCGGGACTCGCGGGCGCTGCCGGCTCGAGCGGCGGCGCCGCGGTGAGAGTCGCGCGGACCTCAGCGACCGACTTCTTGACCTCGGCCGCCTCCTGGCGACCGTGCTCGATCTCGTCCTCGATCGTCTTCTTCAGGTCGTCCGACGCCTTCTTGAACTCCGCCAGGCCCTTGCCGAGAGAACGGCCGAGCTCGGGAAGCTTCTTGGGGCCGAAGACCAGCAAGGCCACCACGAAAATCAGGAGCAATTCGGGCATTCCGATGGAACCGAACATGTTCTTGCCCTCGCAAAGGCGATTTTACGCCGCCCAACCGGGTCCCGGGAGACTTTAGACGAGCGGCGTGCCAGAATGTTGAGCCTCAGGTTACAGGGTATAGGGAGGCCCGGTGAGTCAACTACACAAGTCGCGTTTCCTGGTGGCGCTGGCGCTGGTGGCGGGCGCTACGGTGGCGGGCGGTGCCTTCGCGGGCAGGCTGAACGCGAGCCCCGAGCGGGAGACCCCCTCGCTCGACGAGTACGCCGACATCCTCACGACCCTTTCGGACTGGTCGCCGGAATCGATCGCCCCCGACAAGATCGTCTACGCCTCGATCCACGGGATGCTCGCCCGGCTGGATCCGCACACCGCCTTCCTCGAGCCGGACGAGTTCTCGGCGATGAAGGAGAAGCAGCACGGCTCGTTCTACGGCCTGGGGATCCAGATCCAGAAGCGGATGGGCAAGATCACGGTCATCGCGCCGATGGAAGGGACACCCGCCTACAAGATGGGCATCCGCGCCGGCGACATCATCACGCACGTCGGCGACGAGGAGCTCAAGGACGACATCGGAACCGACGAGGTCGTCCGCAAGCTTCGCGGGCCCAAGGGCAGCCAGGTCACGATCACGATCCGCCGCGTCGGCTTCGCCGAGCCCATCAAGCTGACGATCACACGCGCCGAGATCCCGACCAGGTCGGTGCGCTACGCGTTCATGCTCGAGCCGGGCATCGGCTACATCATGCTGTCCGACTTCACCCACACCTCGAGCAAGGAGCTCGACGAGGCCCTCCAGAAGCTCCAGAAGCAGGGCATGAAGAAGCTCCTGTTCGACCTGCGCGGCAACCCGGGCGGAGTCCTCGAGCAGGCCGTCGACGTCAGCGACGTCTTCGTGCCGAAGGGGTCCATGGTCGTCTACACGCGCGGGCGCACGGCGACCTCGGCCCAGGAGTACTACGCCCCCGGCGACGCGCCGCACTTCGACCAGCCGCTCGTCGTCCTGGTCAACCGCGGATCGGCCTCGGCCTCCGAGATCGTTGCGGGAGCCATCCAGGATCACGACCGCGGCGTGCTGGTCGGCCAGCGCACCTGGGGCAAGGGTCTCGTCCAGAGCGTCTACACGCTGTCCTACGGCGCGGGCCTGGCCCTCACGACGGCCCGGTACTACACGCCGTCGGGCCGCTGGATCCAGCGCGACTACAGCGACCTGCTCGCCTACGTGAACCCCGGCGATCCGGATGCAAACGCGGAGACCGGCGACCAGGCGCCGCACGGCGAGGGCGCGGTCTTCTACACCGACGCCGGCCGCGTCGTGTACGCGCAGGGCGGCATCACCCCGGACGTCATCGTCAAGAACGACCGCGACTCGAAGCTCCTCCAGCAGCTCCTGGCGCGCTACGCGTTCTTCAACTTCGCGGTGGACTGGCTCGCCCGGCACCCCAAGGTCACGGAGGACTTCACGATCACGCCGGAGATCCGGGACGAGTTCTTCCAGTTCGTCGAGAAGTCGGCCCACTACTCGACGGCCGAGGAGCTCGGCAAGCAGTACGCCGAGGATCCAAACAAGACCCTCGTGGACCTGGCCCTCAAGATCGAGGTCGTCAACGCGAAGTTCGGTCCCGAGGCGGGACGCCGGACCTTCGCCTCGGGCGACCCGCAGATCCAGAAGGGCCTGACCCAGTTCGACGAGGCCGCGCGCATCGCCGCCCTGCCCAAGAAGAAGCGCGACCTCGCGGTCAAGGCCGGCGGCTAGGCGGAGGGCGGCGACCGGCCGCCCGTCCTAACGAATCTCGACGAGGCCCCTCGGGGTCTGAAGCACCGCGATCAGCGCGGACCGCTCGCCCTTCGTGACCGGCAACTCCAGCCCGAGGTTTCCGAGGAGGGTCGCCGCGTCGCCCGGTCGGGGGTGCTCGCCCCGCAGCGCCGCGAGGACGACCCCGCCGGGCGCGGATGCCGACGGATGCGGCGAGCTTCCCCAGTCGATGAAGAACGGCACCAGGCCGTCCTCGAGGACCGCCCGCGGGTCGGACAGCCTCCACGAGAGCACCACTCCATCCGCACGGCGCCGGCTGCCGGCCACGATGCCTCCCAGCCGGATGCCTGCGGCCTCCGCACGCCGCACGACGCCTCCGATGTCCGCCGTCCGGACGGCCCACGCGGAGAGCCGGGGCCCCTGCGAAGCGCTGGCGTCGACCCCCAGCCACCGCCCCCCCTCAGGCGGAGGCTGGGCCGGGTCCGGGGCGAGGATCTCCAGGTAGGCGTTCCCGCCCAGCCCGATCAAGGCATTGCGAGTCCCCCTCCCCGGATGCGAGCCCCCCGCCGCCGCGCGGACGCCGGTCCGCCGCTCCAGGTCGTCCGCGGCGGCCTGGAGATCGGGGACCGCGTAGACCAGATGGTCGAGAACCGGGCTGTCGATCATCCTGGGGACCTAGGCGACCGCGAGCTCGATTCCGGGCTGCAACGTCATCGAGATCGTGTACTCCAGGTGAAGCACTCGTCGCGGAGACGCGACGCTTGTTTTCGATGACGAGTGGACCAGGAGTGGCCTCATTGCCAAGACTCCGCCGCGCTCGGCGAGACAGTCCACGGCCCCCGTAGATCGCGCGAGGTTCTGGATCTGATCGTCATTCAGAACGCCTCGCTCATGGCTTCCGGAAAGGACGCGAAGAGGCCCGTTCTCGGCCAGAGAATCGTCGAGGTGGACCCGGAGAGCGATGATCCGCCCCAGAGGATTCGCGGGCGCGTGCGCATACAACACGCCTTCCTTTTCGGACCACGGCCCCCAGCCCGGAGCCTCGAACCGAGAAGCGAGCGGGAGGGCGGTGTCCTGATGCCATACGACCAGCCAGTTGGAAGTCGCGGACTTGTCGAACAGGGTGGCACGATACGGGACGGCCGTCTCGCCGAGCCACCGTCTGGCAATCCCCGTCAATCGAGCGTCGTGTGCCAGCGTGGAAATCTCGGGCACATTCATCAAGTGCCGGGCCCCCGCGCGGCTCCGCTTGATGCTCCGCCGCGCGAGGCTCGCGAGAAGCCGGTCGCACTCGGACGCCGGCAGTACGCTCCCCAAAAGCTCGAATCCCCGACATTCCCCTTGGCTCACCGCCGCCAAGCGTACCGCCGCGAATCTCCGACAACCGGCTCCTTAAGGGATTTCACAAGACATCTGGCAGGCGCATGGAACAAGCCTCCCCGGCTACGCTCTAGGCCAAAGGCCGGGGCCGAGGGTGCGCGCCGTAAGCGGACTCGTCACCGACCCCAACCCCAGAGGCCGAGGGTGCGCGCCGCGGCCGGGTCTTGGGAAGACAGCTTGAGGCCTCTTACCGGGAGAGAGTCCGGTCGAGACTTCCCCTCCCTTGTCGGTTGGCCCGCGAAGCGGGCCGCT
>Ga0157375_10000690_pt1 | contig 29835 bp, 23 predicted proteins | sample M35metaG_FD_115311 | JGI IMG/M metagenome (GOLD analysis project Ga0157375, IMG submission 115311) | Miscanthus rhizosphere microbial communities from Kellogg Biological Station, Michigan, USA - M3-5 metaG | ecosystem: Host-associated > Plants > Roots > Rhizosphere > Soil | place: USA: Michigan... | reverse complement strand
GCATTTACCTCTTCTACCACCTGATTAGACAATCTCAATCTGCTGTCATACATCGTAAGCAACAAACCTTCGATATCTAAATCTTTATTATGGATTTTCTGAACGTTTTTAATTGTATTTAACAATTTTCCAAGACCTTCCAACGCGAAATATTCACACTGGATCGGAATAATTACAGAATCTGCTGCTGTAAGCGCATTCACCGTAATCAAACCTAAACTTGGTGCACAGTCGATGATGATATAATCGTAATCATCTCTTACACTTTGCAATGCTTTTTTAAGCATATATTCACGGTCTTCTTTGTCTACCAATTCGATTTCCGCTGCTACCAAGTCGATGTGAGAAGGCACGATGTCAAGATTCGGTGTTGAAGTCTTTTTGATACAGCTTTTGGTATCCATGCTGTGTTCTAATAAATTGTAAGTAGAATACTGCACATCATCTACCCCTAGACCAGACGTTGCATTTGCCTGAGGATCAGCATCAATGATTAATATTTTCTTCTCCAATACACCTAATGCCGCTGCAAGATTTACAGCCGTTGTAGTTTTACCTACACCGCCTTTTTGATTAGCGATTCCTATGATTTTTGCCATTATTAGAACTTTAAGCACCAAAAATACGCTTTTTTCTTTGCTCTCAATGAATGACTAAAACTAAAATTGAGTTAAAATATTGTTAATAAGGATTTTATACATAAAAAAAATTATCCACAAAAAATAGCTTTTTGTGGATAACTGTTCAAGATTGTTTATATTAGTTATCAAACTTCATCGAGATCGGAAATTTGAAGTAACTTCTTACTGCTTGTCCTTGTTTGTTTTTACCGGGCTTCCAAGTTCCTTTGATCAGCTTGATTACTCTAACGGCTTCACTATTAAAAGAAACGTCTTTACCATCAGCTTTAATTCCGGAAATGGTTCCGTTTGTTTCAACAATGAAAGTAACAGTGGTTTTCATTACATCACCAGTTTCATCAAAACCTGAAGTATCAAATTTGTTCATCACTTTATCTCTGAAAGCGTTGATCCCTCCGTCGAAACTTGCTTCTACGCTAAGTTCCCCTGAATTTGCAATTTTATTAGGATCTTCCTTCACAATTGGTAGTTGAACAGGAGTAGTAACAGGTCCTGTTCCAATAACCGGAGCTGGTGGTGTATAAGTGTTCGGCTTTACCGGATCACCTTTAGGATTATCTATTAAACCTGCAGTTGCATCTTTCGGTATATCTTGTTTGATAGGTTCCACAGCATCTTTTGTAGGTGTGGGAGGTGTACTATTGTACTGTTTTTGGTTAGGAGGCGAAACCGGCTGAACTGGCTTAACAATTTGTACAGGCGGATCCTTGTGATCAACTTTTTTTAATTTGATAACAATTGGAGGTCCATCTATAGGTATATGCAAAGGGGCTTCTGCTGGTTTAAACGCATTAATAATCAACGGCGTAATTGAAATTGCAGCCAACAAGCTTACTCCTATAAAAAGTGATTTTGTTAGTATTCTGTCTGATTCGTTTCGTAAAACATAAGCGCCGTATTCTTTGTTGCGGTGCTCAAAAAGAACTTCGTTGAAGCGAAATTCGTCATTTTGGTGTAAGTGTTTCATCACTATAAAATATTTAAACTGTTAGTAAATGATGAGTATTAGTTTTGTTAGTTCTTATCGATAAGCATTGAATCAATATCAAAAGTTTTGCCAAATAATTGTTAAAACGATAACATTTTAAAAATTTTTATAATAATATTTAAAATTAACTATGCTTACAATAATAACATCCTCTATTTAAGGTAAATATGATTTCTAATTTTCAACAATAGCCTTGTTTTAATTATTAAAATTCAACATAAAATTAAAAAACAGTAAAAACCACACCTCAAAATCGGAAAATCACTGAGGAATTTCTTTTGTACCTGATAGATATTTGTACCATACAAAATCGGGGAACGCTGAAAACCGAAAAGAGTAAGCAAAGAAAAAATTTTAAAACTTATAATTATGCCAACACTAACTCAAGAAGCAAGATCAAACTCATTAATGAGTATGCTTTTAAAACAAGTTTATGATTCTGTAACCAACGGTGGAGATCCGGATTCTATCGGTCCAAATGATTTTATCGCATTCGACCCGATCGGACTTACATTAACCGAAGACACTTTTGATTATGCATTAAACGGTCTGTTCGGAAATGCTCCTGCTCCAAAACCATTATTAGACGGAACAGGAAAACCAATTTTAGATGCCAACGGAAATCCTAAAACCAATTTAGAGGAATTTCAAAACGCAATGAAAGACAGCAAGTTCCGTAAATACCTTCAAATGGAACAGTTTTCTGCAATGGTAGACGCGATTCCTTCTCAATTGCCGCCACTTACACCGAACGGAAACGGAAGACAGATCACTATTTTTAATGATTCTTCAAAAAGAGTTTCCAAAGTGTATGAAGATCTGATGCAATGGTCTGTTGTCGTTGATACACCAATGGATCCTAAAGTTGAAAAAAATCTTGAAAAATTAAGAGACAAACTTTTCAAAATTAAAGTGGTAAAAAACCCTGATTTTGATGAAAATGCTCCTGTTGATGATTTAAACAAACCAGAACTTCACCAAACTTTCGTTGCTCCGATGTATTCAAAATATATCGAGTATCAAATGAAATATTACGATATTGTTGACACCAATAATTCAATAAGAATCGATGCCGACAATGGAGATCCGGATGCGATGGCAACTTTATCTATCGACGGTAAAAACATGAAAAAGAGAGAAGATGCGGCATTAAAAGCATGGCAATCTCTTGGCTATAAAGAAGCTGTTGAAAGAATTCAGAATTATCTGAGCGAAATTGAAGAAAAACACATGTTGGTCATCAAAAAACGTCTTCAGTCAGAATTCAGAAACAGCCAGAGAACGAGAGTGATCGATTATATTAATTATTCGCCATCAATCCCAATTTCTGCCAACGCATTGAAAGAATCTAAAAACTGGCCGACGATATCAATGTACGAAGGAAGCGCGCACAGCGATTATTCAAAATCAATTCACAACTGGAGCGCGGGCGCAGGATTCAGCATGGGATTATTCAGTATTGGTGCGAGAAACAGCGGAAATACATCAAGAACATCGATGAATACAGATTTCAGCAATCTTAAAATTTCATTTAAACTTGGAAAAGTAAGAGTTGAAAGAGGATGGTTCAGCGAAGAATTTGTAGAATCAAAATACTGGAAACTTCACGAAACTTCGCCGCAGTCATTAAACGGAGACATCATCAGTGATGGTAAAGGAAAAGGATTAATGCCAATGATCGTTACAGAATTGATCATCGCAAGAGACGTAATGTTAGATTTTAGTGAAAACAGTACAGCTTACAAAGCAGCAAGCACAAAAATCAGCAGCGGAGCGGCAGTGGGAATCGGACCATTCGTATTCGGTGGAAGCCATAATTACGAAAACCAAAACTCTCAAACCAACGCAAAATGGAGCGGTAAAAAATTACAGTCAGACGGTATCTATATTATCGGGTACAAATGTCATGTAGTGCCAAAATCTCCAAATCCAAACCCGGATATCAAAGTTTGGACAGACGGTAAATCATAATATCCTTCTCATAAAGAGTAACCGGCAGAAGATTTTTTCTGTCGGTTATTTTCAAAAACTCTTTATTTTTTTAAACGCAAAGTTCGCTAAGATTTTCTTTAACAAACTAACTGTTTTTAAGTCACAAAGGCGTTCTGCTTAACTAAGACCTCAAAGATTTTAATTGCTCGAAAAAGCTGAATATTTAAATAAAACTGAAAACTAAAAACCAACAACCAGCAACCAAACACCATTAACCCAAAACCTAAAGCCATGAAATACTTTGTTGCCGTTTACCAGAAACTCAGAGACGTCTATATGTCGCAAAGCTCGATGGAAAATGACCTGCCGATGATTTGCCCTTCTTTGAGAATGTATGAAAATGAAGAACTTGAATTGCTGAAACCTCAAAGTCTGCTGAATGATGATCAAAAAAAGGCACTTTCTATTATTAAAAAACAGAATGTGGCTTATGAACTTAATTCTGTGCCCATTTCGCCTAATTTTTGGGATCTGAATCCGAATAATTCTTTGTTTGATATTTACAGAGATATTTTAGATAAGAATAATTTAAAAGATCTTGAGGAAAATTTAGAAAAAGTTGTAGCCAGTCAAAGTGTCATTCTTTATGACTCAAAAAATGCGGAAACCAAAGAATTTAAGGCTTATAAAAAATACAGAATCCTTCACGAAGAAGCGATCAACAACATCACTTCTCACCTGGAATTATTCGATTCACTGGATACTGACGATGAAAAAAATAACTGGAACGATAAATTAATCAATCTTAACAACATCAAAGAACTCGCCTTCTCCGAATGGAAAGTAAAAGGCTCTAAAGATTTGATTGAAAAAGAATTAACGAAAATCAACAAAGCCTCTGAAGCCGATCTTTATTTTGCAATGGCCCAAAATGCAAAAAATACTTTTAATGCTGCCGAAAAAACAGATGTTATCAGCAATTCTTCCATTCATGATATTAATTTTATTCCATACGATTTTATGGAAAACGAATCGGGCTGGAACAACATAAGAATCGAAAAAGCAGAGCTTGAAACTTTACACCAGACTGCCAAAAACAGCAATGAAAATCTGCCTTCTGAAATTCTTTCCATAGATTATGATGAAAGCGTGATTCAGGCTGTGGAACTCGATTATTCGTTTGTTCATTTAAAAAGAAACTGGTTCAATAAAAACTTCATGCTCTCCAATCTTTTCGAATGGAATGAACCTAAAAAAATATCAGACGGCCAAACCATTTCAACAGATTTTAAACTTCCCGCGATCACAAAAACGATGATGCTGATTAAAAATTTAAAAATAATTTTAGATCCATCCATTACGAATGATACGGTAAATAATCCTAATCAATTGATCTATTTCGGTCCGTTGATCTTAAAACAACAGCTTTTTGTGAATAAAAGTAACAATCAGAAATTCCTGAAAGCCATAACGAATGTCAGAACCATAAAATCTGATCAATTAAACACTTTAACGCGAAAAACTGCCGTTGCCGAAACCTTAAAAGCTTCTCCTGCGGAATTTGTATCAAAACCAGCTGCTCAACCCGTTCCGGAAGCCGTAAAAGTAAATCCGAATGTTGCTTTTAATAGAGTTAATATGAGTACTTTAAATACTGCAAGAAATGTAAGACCTGTAATGCCTGCTCCGCATATTGCAACGCCCGTTCAGCCACAGCCAGCACCCGTAAAACCTATCACTCCTATTGTTACAGGACCTATCAGAATTCCTGGGATTTTTGTTCCGATAAAAGTTCCGGTTCAGGTACAGCCAACTGCAGCGATGGTACAGTTTAAAGTTTTCGATAAAATAAATAATGATCCTGTCTACAAATGCTCACTTTCTATTAAAGGGACGAACAACAACAGGTTTTATGAGATAGAAACCAACGAAATCGGAATGATCACCCAAATGATCCCGATCGGAGAATACAGCATCGAACTCAGAATTGATGATTATGCCATTTTACAGCAAAATTTCAGCGTAACGACCACAAATCCATTAAACCTGGAATACAGATTACAGAGAGAAGAAGTAAAATTTAAATCTTTCTTTCTGATCGGAATGATTTGCGAGAGAATGCCGAGAATACCTGTTAATTAGATGCTAGATATCAGACGTCAGATAAAAGACTCTTATTTAAAATCATTTATCATTTATCATTTATCATTTATCATTTATCATTTTTTTATACCTAAAAAACAACAGCCATGAAACTTTTAAAATACTACACAAAATCACCGGAAGTCACTACACTTTGTGAACTTCTCTATAAACAAGGATACAACATCAAAATTTCAGATTCTTTTTCTCTGGAAGTTGATGCAGCCGTGAAAGATTTTCAACGAAAAAACTCTTTAGTCGTAGACGGAATTGTCGGTATGAAAACCTGGACTGTTCTGCTTCAGAAAAATTCAGCTCCGGCTCCCACAAATTCAGCAGATAAATTTTTGAAAGAAAGTGACTTAATCACTTTTGCAGATCAATACGATCTTGAATTGGCTGCCGTAAAAGCCGTCAACGAAATTGAAAGCAGCGGAAAAGGATTTTTAATTAATAATAAACCCAAAATTCTTTTTGAAGGACATATTTTCTGGAGTGAATTAAAGAAAAGAGGAATTGATCCAAATGTCTACTATAACACCAACCACAAGGATGTTTTATATCCAAAATGGACAAAAATCTATTACCAGGGTGGCGTAAAAGAATACGACAGGCTGAATGAAGCTATGACTTTAGGAAACGATCCGAAGTTCAAAGATGCGGCATTGTCTTCTGCTTCGTGGGGAAGCTTCCAGATCATGGGTTTCCATGCCAAAAATCTTGGATATGTTGATACTTCAGATTTCGTTTCAAAAATGGAAATCAATGAGGGTGAGCATTTAAGAGCTTTCGGGAAATTTCTTGAGAAAAACGGACTTTTAACTCATTTAAGAAATAAAAGCTGGGCAAATTTTGCGAAAGGCTACAATGGCGGAGGCTATAAGCTGAATAAATATGATGAAAAATTAGCAAAAGCTTATGCTAAATATTCTAAAAACTAATAACCAATTTATATTTTGACGCATTGTTTTTAAAGTTCCCTTTGCGTTGACCAAAAAAAGAGACTGCCAAATTTGACAGTCTCTTTTAATTTATTTGAAAATATTCCTTAGAATAATTCTTTTCTGATAATGTTTTGGCTTCTTTCGGGACCTACTGAAACTAAGTAAACGTTGATTCCCAAATACTTTTCGATAAACTCGATGTATTTCTGAGCAGTATCAGGAAGTTCGTCATAGCTTCTTACTTTCGTTAAATCTTCGTTCCAACCCGGTAGATCTTGGTAGATCGGCTCGTAGTTGTATAATTTTTCTGTTGAAGAAGTGAAATAATCGATGATTTTTCCGTCTTCAGTTTTATAATGCGTAACGATTTTAAGGTTTTCAATTCCCGTAAGAACGTCTAATTTCGTAATCACTAAGTTATTGATTCCGTTGATCATACAAGCGTGCTTTAAAGAAACTAAGTCTAACCAACCTGTTCTTCTTGGTCTTCCTGTTGTCGCTCCAAATTCACCTCCGATCTGTCTGATGCTTTCTCCTAATTCGTTGTCCAATTCAGAAGGGAACGGTCCGTTTCCTACTCTTGTACAATATGCTTTGGCAACACCGATCAGGTTTTGAAGGGATGTTGGCGGAACACCGGCTCCTGTACAAACTCCTCCTGTAGACGGAGAAGATGAAGTTACGTAAGGATAAGTTCCGAAATCGATGTCTAACATCAACGCCTGAGCACCTTCGAAAAGAACGTTTTTACCGTCTCTGATTGCTTCGTTCAATTCAACTTCTGTATCAACGATTCTGTGTTGAAGCTGTTTCCCGATCTCTAAAAATTCGTTGTAAATTTCTTCAACGTCCAACGTTGGTTTTCCGTAATATTTTTCGAAAAGAGAGTTTTTAACTTTTAAGTTTTTCTCAATTTTATCTCTTAAAATTTCAGGATTCAAAAGGTCTACCATTCTGATACCGATTCTTGCGATCTTATCTTCATAGCAAGGTCCGATTCCTTTTTTGGTCGTTCCGATCTGTGTTCCTCCATGCTCTTCTTCACGGTAAGTATCCAAAAGAATGTGGTAAGGCATGATGACATGCGCTCTTCTGCTGATAAAGATGTGGTCTGTTCTTAGGCCTTTACTCTCGATCTGACCTACTTCTCTAATGAAAGATTTAGGATTTACCACTACTCCGTTCGCAATGATACACTTCCCTTTGCACTGTAGAACTCCTGAAGGAAGAAGGTGTAAAACAAATTTCTCTTCACCCACATAAACCGTGTGACCAGCGTTGTCTCCCCCTTGGAAACGAACAACATAATCCGATTTTGCCGATAAAACATCCGTGATTTTTCCTTTACCTTCATCTCCGTACTGAAGACCTACAACTACGTAAGTTGACATATTTTACTTTTGTTTTTAGATTCATGCAAAATTACTTTTAAAAAATTGGGTGGGCAAATTTGTGGTGGATTTTATTTTTAGATAATACTCGGATTTATATAAATTAACCTAAAAAAGATCAGGCATATGCTACCATAAAAAAGTCTGTTCCAAAAATATAGAACAGACTTTTGCCTCTTAAATTAGGATTAATATGCTGCAAATTCAGCTAAATGCACAAATTGATTACTTGCGTGGTTTTTGGTTACCTTCAGCTTTACATATCTCATGGATTCCTGTTGAGGAAGATCAATATACTGCCAGTTTTTCTGAAGTATTAGCTCATACTTCCCTATACTTGCCCAATTAATATTGTCATTACTTTTAAAGAGCTCAATATCTTTGATACAATCAGTTTGATTGCTTCTATTCATAAAACCAAAGCCTTTGATCTGATGCTGGCTTTTCATATCAACTATAAAATGATGGGGCAACAATTTCACAGGACTACGCCATCTGGTATGCCAAGTTGTGGCAGGATCAAAATCTAATACATTCTTTGCTGCACCAGATTCTTCATTATCGGTTTCCACAATTTCCCAATGAGTACGGTCTATAAAATCTTTATTCGATATTTTCTCAATATCAGGATGCTCATTTTCAAATTTATATTTATACGTATAGCGCACTATATTTCCATTCTCATGAATAAAAGTAAGCCTCATTTCATAATCTCCGTTTCTAGTGTGAAATTTATCAAGAGGACATTCTATTTTAAAACTGCTGTTATTTATCGGTGCTGATGCCCATGTTACCGCATCATAATCTTTATTAGCGCCGGCAGGAAAAGGATCATGATAAACACTTACTGAATTTACCTTTGCATTGGACAGATACCTTCCTGTAAGTATTATTTTATTATCGATAACTTCAGCTTTTATACTGGAGAGCCTATGATTTTTACCCTGATACCAGTCATTTCTCGTTATTGTGGAGAAAGTTTCTGAAGTAGAGAATATTGCTGCTGTTGCTTTTGTAAGAAATGTAGCAGATTTTCCATATGAGCTATTACCAGCTCCCATCAATGCTGTTCCTAATGTAGAATGTTCTCCTTTTAATTCTTTATTATGAGGAGCATTCAATCCGTGACCTAACTCATGAGCCAAGCCTCCGATCCATTTCGTCGCCAGATAACCTTCAGTGCCTGGAATCCCAAGCTTGTCAATATCCATTCCGGGATAATCTAAAGCAAAACAATTTCTTCCCATACCATAGAATGGCGGTCCACCCGGTTTTAAAGGATCCGTGTAGTAAGAAGGCATGATAATTAAAGTATGACTACTTTTTTTCTGATCAGGATGTAGATTAAAATATTCATTCAATTCAGTAATAACAGCACTCCCTCCTCCGGAATAGGGATATGAACTTTTCCCATTTTTTCCATGAACAGTTAAAATATTAACCGATGTATCTGATGAAAGATCAAGCCCAAAAGATGTATATCCATATCCTGCATTTTGAAGATTTTTACCGTAAAACTCCTGAAGCTGCAGCATTATGCGGCTTAACCTTCCTTTATAATCAGGAATAGTATCCAAGTCATTAGGCACAAAATATACAATATTCACCTTGTACGGATTGTCTTTCCATGGATTGGTAATAGACGACAGACTTTTTTTACTTACCTTATCAGTAAGTTTTGATTCATCTATTGTTTCTATCACATTTTCAGAACAAGAAAATAGATAAAAGAACAGCATTAATCCAGCTGCTGTAGAAAATAAACTCTTTTTCATAATGTATAAAGATTTTTGACGAACTTTTTACCGAATATCAGCTATCCAGTTTCCTTCGTAAAACTAAAACGCGTCATTTAAACCTTCATTACTACATTAACACCCCAAACCAATTACCCACTGATTTACAACATATTAATAAATTTCCAACGTGCATCTGTAGTAGTTTGAGCTTTATTTTAATTAATTTTCCGATTGGAGATTAAGAACTTTTATGCGTTAATCAGCAGATAGAATTCATGTAAATTGAATTAAACCTTATAGTATTTAAAACTACAAGATTTAAATAGTATCAAAATTTCAGTTAATCCAAAACAACCCCAATCTCCTCCAAAAGCACCCATCATGCGAAATCACGACCAAAGTCCCATGATAATCTTTAACAGAATTTGTCAAAATTGCAATGATGTGAATAATTTTTTCATCTTTCCATTTTGAAAAAATACCAACAATTGGTATATTTGATTTAAAAATAAAATAATGGCAAAAAACACATCCATATTATTAGGCGATTATTTCGATAATTTTATTAATCAACAAATTAAATCTGGAAAATATTCTTCTGCAAGTGAAGTTATAAGAACAGCTTTGAGAATGTTTGAACATGAAGAATCTAAAAAATCAGAATTAATTAATGAATTAAAAAAAGGTGAAAAATCCGGATTTGTTGAAAATTTTGACCGTAAAGAATTCTTAAAAAATCTTCATCAAAAACATTCTGCTGAGTAAAATGAAATACAGGATCAGCAAAGAAGTGTCAAATGATTTAGAAAAAATTTGGTTGTATACTTCCGAAATTTGGTCAAAAGAACACGCAGACCATTATTTTGACTTACTTATGAATGAAATTGAATATTTATCTGAAAATCCTAAATCTGGAAAAGATTACAATGAAATCAGAAAAGGATATTTTCGTTCGAGAGTAAAATCACATTTTATTTTTTATAAAATTAATTTAAAAAATGAAGAAATTGAAATCATCAGAATTCTTCATCAACAAATGGATATTTCATCTAGATTGGATGAATAAAAAATCAAACCTAACAGGTTTTAAAAACCTGTTAGGTTTAGAGTTTACAAAGAAATATCTTTTTAGTTCAAAACAATTTCTCTACTTACCCCAATCTCCTCCAAAAAAATCTCATCATGCGAAATAACCAACAAAGTCCCATGATAGTCTTTAACAGAATTCGTCAGAATTTCCACATTTTGAAGATCTAAATTATTCGTCGGTTCATCGAGAATAATCATATCGGGAGCTTTACTACTGATGGAAAGTCCGCACAGAAGAAGCCGAAGACGCTCTCCGCCACTCAGAACATCGCATTTTTTGTCCCAGGTTTCTTTTCCAAATAAAAATCTTGACAATAATGTTTTAACTTCAGATTCCGGCATTGCATTATCGTTGAACTGTTGGGCAAAATCATAAATCGTCGCATTTTTATCAATCAGAGAATACTCCTGATCAATATAAATCGTCTCAAAATCCGACTTCGAAATTTTCCCGACAGAAGGTTGTAAATCTCCTAACAAGAGCTTTACCAACGTCGTTTTCCCCGAACCATTCGAGCCTTTGATAGAAATTCTGTCACCGCTTCGGATTTCAAGACTGAGGTTTTCTTTCCAAAGGTTTTGTTCATCATATTTGAAATTAATTTCCTCGGCCGAAATCAAAATTTTCCCCGAATGCAGATTTGAATCATTAAAATTCACTTTCATCTGATCCGAATTTCTTACAGACAAACGCAAATCCCGCAAATCACCGGAAATATCATTGATTTTCTCGGCATGAATCCCTTTTAATTTCGAAGTATTTTTCTCGGCATTATTCCGAAGTGTATTCATCATAATTCTCGCCACACCTGATTTTTCCTGCTTTCCTTTTCCACGGGCATCGAGCTTTTGCTTTCGTTCAAGCGTTTCGCGTTCTTTTTCTTTGGCTTTTTTCAGTGCGCGCTCTTTCGAGTGAATATCGTTTTGTAGCGCCTCATTTTCGATTTCTTTTTGTTCGGCATAAAAATCAAAATTTCCGCTGTAAGTCGAAATTCCCTGATTGCTTAATTCAAAAATCGTATCAACTAAATTCAGCAAAGTTCGGTCATGACTGACAATCACAACCGTTGAATTCGTTTTTTCGATAAGATCATACAACAGATTTCGTCCTTCCAGATCAAGGTGATTGGTTGGTTCATCGAGTAAAATAATTTCAGGTTGATTGATCTGAATTCCGGCAAGAAAAACCTTTGTTTTCTGTCCGCCACTCAGGCTTTCCAATGTTTGATTTAAATCTAAATTTTCAAGTTTCCAGTGCTGTAAAGCGATTTGACAGCGTTCTTCAATATCCCAGTTGTCATTTAAAATTTCAAAATAGATTTCATCCACTTCTCCATTCGTTATTTTTTGAATTGCCTTCAATTTTTTGTCGATTTTTAAACATTCTGCGACCGTCAGATGATTAAAATTCCCAAACATCTGCGGAACATAGAAAATATCACCTTGAATATTGACATTTCCTTCTAAAAGTTCAATTTCATTCGCAATGATTTTCAGCAAGGTAGATTTCCCCATGCCGTTGCTTCCGACCAAAGTCAATTTTGTGTGAGTTTGTATTGTTAAGTTGATAGAATTAAATAGCAGATTTCCCGCCGGAAACCCAAAGGATATATTGTGTAGAAAAAGCATGATTTCTTTCTTAGTTAAGGTTAAACTTCAATAACATTTTCGTTATTGTTCAATTAAATCTGAAAGAAATTGTATCCTACATCCTGTTGTTTTGGGCTTTGTGAGTTGCAAAGGTAAGAAATTATTTTTTTATTTGTAATTATCCCGGCTGTCATTTCGACGAAGGAGAAATCTATATTACTAATGCCCATACTTATTTTTCAGGAGCTTTTTCCAGCTATCCACTCATACTCCTCGCGCCAATGCTTTTCCCTTCGCTTGCTGTGGGGTAACCGTTACTATCTGGGCTAGGATTTTTGTCGTTTTTTCGAAATAACCACTCTGTTTGTCATCCCGTAGGGATCTAGGCAATACTTTTATATAACTGGAAAGATTCAAGTTTAGATCCCTACGGGATGACAAACTGCACGGAAAAAGCGTTATTAAAAGTAATTTAGAAATAGATTCTTCACTACGCTTTGCTCCGTTCTCAATGACATTACACCGCAAAATTATAAACCCTGAAATCCTAAAACATTCTTACATTCAAACCTTAAAAAACTTTCATCAAAAATCCGTAACTTTGCCGCCTACTAAAAATTTTATGGAAAGTATTAAAGTTCACGACAAAACTTTTGTTCCTTATTTGGAGGACGCCGAGATTCAGGAGATTGTAAAAGCGACGGCTTTAAAAATTCATGAAGACTATAAGAATGAAGTTCCTGTTTTTATTGGTGTTTTAAACGGAGTGATCATGTTCTTCTCAGACCTTTTGAAGCATTATCCGGGAGAATGTGAGATTGCTTTCATCCAGATGAGTTCTTACGCAGGAACAGAATCTACAGGAATCGTTTATCAGAAAATGGAATTGACGAAAGACGTGAAAGACCGTCACATTATCCTGGTAGAAGATATTGTGGATACAGGAAACACGGTTGAGAGCCTTTTCAAATATTTTAATGAAACGCAACGTCCGAAATCTGTAAAAATCGCTTCATTCTTATTGAAACTTGAAGTATATAAAAAAGATTTCAAGTTAGATTATATCGGAAAGGAAATTCCAAACAAATTTGTTTTGGGTTATGGACTGGATTATGATGAATTGGGTAGAAACTTACCGAATCTGTACCAATTAGAAGAAGGACAAATCAACCATTAAAATTGCTATGAGCTTTTAGCTTCTGGCTATTAGCTTTTAAAAATTATATCTAAAGTAAAAAGTAAATATTAACTAAAAAAGCTAAGAGCTTAAAGCTTACTGCCTAAAGCCTGAAGCAAAATGAAAATTATGATAAACATTGTTCTGTTCGGCCCTCCAGGAAGTGGAAAAGGAACTCAAGCTCAGAATCTGATCGAAAAATTTAATTTAAAGCAAATCTCAACAGGTGACCTTTTCAGATTTAACATGAAAAATGATACCGAACTTGGGAAACTGGCTAAATCATATATCGATAAAGGAGAATTGGTTCCGGATCAGGTAACAACAGATATGCTGATTGACGAAATCAGAAAGCCGACGGATGCTGCAGGATTTATTTTCGACGGATACCCAAGAACTGCAGTTCAGACAGCAGCCTTAGAAAAAATCGTAAAAGAAGAACTGAATGATGAGATAGACGTTTGTCTTTCATTGATCGTTGAAGATTCAATTTTAGTTGAAAGATTACTGAAAAGAGGAGAAATCAGCGGAAGATCTGATGACAGCAATGTAGAAATCATCGAAAATAGAATTAAAGAATACTACGCAAAAACAGCGGAAGTTGCTGAATTGTATAAGCAACAAGGAAAATACGTAGAAATCAACGGGGTTGGCGAAATCAACGAAATCTCCGAAAAGCTTTTTGCTGAAGTAGAAAAAATAAAATAAGGAATTAGGGCTTAGGAGTTAGGTAATAGATATTTACGCTAAATCCTGAGCTCTAAGCCCTAAATCCTAAGCCCTAAAATTATGTCAAATTTTGTAGATTACGTAAAGATTCATTGTAAAAGCGGTCATGGTGGTGCAGGTTCTGCGCATCTTCGCCGTGAAAAATATATCCCGAAAGGTGGTCCTGATGGTGGAGACGGAGGTCGAGGCGGTCACGTTATCATGAAGGGAAATGCCAATGAATGGACTTTACTTCCCCTTCGATACACACGTCACGTAAAAGCTGACCGTGGTGAAAACGGAGGAAAAAACCAATTAACAGGAGCTTACGGAGCGGATGTTTATATTGAAGTTCCGATCGGAACGATCGCTAAAAATGAAGAAGGAGAAATCATCGGCGAAATCCTTGAAGACGGTCAGGAAATCATCCTGATGGAAGGCGGAATGGGTGGAAAAGGAAATGAACATTTTAAATCTTCTACCAATCAGACTCCCAGATTTGCACAACCGGGAATGGACGGCCAGGAAGGCTATGTTGTTTTCGAGCTTAAAATTTTAGCTGATGTAGGTTTGGTAGGTTTCCCGAATGCCGGCAAGTCTACTCTTTTAGCGTCTGTCTCTGCTGCAAAACCGAAAATTGCCAATTATGCATTTACCACTTTAACGCCCAATTTAGGAATCGTTGATTACAGAAATTACAAATCTTTTGTAATGGCTGATATTCCGGGTATTATTGAAGGTGCAGCAGAAGGAAAAGGTCTTGGACACAGATTTTTAAGACATATTGAAAGAAATTCTATCTTATTATTTTTAATTCCGGCTGATTCTGAGAGTCATTTCCAGGAATTTAAAATTCTGGAAAACGAACTGAAAGAATACAACCCTGAATTGCTGGATAAAGACTTCATTATTTCGATTTCGAAATCCGATCTTTTGGATGAAGAACTGAGAAAAGAGGTCGCAGCAGAATTCCCTGAAAACAGAAAACCATTATTTTTCTCCGGTGTAACCAGCGAAGGTTTAATGGAACTGAAGGATGCTATCTGGAAGAAATTACACGGATAAGTTAATCTTAGATAAATTAAAAGGAGAAACATTTACGTTTCTCCTTTTTTATGATTAAAATTTTATTAGAATTACTGTTTATTTTTTAATGAATTTTTTAGTAATCTTTCCGTTTTCTGTCTGAATATTGATAATGTAAGCTCCTGACGGAATATTTTTCACATCTACTTTATTATCATTCCATGTAACATTTATCTTTTTACCAGAAACATCATAAATCTCAATGCTTTTTATTTTTGAATCAGATTTAATGTATAATAGATCTGACGTAGGGTTTGGATAGATATCTAGAGGATCTGCTTTTGTATCTTTTCTTAAGTCAAGTATTAAAGAAATTTTCTGATCCATTTTTCTGGCTTGTCTTACTGTCGAGGGGCAATCTTCAATTGTTGCAAGAAAAGTTCCACTGTATCTTACTTGTGTATTAGGAAGAAGAAGAACATAATTTCCTGCTTTCATTCTGATATTCTGATCTTGTTCAACTATATAATTGGTGTGTGTAGTAATGGTATTGCTGGCCTGATAGGTATGATCTACATAAGTTTCAGGAACGGTAAGAGTATAGGTATCCGGACAAGGGTTATCTGCTGTAATAAGCAATGGTGGCAGAGACTCCTTGGTTGTTCTCCCCTGCAGGTTTATTGCATTGAGCATTACACTACTTCCCCCGTAAACATCCGGATTATTAATTTTACTTAAATAATCTTTGTTTCTATAATTTATATATATATCATTATATTTATTTCTCTGAATTGCGTAACATTCTAAATTTGGATTATTATAAATCTGATTATATACCAAAGATGTTGAAGAAGAAAGCATATCTATAGCATAAATATTTCCAGAGCCATTTGTACCTACATAAAGGATAGAAGCATCTTTATTAAACTCTGTCGTTGTAGGAGTAAGACTTATGATTGATAAAAGGTAATCATTGGTTATTTTTCCTGTAGAGTTATTAAAAGACATTACTTTAGATTCATTTGAATTTCCCGCCCATACATTAAGACTGATGTAATTTGAAAAACTTGAGCTAATAGTGGGAGAAGAAGAAACTTTTGCATTGTAATATCCAGTCGCAGGTGTAATATTCATATTACTTACAACCGGATAAGTATTTAATCCCGAAGCATTTACTAAATAACTATACATCTTTATATCTCTTGGAAAGCATACCCAAAAAGATTTTCCATCTGCATGAGGTACTACCGTTACGCCATAGGAAGAATATGAGCCCCCCAAATCATCAAAGAGCGTGATATTTTTAAAACCATCTACCACTTTGCCTAAGGGCTCGCCATTCAACAAAGGTCCTAAAGACATATCTATCAATGAATAAGAAATAATCCCTCCCGGGAAATTACTTGTAAATACATAATATTGTTTAGGATTTGTAGGGTGCTTTACAAACGAAACCTGCCAGGCGGTTCCGTTATTTATTCCGAGCCCATTTTCCATTACCTGATGCGCTCTGTTTCTTATCTGGCTTCCGTCTGTATAGAATAGCAAATTTCCGCTGTTGTCGCTCACAGTTCCGCTGGCAAATCCGCTTTCTCTTTGGCTGTCTAGTAATGTAATGGCAGTCCCCGTAAATTTTACACCTGCATAATTCCCGAAATACCAATTATCATTCTCTCCTTGCGCAAACATTAATAATGGCAGGAAACTTAATAAAATTGTTATATAAAATTTTTTCATAGATTTTATTTATATAAACAATTATTTCATTTTCTTTTCTAAAGCTTCGATACGCTTTTGCTGTTCGATTGTGTAAAGAGTAAGCTCCTCGATTTTCTTTAAGAGAAGGATGTTCATTTCCTTTAATTCAATTCCTTTTTCGATGGCTTCTTTAGTAGTAGGAACTTCAGGTAAATGACCATTTTTATTAATGAAATTATCTAATTCATTCAATGGCATTAATTTATAATTCTTTTCAAAAACGTAATCTGCCCATCCGTTGCTTGCTGCGATGTCTACTTTTATTTTTTCTGTTTTGATACCTTCTTTTACGAAAAGTTTGTATTTTTCTCCGTCTGCGGCTACTCCGTCTGCGGGTAATTGATTGGAAAATTGTCCGATTCCGATGGTTCCGTTGTTCCCGACGATCCAATTGTTAATATTAAGCTCATCATTTGAAGATGTACTAAATGCCTGCACATTTCCTATATAAATATTATTGTTACCTCCCACTAAATTATCTGCTGTCATATTTCCAATCGCAATGTTATTAACTCCGCTTAAAAGTCCTCCCATTGCTCTTTTTCCTATTCCTACATTTCCAATCCCATTAAAAATATATCCCAATGAGCCAAATCCAAGTGCTGTATTTCCTGATGCGTTATCTGTTGGTGATGCAGTATAACGAGCCATAGAAGCCATCCCAATTGCTGTATTTTCAGTTAAAGTACCTGGTCCGCTAAGTGCATTTCCTCCTACAGCGGTATTTGCATTTCCTATGTTTCCATTCATCATTGTATTAGTTCCGATTGCTGTATTGGAGCTTGCTGTTGAGATATTTCTTCCTGCATTTACTCCAAACGCCGAATTTCCAACTCCTGTTGACTGGCTTGTAAGAGAACCAAGCCCTAAAGCCGTATTTGCTAATCCCGTTGCAGTATCATTACCGCCACCTAAAAAAAGATTATTATTCCATCCTAATCCTCCATCTATATTTTGGAAAATCACTCTTCCTGTAGTTGTAAGCTTAATCCATTCCTGATTATTTGTCTTAAAAACTAATGGCTGATTATCTGTAGTCCCAATAAAATTGGTCCCTGAATTTGTTCCAGCGTTTCCTGTAAGACTCCATTGAGCGTTTGCCGTAAAACTTATTACAGCAGAAAGTAAAATGATTGTTTTTTTCATGGTTGAAAATTATTTTTTTTGATTCAAACAAATATACCTTTGAAAGACTGAAAATATTTTATGTAATTACCATTCAATGTTATAATTTTTCAACATTAACAGGCTTAATATTATAATTTATTATCAATTTATTTAATTTTAATAAAAAAAAGGAGAAACATTTGTCTCTCCTTTTTTTAATCTATAATTAATTTCTACTGAACAATAATTTTCTTAGAAATACTTGTTCCGTTATCAAGCTTAATGACTAAAAGATAAGCAGATTTTGGCAAGTTTTCAACCGGAACAGTAGTTTGATTTCCATTTAAAACATTTTTACCGGAAAGATCATACAAGATCCAATCCGTAACCTTATTTTTACCTGAATCAATTTTAACAATCGTAGAAGCCGGATTTGGATAAATCTTAACTTCCGAACCTGTTATTTCATTCGTTTTAGCAAAATTTGGCTGAATAGTATTGGGTCCTACTTTACTGAAATTTGTGATCGTGCAAGGGCTAATATATGCTTTAAAATTTCCGCTTGTTTCTCCTTTCACATGAAAACCGGGAAGCAAATCAATATTTAAACCAGCTTTATATTCAACATTCAGGTTATCATTTATCCCTGAAGATGCAAAAATTGATTTTCCTGCCTGAAAAAGCTGAGAAGATGTAACCGGCGTTGTAATATATAAAACATCAGGGCAAGGATTGCTTAATCCGTCTGAAGTTGGAATTAACTGAGGAAAAGAAAATCCGTTTTGTGCATTTCTTGGAGGCGTAATTGAACTTAACGGATTCACCGTCGGACTCCAAACATTGGGTGTATTAATCACTTTCCAGTCATAAGATTGATAAATTGCACCTGTATAACCTCCAAATTTAACTTCTTTAAAACCAAACCCATCATCCTGAATTTTAGCATTTTGTATTAGATAAATCTTGCCATTTTTAGCTAATTGCAAGCTAGCTGTCATACCATGAAATTCAAAATCATAATGTGTAGAAAACGAATTAACCCCCACCAAGCTTCCTGTACTAATATTGTACATTGCTAAACCAGATGAGCTGATTAATCCATAAGGATATAAGCAAAGGCAAGCTTCTGCACCAATAAAATAAATGATATTGCTATCAGGAGAAAACTCTGCACTGTTCGGTGTACCGCTTCCATCATTATAGTAAGCAGAATTATTATTAACAGGAATAATATTGAACGGATTCGTAATCACTCCTGTTGAATTATTAAAATCATGTAACCAAACACTGCGATACGTTCTCGTTAATAATTTTTTAGCATTTGGTGAGATTTTAATAAAACTTCCATAATTAGCACCTGAGCTGATCATCGGTGTTGTGTTTAGACCGCTTGCACTCAATTTATAAGATAAGAAATTACCATTATTTGCCGTTACGATCCAATAAGAGCTTCCGTCACTTGCAAAAGTTGATGTTAAGGCATTTGTCGGAGAATTCGTAAATAAAACATTATTTTTGGAAATTACCTTACCCAAACCTCCGTTTAAAGACATATCGACAATGGCATATCTTAAACCATAACTATAAGATGAATAAGGGGAAACCATATCCTGATCGTCTATTCTTCTGTCTCCGTGAATATAAAAAACATAATATAACGAATTTGAGTTTGGTAAAGGAACTATGATTGATGACTGATCCGAGGGATTTCCAATTACCTGAAACTGTGTATTTACAGGTGTTCCAAACAAATCATTCCCATTATCCATTATAACACTGTTTTTATTATAAATGTTATATCCATTGGAAAAGAAAAGCAGATCTCCTGTATTCTTATCACTGATTACAGAACTTTGGTATCTTATAGACGGACTCAAATTCGTGGTGTGCGTAAAACCGTTCGGAGTGCTGTTATCAAATTTCCATTTGTTATTACCAAACAACCAGTTATCATTCTCATGCTGAGCAAACAAAAAATTTGCGCCAAAAAGCATGAGAAATACTAGAAAAGAAAATTTCGTCTTCATAATTTAATTATTTAGAAGCGTTAATTTGCTTTTTCAATGCCTGAATTTCTTCATTCTGAACTTGTAATTGCTTGTTCTGATCAATCATGTGTAAAGTCAGCTCTTCAACTTTTTTAAGCAAAAGAATGTTCATTTCTTTTAATTCAATTCCTTTTTCGATGGCTTCCTCAGTACTTGGAACTTCCGGTAAATGCCCGTTTTTATTAATAAACTGATCTAATTCGTTTAACGGCATTAATTTATAATCCTTTTTGAAAACATAATCTGCCCAACCGTTGCTTGCCGCAATGTCTACTTTTATTTTTTCAGTTCTGATTCCGTCCTGAACAAATAATCTGTACTCGTTACAATCGCTGCATGTAGGTGTAAAGCTTAATCTTACTCCCATAAATACTTTCCCGTTTGCTCTTACAGAAAACTGAGGTTTGGAAAAATCTCCGGCATTTGGAGTCGGAGGCGAAGAAAGGGTCAGTAAGCCTACATCATTAGGTTGAAAATTGTCATATGTAAGCCACAACATATCCATTCCTGAACTAATATTCGGAGCCATATTTCTTATCTGCACACCATCGCTGTTTACATTTGAGATCAATTGAGTTCTTCCGAATACCTGAAATCCTACATTCGGATCAGTTGGAACACCTCCGACCGCTACATTTCCAGCTGCATTTACCCTTATTCTTTCAGCACCATTGGTTTTTAGCACAAAATCTGATGCGTCCGTTGTCCCCAAAAAGTTTGTTGATGGTGTTGTTCCTGCATTTCCTGTTAGATTCCAAGACTGTGCGCTAAGAAAAGTAGTAGCTATGGTAGCTACAAAAAGAATTGTTTTTTTCATGGTTAAAAATTATTTTTTTAATTCATTCAAATATAATCACTATTAAGTGATATTATTTTACGTAATTCCTTTATTAATTTACACTTTTCCAATGTTTGCCTTACTTTTAGAAATAATATCAACTTATTATTAATTTTTAATTGATAACAATTTTTGGAACAGTTATTGAAAGACTCAAATCCAAATTTAAACTATGAAATATTTACTTAGTCTTTTTGCATTTGTATTCTTATTCTCATGCACTTCCCAAAACGTTACATCAAAATATTCACAAATTGAATATGAAGCAACTCCCTGTTTCGGATTTTGTCCGGTTTTCAAAATAACAATCAATGCAGACAGAACTGCAGTTTTGGAAGCTGAACATTTTAATTTCACGAAAAATCCTTCGAAAGGTGAATTTTCTAATCCACGTGAAGGAACTTTTAAAACAACCATCAAAGAAGCTGATTATAATAAACTAGTGGCTTTATTAGACGGATTAAATGTTAAATCCTTAAACGATAAATACGGAACAAGAAATATCAGCGACCTTCCGACATCGTATCTTAGAGTAAAATTGGCAGACGGAACCTCAAAAAATGTAGAAGATTACGGAAAACACGGAACAGAAAAGCTGGCAGAAGTGTACAATTTCTTTGAAGAATTAAAGCACAACCAACAGTGGAACAAAGTGAAATAATGCCACTTAAAAATATTTAACTTACCTTTGCAAAATATAATTCCTTCAAATTGAAGGAATTTTCATTTAATTAAAAATAATTCATTTGAATTTTACAGACTTACACTTAATAGACCCTATTGCAAAAGCAATTCAAGAGCAAGGATATACAACCCCCACCCCTATACAAGAAAGATCAATTCCTGATATCTTAGATGGAAGAGATTTTTTGGGATGCGCACAAACAGGAACCGGTAAAACTGCAGCTTTTGCGATTCCTATTTTACAGAACCTTTCCAAAAATAAAACTCCGAACAGACATATAAAAGCATTAATTTTAACTCCTACAAGAGAATTAGCTATTCAGATTGAAGAAAATATTAAAGCTTACGGAAAATATTTACCATTAAAACATTTGGTAGTTTTCGGAGGGGTAAAACAGGGAAGCCAGGAAACAGCACTGAGAAAAGGTGTCGATATTTTGGTGGCAACTCCCGGAAGATTGCTTGATTTTATCGCACAGGGAATTATCAGTTTAAAAAATCTTGAGATTTTCGTTCTTGATGAAGCAGACAGAATGCTGGATATGGGCTTCGTGCATGATGTAAAAAGAATTATCAAACTTTTACCACCAAAAAGACAGACTTTATTTTTCTCGGCAACAATGCCTTCGGAAATTCAAAAGCTGGCAAATTCCATCTTGAATAATCCTGTAAAAGTAGAAGTAACGCCTGTTTCTTCAACTGCAGAAACGATCAAACAATCTGTTTATTTTGTTGAAAGAGACAATAAATTAAATCTTCTTACCCATATTTTAAAGAATGATATATCAGATTCTGTTTTGGTATTTGCAAGAACTAAGCATGGTGCCGACAAAATCGCAAGAAAACTTCAGAATGACAGCATTTCTACAGAAGCCATTCATGGAAATAAATCTCAAAACGCACGTCAAAACGCTTTAAATAACTTCAAATCCGGAAAAACGAGAGTTTTGGTAGCGACAGATATTGCTGCAAGAGGAATTGATATTGATGAGCTGAAATATGTTGTAAATTTTGAACTATCAGACGTTTCGGAAACCTATGTTCACAGAATCGGAAGAACGGGAAGAGCCGGTGCAGACGGGAATTCTATTTCATTTGTTGATGGTTTAGATTTATTAAACTTAAAGAATACGGAAAAACTGATCGGGATGAAAATCCCTGTCGTGAAAAACCATCCTTTCCATACTGATAATCTGACGGTACAGAAAAGAGATTCAAACAACAAACCTTCTGGTGGCTCGCCTAATCCTGCAAGAAGCAACACAAAAAAGCCTGCTTCCGTCGGATTTAAAAAACCTAAGAATAAGAATTTTACACGTAAAAAATAAAAATAAGCCTTCCGATTTGGAAGGCTTATTTTTTTGGCCTTTGGCTAAAGCCTGTTCTATTGTTTTTTTTAATACTTGAATAATTTCTTTGCATTCTCGGTAGTGATCCTGTCAATCTCCGAAAAGTCTTTCCCGTAAATATTTACCAGCTTTCCGGCAACAAGATCAAGGTAAGAACTTTCGTTTCGCTTTCCTCTGTGTGGAACCGGAGCCAAATAAGGAGAATCTGTTTCAAGAACGATTTTCTCCAGCGGAATTTCTTGTAGAAACTGATCGATTTTACCATTTTTAAAAGTCACTACTCCACCAATTCCTAAAATAAAATTCAAGTTAATGGCGTGTTTTGCCTGCTCTAAATCTCCCGAAAAGCAATGAAAAATTCCACGAAGTTTCGGATGTTTTTTTCTTTCCAGCACTTCAAAAGTTTCATCAAAACTTTCCCTGGTATGAATAACGATCGGCAAATTTTTTTCAATCGCCCAGTCGATTTGTTGCTCAAAAGCCTGAATCTGAATATCTAAAGTCGTTTTATCCCAATAAAGATCAATCCCAATTTCTCCAATTGCAGGAAAAGCTCTCTGATCCAGATAATTTTTAACAATTTCAAGTTCTTTTTCCCAGGATGCCGGTTTTACATAGCAAGGATGTAAGCCCATCATTGAAAAAATCCGGTTAGGATAATCTGCTTCCAGCTGAAGCATTTTTTCATGAGAATCTGAGTCGATTGCAGGAAGGTAAAACTCTGTAATTCCTTTATCTAAAGCTCTTTGAATCGCTTCTTTTCTGTCTTCATCAAATTCTTCCGCGTATAAATGTGTATGTGTGTCAATCATCTGAATATAAGTTATAAGTTTTGAATTATGAGTTTATAAGTCGTACAACGCAATTTTTCACACATCACTCATAATTGATAACTATTAAAAATTTTATGCTTTACCTTTTGTCTTTGGACATTAATTCTTTCCTTTAATTTTTCTTTAAACTCAATGTATTTCGGGTCCTTTTCATCGTTGGTTTTGTGTTCCAACGCTTTATTAATTTTAAAGCTTTCTTTAATAAAATCTTTAGTTTCATCTGAAAAATAAGCTTCTCCAAATTTTTCAAAAATATAATTAACTGCCTGAGAATTAGGATGAATCAAATCATCTTTATAAAAACGATAATCCCGAAGATCATCCATTAAAATTTCATAAATCGGAAGATATTGACAGTTCTCCAAACCGGAAATTACTTCATGAATTGCAGTAATCAGTTTTGACTTACTTAACTGATTTTCAACCATTCCATCCTTTGTATGACGTACAGGCGAAACGGTAAATAAAATCTGAACATCATCTTTACAAATGTCTCTTAAATTTAAAACCGTATTGTAAATGGAATCCGTCAATTCCTGATGACTCAGTATTTTTTTTTCAAAGAACTTTTGTGGAATTTTATGACAATTGGCAACCAATTTTTGCTTTGGGATAAATTCATAAATAAATGAACTTCCGTATGTTATGATCACCCAATTTGAATCCTGAAGAAAAGAATTACCTTCTTCAAGTCTTGCATTAATTTTATTTAATGTCTGATGAATGTATCTCATATCAAAACTGGTATGATGATCCAAAGAAATAAATTCGTCATTAAAGGTGATTAATTCCTCTTCTTCATAAAATTCCGCATCATGGAGCCTTTGCACGGCATTGCTGATCGAAAAAGGGTTAAAAATCGTCCCAAACGGATTGTTGACAGACTGAAGCTGACCTTGCTGAAACAAATCCGACATTTCGGACGCAAAACAAGAACCTATTGAAAATATTTTATCTTCAACATTGATTTTCTTTTCTGATGCTTTGATGTCAACTTCTGTTCTGAATTTCATTTTATTAGGGATTAGGGTTTAGAATTAGGGCTTAGGTTAATAACTCTGTGAAAAAACTAATTTCTAAGCCCTAAATCCTACTACCTAATTTAACTCTCTCTTCTCAATAAGTAATTTGCCAGTTCTGCGAACGGCTTTTTCTTATCCTCCGGAATGGCGATTTTTTTAAGATAACTTTGACCTATTTCGTTGTGTTTTTCAATTAAGCGTAACGCTTTTTCATCCACTTTTGTTCTTCTGAAAATCTTTTCAACATTGTAAACCTTATCGATATTATCGGTCTTTTTAGAATACCAGTAATCAAGTTCTTTTCTTTCTTCTTCAGTTGCATGCTCTCTGGCCATCAGATAAAGAACCGTCTTTTTGTTTTCGTAAATATCTCCGGCATGTTTCTTTCCAAATTGTGCCTGATCTCCGAATACATCAAGATAATCATCCATAATCTGGAAGGCAATTCCGATATGTTTTCCGAAATTGAAGATCGCTTTTGCATCTTTGAAATTTGCCTTTGCAATCAATGCTCCGATCTCAAAAGATGACGCGCTTAAAACTCCGGTTTTATAGGTAATCATTCTGATATAATCATCAAAAGTTACATTGGTCTGTGTCTCAAAATTGATATCATATTGCTGACCTTCGCACAATAAAAGTCCGGTATGAGTAAAAATTCTGATACAAGCTTTAAATATCTCAGGCTCAAGATCTTCAAAGAATTTATAAGCTTTTAGCATTAAGGCATCTCCGGAAAGAATTCCCACATTAATACCGTGTAAAGTATGAATAGTAGGTTTATTTCTTCTCAAAGGCGCTTCATCCATAATATCATCATGGATCAGGGTGAAATTATGGAAAAATTCGATTGCCAGAGCAGGTTTTATCGCCTCTTTAAGATCACCGCCAAATAAATCACAAGCCATTAAAACCATAATCGGACGAAGACGTTTTCCTCCATGGGAAATAATGTAATTCATCGGATCATATAATTCCGTAGGTTTATCTTTAAAAGTGTACTTAGTAATGGCGTCAGCAACAATCTGTTGGTATCTGTCTAAAAATTCCATAAAATCTTATAATTTGAACAAAAATACAATTTTTCAAGGCTTTATAAAACAAAAATCCTCACCGTTTTTATTAAGTGAGAATTAAAATTTTATACTTGTAATATTTATGGCTATTTGCTTAAAATTGATTTAAATCGTTAAGATTTATTTAGTCAATTGTTTAAGCTTTTCGTTTTAGATATTTTCCAAATGCTTAAATGAGCGACTACGCCCCTAGCCCTGATTGGAGCATTTGTTTGAGCTCATTTTTTTGGATTCGGCTGCGGCGGCAAAGCCGCCGCAGCCGAATCCAAAAAATAGCGAGTGCGGAAAGCAGGAAAAAGCTTCAGATTTTTTTTAATTCTAAAAAACAAAAAAACTTTGCCCAATTGAGCAAAGTTTATATTAATTTTTAAATATCTGTTTTAAGATAAAAATGTTACTAAAAGATAAGTAATTCCTGCAACAATTGCTGAAATAGGAATCGTTAATACCCAAGCCCAAAGAAGACTGACGGTGATTCCCCATCTTACGGCAGAGATTCTTTTCGTTAAACCTACCCCGATGATAGAACCTGTAATCGTGTGTGTTGTAGATACAGGAATACCAAAGTGGTCTGTAAGGAATAAGGTAATAGCACCCGCAGTTTCAGCACTTACACCTTCAAGTGAAGTTACTTTTGTGATCTTCGTACCCATTGTTTTGATGATCTTCCAACCTCCACTCATTGTTCCCAAACCGATTGCTAAGAACGAAACCAAAGGAACCCAAAGGTAATGTGAAGCAAAAAAGTTAAAACGATCAGCCGAAGGAACATTCAGATAAACAGGATCTTGTAGCATATTAACATGATAATAGATCATTGCTGCACCGATAATACCCATTACTTTCTGAGCATCATTTAAACCGTGGCCTAAACTGAATAATGCCGAAGAAGCCAACTGCAGTCTTTTGAAAGACTTGTCTGCTTTATGCGGATTTGATTTTTTATAAAGGTGAACGATAATTAATGTAATAATGATAGAAATAATCATCCCTATAACCGGCGCCATGAAAATGAAAAGGAAAATAGGAATTACTTTATCAAATTTCACAACACTCTGATGGGTAACCTGATTGAAAGCTTCTTTAAACGTATCCCAGAAACCTAAATTCGGTTGTGCGGCAACAACGTCATGATAATCCATCATAAAAGCGTGCATTAAGGCTGCCCCTAAAAACCCTCCAATCAAAGTATGTGATGATGAGGAAGGAATCCCGAACCACCACGTTAAAAGGTTCCATAAAATAGCTGCAACAAGCCCTGAAAAAATAACTTCAAGGGTGATGAAATTTTCATTCACCGTTTTGGCAATTGTATTACCAATTTTGAATTCTCCAATAATATAAGCAGCGATAAAAAAAGCTGCAAAGTTCCAAAGCGCTGCCCAAAGTACAGCCTGGAACGGAGTTAAAACTTTTGTAGAAACTATAGTCGCAATTGAGTTGGCTGCATCATGAAAACCGTTGATATAGTCGAAAATAAGCGCCAGAGCAATAATTACTATAAGTAAAATAGGAAATTCCATTTTTGTAAATTATTGTTGTTTTAAGCGTATTTAATCATGATGTTTTCAATAGTATTGGCAACATCTTCTGCTTTGTCAGTTACTATTTCAAGATAATTAAGTACAGATGAAACTTTAATAATATTGATCGCATCGTTTGTCTCAAATAACTCTACCATTGAGTTTGATAATAAATCGTCAGCGATATTTTCAATAGAATTTACTTTAATACAAGCTTCCTTTACCTGCTCCATGTTTTTAAAACCTTTAAGGTTTTTCATAGCATTCTGGATTTCCAGACAAGCTTTGTGAATCAATAGAGAGAAATCAGAATATGCCTTCATTTCAGGCGACTTATATAGGAAAATATATTTTGTAGAAGCGTAGATATAATCTGCGATATCGTCTAAACCTGTAGCCAGGGTATGGATATCTTCACGATCGAAAGGAGTGATGAAATTTTTACCCAGCTCAATGAAGATTTCGTGAGTAAGCTCATCATTTTTGTGTTCGTAATCGCTCATCTTTTTCAACATAGAATCGTCATTAAGATCGAAGTCTTTGATCCCGTGGTTGAATTCCTCAGACATTGCAACTAGATTTTCTGTAACTTTTTCAAAAAGTACAAAGAAGATTTTATCTTTTGGTTGAAAAGCGTGGAAAATATTACCAATTCCCATTTTTAAGTTTTTATAATTTTGTGCAAATTTCTTAAAAAACCGCCTTACCTGAAACTATATAACATTAAGTTTTGTTAACATTACATTAATCCCTGATTATCAAATAAAAAAACCGACTTCGCAGCCGGTTTTGTATAGTTTTAGAATAAGATTAATTAGCCTCTTCAGCTCTCATATCCTTACCCTTGAATTTCATTGATTGGATATTGCCTAAAAGCTCACCTTTAAACGATTTTTCAACTTCAAAGAAAGAGAATTTCTCAAGAATTTCGATATTTCCGATTTCTGCTCTTTTACTTCCTTTGCTTGATGTAGCTTTATTGATGATTTCTAATACATCTAATTTTTTCAACTGATCTTTTTTACCAAGATTGAAGAAAAATCTAGTCATATTTTCGTCTCTCTGTCTAGGTTTTCCACCACGATCACGTCTGTCTCCACCTCTGTTTCTATCTCCACCTCTGCTGTCACGATCTCCTCTGCTTCTATCTCTGTCTCTGTCGCGACCTCTGTCTCTTCTGGAACCTCCGTCATCATCTCTGCTGCTCAATTTTTGCTCAACAAGATCATGCTTGTCTTTGTAGTAAAGAGCAAGATCTTTAAGTTGGAACTGAAGCAACTTGTGAACCAATTCTTCTTTCGTAAATGCCGATAAATCAGGAATTAAAGAATCATCAAATTCAAAGAAATCTTCGTGTACCTCGAAAAGACTTTCAAAAACACCACCAACCTGCGCTTTAACGATATCTTCCCCTGAAGGAATGATGCTTTCAACGATGTCGATTTTAGTAGATGATTTGATTTGCTTTAATTTTCTGCTTTCTTCAGGCTTAATTAACGCCATTGAAATACCGTCTTTTCCAGCTCTACCCGTTCTACCACTTCTGTGAACGAATACTTCCGGATCATCAGGTAAAGAAAAATGGATAACGTGTGTCAGAGAGTTTACATCCAGTCCTCTTGCCGCAACGTCTGTCGCTACAAGAATGTCAATGTTTTTCAATCTGAATTTCTTCATCACTGTATCTCTCTGCGCTTGAGAAAGATCTCCGTGAAGTGCATCTGCGGCATAGCCGTTTTGCATCAAGAAATCAGCGACTTCCTGAGTTTCCATTCTTGTTCTACAGAAAATAATGGAGTACTGATTAGGATTCGAGTCAATAAGACGCTTCAAAGCCTCTTTTTTGTTACGATACCCTACCACATAATATTCATGCTTAATGTTCTTCTTAACTTCGTTGATAGAACCTACAGAAATTCTGTGAGGCTTTGTCAAATAGTTTTTAGAAATTCTCTCCACTTCTTTGTTCATCGTTGCTGAGAATAAGAAAGTTTGTTTTGTTTCAGGTGTTTCGCTCAAAATTGTTTCCAATTCGTCCTTGAAACCCATTGAAAGCATTTCGTCTGCTTCATCTAAAACCAACCAGTGAATCGCAGAAAAGTCCAAAGCTTTTCTGTTGATAAGGTCAATTACTCTACCAGGAGTTCCCACAATGATTTGTGGCTTATCCTTTAAAGAGCGCATTTGTTCCATAATACTGCTTCCACCGTAAACTGCTGTAGTTTTGATG
>Ga0157375_10000689_pt1 | contig 29918 bp, 29 predicted proteins | sample M35metaG_FD_115311 | JGI IMG/M metagenome (GOLD analysis project Ga0157375, IMG submission 115311) | Miscanthus rhizosphere microbial communities from Kellogg Biological Station, Michigan, USA - M3-5 metaG | ecosystem: Host-associated > Plants > Roots > Rhizosphere > Soil | place: USA: Michigan... | reverse complement strand
TGCCATGGTGCGCGGTAACCTTGGCATCGTTCCATGCTCGTGAGCGCAACGATCGGTCTACGCTTGCGAGTGCAGGCCGTAATCCGGGATCTGTTTCAAGCAGGGCATCGAGTACCGCCGGAGCCTCATCGAACATGCTCTCCGGCAGATAACGGCAATCGCTGCGTGGGTAGGTAGTGGCTTTGTGGGTTTCATACAGGGCTTGGGCGATGTTCAGGACTTCCTGAACACCTAGCCCCAGCTTGCGCGAGCAGACTTCTTGCAGGGTGCTCAAATCGAAAGGCAGGGGTGCAGCTTCACGGAGATGCTCAGTCTGCAAAGAGCGTACTGTGGCGATCTTAGTGCTAGAAATCGCTTGGGCCGCCTGACTCGCTAGTGCCTGCTGCATGCAGCGGCCGGCCTCGTCCTGTCCTGAGCTGGGGGGTAACCACGACGCGATGAATGATTGCCCCATTGAGGACAGGTGAACATCCACTTCCCAATAGGGCACCGAGACGAAGCTGGCAATTGCGCGATCTCGGTCGACTACCAGGCGCAAGGTGGGAGTCTGGACGCGTCCAACCGACAGTACGCCGTCGTAGCCCGCCCGCCGACCGAGGAGGGTAAACAAACGACTCAGGTTCATGCCTATCAGCCAGTCGGCTCGGCTGCGGGCGAGGGCGGCTTGATAGAGCGAGAGGGTCTCCTGACCTGACTTTAGTGAGGAGAGCGCCTTACGAATCGACGCCTCGTTAAGGGCGGACAGCCAGAGCCGCTGAACGTTGCCTTTATAGTTGCAGAGCTCCAGCAGTTCGCGGGCAATCATTTCACCTTCACGATCGGCGTCGGTCGCGATCACTACCGTGGCTGCGTCACTGAGCAGACGTTTAATGACGTTGAACTGAGCCGAAGTTTTGGGTTTGACTTCAACCATCCACTGCGTGGGAATGATCGGCAGTAGATCCAGCGACCAACTCTTGAACTGCTCTCCATAGGCCTCAGGCGATGCTGTCTCCAGCAGGTGACCGATGCACCAGGTGACTGTTGTTTCCGTGCCGATCAGGCAGCCATCACCACGTCGAGTAGCTCCGAGTATTTTTGCAATGTCCCGACCTTGGGAAGGTTTTTCGCAGAGGAAAAGGCGCATAGGGATGCTCCGGATTGAGTCCGGAGCATCGTTGTTGGAAACGGCAATGGCTAGGTATGAGAAACCTGATTGACAGGTTCCTCATATTAGTCGGTGACGGCAGGCCTAAATGGGTCGAGGCAATGTAGCGGGTCAGCTTGATCGGTTCGCCCATCCGTCCGGTCCCTGGCGCTCGCGCTCTGCTACAACTTTGATCATGACGAAGGGTTCGCGGTCTGGGCCGCCTTGCGCGCGCTCGACAATCTCAGGGCCCCAATCTCCTGTCCACAGACCTATCACGTCCTCAAGGAGCCATGTGCCAATACTTTTACCGAGCATCGCGGCATGGGAGGACGACATCTGCGTACTGAGTTGGCCTCGGCCAATGAGGTCTTGTACCAAGCGCGCAGGAATAATCGGAATTCTAACCCCATCGTGCTCCGGCCCAAGGAGCAAAAGGAAGCATGCTAAGGTCTGTTCAGACAAGTCAGCCAATTGTTTTACGTCGATTGGATAACTCCCTCTACCTTGCCGGGATTTGGTTCGATGCAGGCGCTTGGCTTGGAGGAGTGAGCCCCGGCGAGCAAAGCAGTTGTCGGCTTCGTGGGCCTCGAATAGCAAACATATGTCTGCAGAAAACTTAGCGGCCCCGATCCCGGGCCCGCCCTCTTCGTGCTTGCCAACGACGCGATATTGGAGGCTCAGTTTGAGTCGCTCATTGGCATGGCTTTCTATCGCTAGATCTGCCAGGCGATCACTGATCGAATCGCACGCGGTGCTGAGGCGGTCGAGTAGAAGTATTAGATGACTTTCCTCGCCCATATCCAGCCGTCTGCCGATATCGGCACCGGCTCGACTAGCTACATCGTCAAATGTCTGCTCAATCAATTCCTCGATTCGGGCGTCCGCTATCCAAGTGCGGGCAGGCTTGTTGGGCGGCTCGGGCACATGGATATGACTTCTGCCGCGTTTTGATAGCAGTAAGTCCATGGTGTCGGGCTCAGCTACCATAATGTCGCGAACAGTTGCCGCGCGCAGGCGCACCAAGGCATCGGCATGGGTTAGAAAAATAGAGAGGTCCGGCTGTATATCACCTTTATCCTCGTACAGCTCTAGGACTGCGAACAGTGCTGCGCGATCCTCATGAGCGCCGGTAAACCAGAGTAGTGCCTCGGCAGTTAGCTGGCGAAGCACTACATCATTCCCAATGCTTGTCTTCAAAGTGCGACGCCAGGTTGCTTTGGTTTCAGTCGAGAGCTTGGCTAGATCAAAGGGCGCTTTCCGATTGTCGGGGATGCCGAATTGGACAAGCAACCTGACAACTTCTCGCACCGTCGCACCGATGGGGATGAGCTCGGTCTGACTGCGCACTTCCGGAGGCTCCTGGCGCCAGAGTAGATATTGCAATTGCCCCCAGCTTCCTTCACCCGCCCACTGGGCCATTAGTTGTGCCAACTGGTCCCAGTCCTTGAAGGACCGGTGGTTCAGCTTAATGGCCGTAAAGACTGCTATTGCTGCTGATTGATTTCCTTGCAGGGCACGCAGCCGGCCTACTGCGGACTCAGGATCCGACTGACCGCCTTGTAGTGTGGATATCAGCATTGATCGGAGACCGGGATCTACCAGTAGGGGCTCCCAGCGTTTGACGTGCTTCCAGAACGCATCGCTATCGGAAAAGTAAAATTTACCGTCTGTAAAGAGCTTGACCGCCAGCGCGCTCGCGTCAGATTCGATTGATTGCCAATTGTCCTGCGCCCAGTTGTACAAATGTGTGTGGATAGCTTGTCGAGAATCATAATCGTCTACACCAGCCACGGCTATTTCCAACTTGAAGTAGGGGCAGGCCTCAAGCCAAGAGTAATCCGACGCATCGATGATTGCACGGGCGGCTGCTTGCGGGTTGAGTGGGAATTTCTTATAGCTGCGCTTGCATCGTTCGTTTTCTAATAGCGCGGCAACAGCATCCCGCGGCGTTGAATAGGCTTCGGGCGGTTCGGCAGGCTCGATCTGCGGCAATTGAATCCCATCCCACCACTCCACCATCCAGCACTCCTTGGTTGTAGACTTGAATTGCTCAGTTGTCCTGCGCCACTGTTGGAAGAGCTACTGTTCCTATGCCGAATCCGAGTGTTGACCTAGCGTGCTGTCGAAGGGCACCCATTCTATACATAGGTGGCAGGGCTCACCTTTCATCTATCCAGATAGGTGGGGGAAGGATGCGGTCATTTTAATGTCTTCTTAACATCAAAGTTAAGGTGATGCCTGTGTTTTCGCTGATCCTTGGCGCATAAATTGAATTGCCCTAAGATTAGTAAGTACGTTCGAATTTCCGGTTTTGGTCGTAAGGAACCACTCGTGAGCGTCTGCTAAAACCGTTCTCTGCCGATCATAGTTATACCGCTTGCTGATCAAATTCGGTGCATTCAGGGTCAGAACGAATGCAAATGACTGGTAGGTCGAATGCAAACGGATGGTCAAGTGGAGCGCGGGTTCGCAATAGTGCGGATCGTCACGAGCGGCGAGTAGTAACAGGCCAGCAACTTCGCGCAAAGGCGCAATTTTTATTCCTGACCTCCATCAGTCCGACGGTGACGCCGCTTTGCGTTTTCTGGGTTTCGACGCAGTAGAATTAGCCTGCTCTGTATTTTGTCCAACACCTGACGCAGACACTGCCTGCTCATTGGATCGCTCCCGCATGACAACGCTTTGCACCCGGTGAGGCAGGATGCCGACTCGACGGGCCTCGATCTTGAAGGTCACCCGCGCATTGTCTTCACTGTCCTCCCACTCATCGCGCACCGTGCGGCCTTCGACCAGTACACGCATGCCTTTCTGGTACAACGTGCTCCAGTGTTCAGCTTCGCGGTGCCAAAGCTCAACCGGCGCCCAGTATCCGCCTCGATCCTCATAGCTGCCTTCGCGTGGCACGGGATTGTCGAAGTACACATTCAGCCGCAGCAAACGCCGTGGCTCGTCATTGCCTGATGAGAACTCCTGGAATTCTGGCGCACTGCCAATATTGCCTTCGCCGACGAAAAAAGTGCTCATTGTGATATCTCGACTGTGGTTGTGAACTGGCGCAGTAGCTGTTCGGCACTGCTGATCTTGATCGCACAGGTCGTGGCCTGGCGGTAGAGCGAATGCACCACACTCATCTGGAGGTTCAATGCAATGCGATCGCATTCGAAGCGGTGCAAGCCTTCACGCACAGATGGCGGTAGGGCCATGTTGCAGACCTGGCGTTCCCAGACCGCTACTCCCATAAGCGCGAAGTCACGGGTGCGCCAACGCAAGAAGGTGCTACCAGCGCTGGTGTTCTGCAGCACCATTCGAATATCCAACAGCGAGTAGGGAGGCTGTGCCGCTTGCTGCACCACAGCTTCCATCAGATGGCATAGCTGCGCCTCGATTTCCCTCGCCACTTGCGCCAGGTGCTCCAGTTCTCCCTTACCCTTAAAAGGTTTTAAAAGGCCTTTTAGGGAGGCTGCGTGTTCGAGTTGTCGATAGGCATCCGATGTCAACGTTTCAACGAGTGTTGACTGAGTCTGGCATAGAGGATTCATGCTTCGTCCTCCGGATGATCCAGCGTCGCAATTGGCTCATCCGCTTCCTCTGTCAACGCAGCGGAGTCACTCACAGCCTCGGTGCCGCGACGAATGATCGGCGGCGCAAATTGTGAGCGGTGATGACCCTCAAGGATATCCGTGGGTGGCAAACCATATTTTTCGATAGCAGCCAGAGCTCGGGCGTTATTCGCCGTCATGTCGTCGCGTGTGACGCCGGCATGCCGGTAACGTTGTGCCTGGCCGAACAGGCTGCGCAGCAGATGTGCGCCATCGTCGATCCACGCTTCCATGTCCCTGCGACCAATCAAAGCTGTGTGATGGGCCAACAGGGTGTGACGCACCAGAGTATCGTAGTCGGTCAGTAAGTAGACGGCCAGAAAACCCAATTGGCTGCCGATGTACAGCGGCAAGGTGACTGGATGGATGTTGAGGTTGTCGCTCATGTCGATCTGTGTCGGCAGGTCCTGCCTGATTCGATCCAGCTGTTGGGTCAGTTCCAGCATCCCAGCCTTGGCCTGCATCAGTTTTTCTTCGAGTAGCACCATGGCCCAGTCGGCATAGGGATCGTCCTGGGCCGCGGTTTGTTTGATCAGGTTGGTGACATTGATGTAGCCGGCCATGCCCATGATCGAGTGGACGCCTTCGCGTGCGGTTCGACCTTGCCAGATACGGGCAGCGTGGTGAGTGTGCAGGGTCAGGGTGATGCTGCTGCGCAATGAACCCAGATTGAGTTGATAGTGGTCGGCCACGGTGTTGCCCTCGCATAGGCTTGGACGGGAACGTTGCGACAGATGAGGAGGCAGGGGCAGCCAAAAAGTTGAATGCGGTCTGTTCGGTTTGGTATGAGAAGGTTATTCGGAGCGTTCGCGACGCCGGTGGAAACAGCCCCATAGATGGCATGCCCGTATCCGTTGTAGTGCACAGGTTTTACCCGTTGCCATCTCAGTAGAACTCCATAGATTTGATGCCACTGGCATCAAATCTATGGACGTCCATCGCGTTTTCCACGCAATTGGCGCAATTCATTCAGGCACGCTTGAGCCAGGGCCGAAGCGGGTTCGCCCCGTTTTCGGGGCGGCCGAGAGTGTGCTGTTGGGGACCGTTCTGCAACGGGTACCCGCTCTCTCTGACCAGCCCAAGGATGGAAATCGCCTTTCAGTGCTCGCTGGATCAAGCCCATCAGGTAGGCCGCTGGTTTGCGGATGCCTCCTGCTGTACAGCGTGCACCCGCTTCGTTGAGCACCGCCTGACGATCCGCGGGTTTGAGCTTGTTCAGCGCCATGGCGATGGCTTGATGCTCGCTTGGACTCAGGTGCAGCGCAGTGGGCCAGTGCAGGTTATCCACCGCTGGGGTCGCGCGCGGTACAGTACAAGTACTTTCTTTTAATACAGTACAGGCGGCGTTCGGATTCCGAACGATGCCGGAAGGGCTGGTGTTCAAACCTGGTTCGGAGTCCAAACCAGGGCCTGCATGATTCCGAACGCGGTGGCCTTCCCCCAGTTCGGAATCATGTAAAGCGTCCTCGTCAGCCAAGTCCAATCCTTGCTGCGTCCAACGTTCACCCCAGCTATCGAGTCGTGTCGGTAGTCGGCCGAGATCAATGTCCGAGTCTTGGCGAATTTCTTCCAGGGTGTGCTGGGCAACAATGGATACCGCCTTGGTGTTATGACTGAGGCAATGTCCGACCAGTTCTAGGTAGTCCGGGTCCAACTCCATGGCTTCGGCCGGCGTTAACGGCTCTTCGTGCAGAACGTAGAGGCAACCTTGCAGGCGCCCGCTGCGCGGATCGCGGCCACGACTCACCAAGCTGAGCCAGCGCGTCAGTCTGAGCATCGTCAAGACGCGAGCAATGGTTTCGCGGGAAGCTGATGCGCCATAGGGCACGCTCGACAGATAGGGCTGCAGATCCTCATAGCGCGGCGTGACCACCCCCTGACCTTGCAGCATGAACCGAAACACCTGCCAGGCATTACGTTCCAATGGCGTCAGCCGATTATCCAGCAACAGACGACGCGGCACGACTTCGTGTGGTTGGCCACTGAATAGAAAGCCAGCCTGCAAAGCCTGATTGGACGGCTGTTCAGTAGAAGGGCGATTGGGCCAGCTATCACTCAACTGCTGGGCACATTGCCGCAGGACACGTTGCCAGCGACTGGACGGGGCAGTGTTCATGTATTGTTGCTGTACTGGTCTATCTGCTGCCAAACGATGGTCAAGCTGATCTGCTGCTCCTCCGCCAGCATCATCATGGCGTCGAGTTGATCCCCGGTACTGTCTTGGGCGCGCAGCTGGCACCATCGCTGCCAGAGCGCGTGTTCTTGCGCTTCACTCAAATGCTGAGGGCGGCCCTTACGGGGTTCTATCTTGAGCAGGCGTCGGCGCAGGGCGGTTTCCGAATGCGCCAAGCCGAAGTATTGATACATGATGGTGCTGCTGGCACCGAGCTTGAGCGCTCGGTTGATCAAGCGCTCGTTCTGCTCGTCGCGATCAGCCTGCTCGATCAACCGATGCAGCACCGGCGAGTCGATCTTGACCTCAACCCAAGGTACGGTGGCATGGGCCAGGCGCGACAGTGTGGTAGGGGGTAAGGATTGCAACAGGTAGATGTCGTCCTCACAAAGTCCGAGAGCCTTGCAGCGTTGCAGGTTTCCCTGGCGTAACTCGTGTAGTACCTGGGTCAGCATGGCTTGATTGAGCACATTGAAGGACAAGTTCATGGCAGCTCCTTCGGTGACTCATCTTCAGGGGGAAGCGTTAAGTCGATCAGACGACGGGCTAGACGGATCAGGCGATACAGCTTGATGAGCAGACTGTCGGGCAGTCGTTCCAGTCCCACATCCACGGCGGGACGATCTGTCAGCGGAAGTTGATAGATCCCCAACAACAACTGGCCGAACAGGGCTGAGGGCAGGTGCTTGCGATCCTCCCAGTGCACGTCGTCTTGAGCGCGCAGCAGGGCCAGGAGCAGTAGGTGAACGCCGGTCGCGCGAGGTGTTGCAAGATCAAGTCGCTCGATGTTGAGGACAAAGCCCAAGCCAAGCTGCTGATCGATGATACTCTCGGGATGTCCGGCATAGACGGCCATTTCCCGTGCCAGTCCGGCGATGGCTAAACGCAGTTGTTCGGGGCAATCCAGTGCTGGTGCAATGGTCCAGATGTCGTTGGTCGTGCAGCCCTCGACGCTCGGTGCTGTTTCGGTGGCGATCTCGCGATCGATCTGCTCGTGAATCTGTTGAACGCGTGACGGAGGACTGACCGCCGATGCGACGTTCGTTTCTGGAGGTGCGGGCGTTTCCTCTCGCGTTGGTTCGGTCTGGGGCCTGGTCTCAGTTGATTTGGGATGGGACTCGGAGGAGGGAGGTCCTGCCGTGGCTTCATCCATGCTAGGCAGAAGGCTGTTCTCCGAGGTCGTGGTGACGACAACGCCAGGCGTCGAGATGACCCTTTGGGTATCGCTCAATTCCAGGGCCAAGATACGGTAGGACTGTCCGAGCAAGCGGCTCATGCGTTCGAGCAGTTCATCCTCGATTTGCTCAAGATCGAAGGACTCGGGTTCTGCATCGAAGTAACCCAGGGTATCGAGCCAAAAATCAGCGAATGCAATGGTGGCGGTTGGATAACGGTTCCAGGTTCGTTCGGCCTGGCTACGCAGTGCGATCAGGCGCTCAATCTGGGGCTTACCTAGTCCGGCATACAGCGTTTGCGGAATGGCGGGCAGTAGGTGTTCGAGGGTGTCGAGCATCCGGCTGATGTGTGACTGCGAAATCGGATAACCACCAGCCGCGAGGCGTCGTGCCAGTTCACGTTGCGAGAGCCCAGCCCCCTCTGCTTCGAGCATGGTTTTGAGTTTGGCCACGGCCAAAGCTCGTTCGATGAAAGTGAGTTGGCCATGCAAATCGCTTTCGGCCAGATGGCCGAGGAGGGCGGTAAGTTCATTGCTCCAGGGTCGGAACAGGCAATGAATGCGGAAGAAACGCTCATCGCGGGTTTCCTGCCACAGTTCGCCGAGAATCGCCAAGCGAGTATTACCACCGTTGCGGATGATGAAATAGGTTTCTCCCGGGCGGCGGGTAATCGGCGGTGGTTGATCCAGCCCACGTTCACGGATAGACGCCTTGATATCGTCATATAGCGGATTACGGATGAAGCGCGGGTTGTGCTCGTAGGGTCGCAACTGCTCCAGCGTGACCAGCATCGGTGTGTCAGTGAGTGGATCGGACAGCCGCTCCAGCTCTGGACCGCGAGGGAAGTGGTCCTGGTGCATCTTGTCGGTGATCTGCTCCTGACTGAGCTTCTTCATCTGAACAACCTCACTTAACGCCGGTTGCGCAAATGGTCACCGACCTCGAACTTGACGATCTCGGCAGTCCCCGAACCTTCGAGGTGCCGGGAAAGTTCTGCGAGGAACCAGACCATGGCGGAGCGCCCACCCCGCAGGCGAAAGACCACGGTGCAGTATTCCTCGCAAGGTGGGCGGCGTGGTTGAGTGGCAGGTGGAACGATGATGGGCAGTTGATCCAACATCAGAAGACTCCTAGCCAAACACGGTTGGCCTCAAGGTCGATCAAACACGATGATTGGGTGAGAAATGCGGGTTTGGTGATTCGTCTCATTGAGCCTCCGCGCATTGGCTTACCGAAGAGATCGCTTTGTGCCATTCCGGAAACAACTCAATGGCCAGCGCTTGCATGGTTTCCAGCGCAGATGGCGAGCGTCGCTCACGAGTCTGGCGCGTCTCGATTCGGTGGGCCGGTAGGCCGAGGGAGGCGGCATTGAGATAAGCCACTCGGTCTGGAACTACGGTGTCTAGAACCGAGATGTTGGTAGCCCCAGAGAAGGTCTCGCGCAGGCCACGGATGATCATCCGGGTGTCCACTCGAATGGCATTCACCTGGTTCAGTAGCAGTCGTAAGCGTGGTGGTGAAATGCCCAGGCGGCGGAATGGTTCGAGTTCGCTGAGTAGCTTCAAGGTGCCGCGCTGCAGTTCGCGGGCAGCGAGCATTTCCGGTGTGATGGGAGAGAGGGCGAGGTCGGAGGCCAGGATGGCCATCTCCAGCAGCACGCTACGTGCACCTTGGGTGTCGATCAAAAGCACGTCATAGTAGGGACGGAAGTTGTCGAGCAGATTGCGCAGCCGTAATCGCCCGTCAGGAGCATGCAGCAGCAAGGTACTCAGCCGGCCTTGATCGTCGTTGGAGAGGATCAGATCAAGCCCTGCAATCACTGTCCTGGAAATAATCTGGGCAGGCATAGCTAGGTTGAGTGCGATGAACTCGTACGCACCTGCATCAGCCTTCTGGCTCAAGGCGTAATAGCTGGAGAGGGTGGGTTGGCTATCCAGATCCAGTAGCAGGACGCGTAGCCCTGCGTCAGCCAACAGGCCGCCGAGGTTGGCCGTAACTGTGGTTTTGCCTACCCCACCTTTGGTGGATACCACCGATACAACACGCATGACATCAGGCCTGCTGACCTAAGCGCTCAGCGACCCACCGCTCAATTTCCAGCGAGTCCCAGCCTACGGCGCGCATCCCTATACGTTTGGCTTTGGGGAATCGGCCTTCCTTCATCAGGTTGTAGATGTGCGCACGCTTGAAGCCGGTTTTCCGCTCGACTTCTTCACGACGCATGATGTGGCGTTCGCTCTGCGGTTGAGCTGCATCAGCAATGACTGAGTATTGGCTGGACATGCTGGTCACTCCTGGCGCCGATTGGCGCGTAGTGGGAAATGACCTTGAATTCAATACCTGAATGTGAACGATGTCATTGCGCTGCAATTTAGGGGTTGCAGTGCAATGCTACGAGTTATGCTCGGGAAAGGCTTCGCCTACCTGCTGCAAATTTCTCGTCTAGCGAACGCTTACTCAGCCCTGGAACGCCGCTGTAATGTGCAATTATGGAATCGACAATGGCAGATTGACTGTTGAATATCGAGTGTCGCCTTCCGCCATCGGATGAGCTCAGCATCGTTTCTACTAATGCGCCGATAACAGCTAGATAACCCGTTTTGCTCTGATCGCTAAGCAGCTCTTTGTTTTCCGCGAGCGAGCGCAGGCTATCGAGTTCTAGACCAACAGCATGAAGCTGTTTCATAAGCGTCTGTAGATTTGCTTCGGACGCCTTTAGCTGAACCTTTAAAGCATCTCTATCAGCCTGCAGGGCTAGGTAGGCTCCGTATCGAATATGTTCTTGATCGAGGGGGGAGGGGCCAAAGAGAAATGACGGACGCTGGTCTGGATAGTGATGCCAAATCCACCATTTCAAATCCGTGTGTCTGATAGTCAGCAGCCGATGGTCGACAACAGTACCTGATGGAACTGAGACGCCGAGAGCCCCGTAGCGCAATTCATGATTCCGAACCCCGTCGAGGATTTTCTCGACGTTTGCATTCAAGCATGGCCATTGCGGAAAGGTCGAGGCGAGGAGGGTGAGATCATCCCACTTGGACTCCAGAATCTGAGTTTCAAAAGCCATTAATCCACACAAGCGTATTGCGGCTTCAATGGGCCTATAGAACGACTTCACATTCGGATCGTAAATGTTACTTTCGTACATAGAAGTATACCTTCCTTCCAGAGGGCAGACTCCGCTAGGTACTTTGCAGATGGAGCTTGTGACCTAGGCTTCCATGCGGTTGCTGTCCAATGTTCGCTTGCAGTAGGTGAATCAGTGGCCACTGACAAGGTGGTTAGGTTCCCGTGAAAAACTGATTGTGGAGGTCCGGCTGCGCCTTAGCGCCTCAGGACCATGACATCTCAATGATCTCGCACCCCGCCGATGCAAGAACTTGTGCGTGCTGCCGCAGCCACGTTCACGAAACAAGATGGATGCCGTCTCGACGTAGTGTGCTCAATTGGCCTTTGCCTGCGTTCTGGTAACTTTCACAGTTGTATACATATTTTTCCACTTCGATATCGAATTACTATACGTGGATGTCGGTCGTAATCAAAGGTGAAATTCGATTGTCATTACTCACAGTTATCTCAAGGGATAAGCCTTATGGCGGTTAAAGAAAAAATGCGATAGCGATCTTCAACCCAGTCGATTTTTGTCAAATTCGGCCCATCCAATAAAGATTTTCCGCAACGATCGAGGCTCTGACAGCGATGAACTCTGCACCTGATCGACACGGTTGCCGAAGCAATCTCACTCGCTCGCTGCGTAGGCAGGCGCGCCAGCAAATCCTTCAAGTAGGCATACAGATCTTGCCCATTGTTCCGGTCCGACTGGATCAAACTCATGATCGCAGCGGCGCGTTTGCCGCTGCGTAGCGACCCTAGCAGCAAAGGGCCAGTTCTTACGCCCCAGCGCTCAAGGCCGTATCTGGTTCTCACACAATTATTATCAATGCTCACAGCCCCGTCATCGAGGGAGCGCGACAGCCCCGTCCAGCGTTTCAAGCTGTAATCCAAGCTTTTGCCAATGGCCGAACCGTTGTGCACGATGTCGCACTGGGCAACCATCCAGGTATGCAACGCATCCATCACGGGTATCGCCTTTTCTTGCCGTATTCGGCGGCGTATGTCCGGTTCCCGATCCTTGATTTCCCCCTCGATCTCGTACAGCACCTGATGTAACGCAAGGCTTGTTCAGCCAGCATGTTCTTGTGGGTTGCATGCAGTTCGAAGAACTTGCGTCGGGCATGGGCCATACAGCCGATTTCAGTCACGCCGAGATTCGACGCTGGCCTTGTAGCCGCCGAAATCATCGCTGACCAGCTTGCCCTTGCAGTGTTGCAGGAAGTTACGCGCATGCTCGCCGGCCCGGCTGAGGCTGAAGTCGTAAACGACAGCCGAGGTTTCGCAAAACGGGCTGATGGCGTAAGCCCAAACGTAGGAACGATGGGTTTTCTTGGTGCCCGGCATGAGCATTTGCACCGGCGTTCATCAACGTGAACGACCGGCTGTTCAAGCACTACTTCGCGCAGCGCATCGGCCAGTGGCTACAGCCAACCCATTGGGCGAGGGTCGAACGCGGGATAGCCGGGCCGGCGCGGCCAAACATGGCTTCCTGACTATACAGCGGCAGACGGTTAGCAAATGCCACGGATATGGCGCTCCACGGTGAACACGCCAGGTGTGTAATCGAGCTTCTCGCTGACATCTTCACCGATGCGTTTGAGCGCGCAGCCACAGGCACACTCCGTGCTGTTCCGCTCGTGATGGATGAGCGTGCGGGGGAAACTCAGGCGGCAAGGCGCGACGCTTGGGTTTCTGCTTTTCTTGGGTCGTTGCCGGAGTAACTTGCAGCGACTCCAGCTCTGCTTCAATGGCAGCGATATCAGTACTGATCAGATCGTCGAGCAAACTGGCCTGTCCCGGGCCCATTTGTTCGCTGCGTTTGGCGAACTTGAACCGTTTGAGCTGCGCGATCTCGTGGCTGAGTTTTTCGATCAACGTTTTGTCGTGATGGATCTTCTTGTCCATGACCTGGACGGTCTTGCCCATCGTTTCATCTTGCTCGTCGAGCGCCGAGACGCGTTGCAGCAACTGCGTCGCGAGTGCACGCAGTTGTTCGGGGTTCAGTTGGTCGAGGTCGGGGGATCGAAGCCATGCCGGCGATCTTGCCAGATCAGCGTAAACAGGACGACAGGCTGATCGGACAACTGTGCCGGATAGGGCATGGTTCGGCTTAGAAGATAGAAATGGCGTTTCCGGAGCTAAATCTCTGCCATGGCAAGCCCAGTATCAAGGCGTGTTGCTGTTCGGCGCTCAGTTCCATGTGTGCACCGTGGCGCGTGCCAGGCCAAGCGAATTTGCCTTGGTGGAGTCGACGTGCCGCCAACCAGATGCCCAACCCGTCGTGCACCAGGACTTTCATGCGGGTGGCGCGGCGGTTGGCGAACAGATAAGTACAGTGCGGCTGCGCCGCACCGAACACTAAAATCACGCGGGCCATGGCGGCGTCGGTGCCGGCGCGCATGTCCATCGGCTCGGTGGCGAGCCACCTGCACGCTTACCATACGATGAAAAAGCTCTAATCTTAAATCAGGATATTGAAGCAAGAGGTCTATCTGATCAGGCGCAAAAGCTTCTTAAGATGATTTGCGAGTTGAAAGAGAAGATTGAAGAGAAGCAGAACGAAATGCGGAGGTCTGCTTAAGCCCAGAAGTCAAGCAAGCTAAGATCGGGCCATTGCAGTCCAGACCTGTCATGTTCACCTCGAGTGTAAGATGGCGGTGGCATCCGGTTTCGTTGAAATTCGCCGAAACCGGTGTCGGCTTCTTCAGCTACACCAAGGCACAGGATTACTGCGCAAGGAATCCACCGTCAACAACAAACTCTGCGCCTGTGGCAAACCTGGACTCATCCGATGCCAGGAAAAGTGCCATATTAGCGATGTCGATGGCTTCGCCCAAAAAACCGATGGGGTGCAGTTTTGCCAAACGCTCCAGTTCTGCAGGATCATTCCCAACCATGGGCGTCAGGATGTAACCGGGATGGATGCTGTTGACTCGAATTTTATAGCCGCTGCGGCCCGCGTGCAGGGCGGCTGATTTGGTCAGGTTACGGACTGCCCCTTTTCCTGCCGAGTACGCTGCGAATTCAGGATGCCCAACAATTCCTTCAATCGAGGACAGGTTGATTATCGAGCCACCTTTTTCTTGAAGGTGTTTGAATGCATGTTTGATTCCGAAAAAGGTGCCATTTAGGTTGACGGAGAGCTCCTTATTCCAGTCGTCAAAACTCATGGTTTCAACGTTGCCAGGCAGTGCAATCCCTGCGCTATTCATGACCACATTTACAAATCCGAAAGCAGAAATGGCGGAGTCAAAAGCCGCCTCCCATTGGCGCTCGTCTCGAACGTCCAACCGGCAGAATATCGCCTCTGAACCTTTGAGGCGAACTGCCTCAAGAACGGAGTCCGCTTTCGCTTCATCAATGTCGCAGATGACGACCATGGCGCCTTCTTCCGCGAAGCGGATGGCAGTTGCCGCGCCGATGCCAGAGGACGCGCCAGAAATGAGAGCGACTTTATTGTTCAATCTTTTCATTTTTAATCCATGACCTAATGGGGAAGTATGGGGGACGCTACCTTCTGACGGCAGGTGCACCTAGCCACTATCGGCAACTTCGGACTCTGGCGTGGGGTTGTTCCACTTGCTAGACGTCTTACAGATTCTGGATAAGGGGAAGCTTGGGGTTCTTGCATATCAGATGTCGGCGCCGACTTTAGTAAGAGCCGACGCCGAGTCAGTCGCCTAGACCTTGAAATGTCCTGCTTTTTCTGCAAGCGCTTTAGCGAGCCTATCGAGATGAAGGCTTACGACCTCAAGCTCTTTGCCTTTTTTGGTCAGGGTCAGGGTAAAGTCTCTTATGTTGCTGACGTTGCCGCTGACCTCGTCGGCGACATTGCTTTGTTCCTCTGTAGCCGTTGCGATTTGCAGGGTCATGTTGCTGATTCTGTTAACCCCTAGGCTCATTTGCTGAAGCGCCTGTCCGACCTGAGCAAACTCATCAACTGTTGCACTTGTCAGGCCATAGCTTTCGTTCATGGCCGCAACCACGTTGGAAGTATTGCGCTGGAGCAGCTCAATGACTTGCTGGCTTTCGGAGACCGAATCCTGAGTCCGGCGAGCCAGCGTTCTTACCTCATCCGCGACAACCGCAAATCCACGACCGGCTTCACCGGCCCTTGCTGCTTCAATGGCTGCGTTCAATGCCAGCAGGTTCGTTTGCTCTGCGATCCCCCGGATTACCTCCAGGACGGAGCTAATCTTCGTACTGCTTTCAACCAGTGCTTTGATCTCAGTCATATTGTCGCTCATGCCATCGGACAGCTTGGTAATGGTTTCACTTGCACTGACGATGATCCGGTCAGCTTGAGCGCCTGCAAGGTTGCTCTCCTGCGCGGCATCGGCCGCGGATGCTGTATTCCGCGCAACTTCCTGTGCTGTAGCGGCCATCTCTGTAGAGGCGGTCGCCACCTGATCCGCCTCATTGGCTTGGGCGTTCAGATTGGCGAGCGATTCCTGGGCTATCGCAGATGCACGTGTCGCAGCTTCCAGCGTGTGTTGAGCAGAGGTCTGGATATCTTTGATAAGGGGGTGCAGTTTATCGAGAAAGCGATTGAACCAGCTTGATAGGTCGCCCAGCTCGTTGGGTTGGCTGTAGTTGATACGTTTAGTCAGATCGCCATCGCCGGTCGCAATGTCTTTGATCATGAGCGTAATCACATTAAGAGGCTGAACGGATTTGTGAACCACCAGTGCAGTAACAATAAGCCCCAACGCACCCAGCACCGTGCCAAACATTATGATCTGCCAGGTACTGGCGCGTTTCCGTTCATCAAGGCGATCGGAAAGTTCGTCAGAAGGCGCCATCAGCACATTCCAAGGAACGTCGATCTTGACTGCCCATGGCGCTGATCCGGTTAGAGGCGAGAAGGGGAGAAGCAATTGGTAGCTATCGTTATTGCGGGCTGCAGCAAGGCCTTTGGCGAACGTGTCAGCTTGCAAGTGATCGCCGTTTTCAGGCCAGACCTGAGCCGCTTTTTTTCCTGCTGATTGAGGGCGGGAACTGTTCGCCGCCACTACACCAGAGTCGCTCACGACACTCACTGAAGACTTGCCGTCATAGATGTCCTGAGACAGGCTTTCACTCTGTACCTGCAAGTCAACCAGACTCAGATCCACTGTGAGCACACCAACAAATTCGCCACGCTCAAGATAGGGAACAGCCAGGGAAACCAGACCCTCTGTCTGTCCGTTGAGTGTGTCGAAATAAGGGGCCGTCAAGCATGGTTTGAGCGTGCTTTTCGGGCAGGTATACCAGTAGTTCATCGGCTGACCGCTAGCATTTGGCTGGTTACCGTTGATAGCATTTTCATCTAACGCTGTTAAATCGAAATGGGTACCTCCGTAGCGTGAATAGTATGTGGAGAACCTGCCTATCTCGTTTGAACCAAATTCAGATTTACCCCGGAATTTTTCGTCGTCGCCACCCGCATGGCTAGGTTCAAAAGCGACATACAGACCTAGAAGGTTTGGATTGGCAAGGATGGACTGGTGGACACTTTTGACCATGTCTTTACGCAGATTCTCTGCACTGATCCGGCCCTCATTAAACTGATCACGAAGCGTCCCAAGTTGAATGGAAACCTGTGTAGCGAGCATTAATGCGTCACTGAATTTTTTCTCGATTCGCGCTTGCTGGGCTTTGCCGTTCCCGATCAGTTGATTTCGAGCAGCCGCTTCCAACAGGTCGCTGCTTTGCGTCCTAATTTCTGTTGATGAAGTGTTCCCCTGATGCACGGTAAGAAGCACGACGCTCACGAGCGTCGCAATCAGGCACAGCCCGGTGAGAGCGAGCATTCGAAACTTGATTGAATAGATCGATCGCATGAGTGAAAGCCTCCTTGAGGCAGGTGAATCCCGTTTGGCAAAAAAAGGGCGTCTTGGAGGACGCCCTGAAGGGAATTTCATGGAGGTGCTCAGCCGTGTCGGCCGTATGCGAGGAAAGCCTTCAGCCTGTCAGAGGCTGACTCTCATCGAGCCGGGCTTGGGCTGAGCGTCCAGTGTTGGCCGGCTTACGACATGCGATCTTGTGTAATTTCCCTTGCCCAAAGGGGCAACAATCAGACGTACGGCAAGGTAGTAAGCGAGTCCAGAAAGGGCGATGACGGGTATGGAGGCTCCAAAGTATTTGAAGGTATCACTCATAGCCACGCTCACGGGGTTGTACATGTAGAGGTAGCCGCCAACAGCCACAATGCTGATGACTACGGCTGTCCAATTCACACCTGCCCAGTAGGCATAGTGACTGTTGTGAGTGGCAAACAGGCTAGGAGCGTCAAGCTGTTCTCGGCGTAGTACGAAATAGTCAATCAGCGTGATCCCAGAGATACCAACGAACATTACACCGTTGTATGAGAGCCAACTCATCACGTTAGAGAGTAACCATTCTGTCTCGAATGCGAAGTACACGCCGGGGAGCATCAGCAAGGCGAGCAACACTTCCCACTGCAAACGTGCGAAGAATTTGACCTGCTGGATCGAGACTCCCGCGAGGTAAATCATCACGACCATTGTTGCGATGTTTGCAGTCAGCACGATAGCCATGATGATCGAGCCGAATACAGGGCCGCCTATAGCAATCATCCAGATAGTCGGATCGTATGTGCCGGCACTTATAGCGGCAAGCGCCGCAACTGTAGAAACGACTGCCGCCCCCAATATGCCCACGCCGATGATGGAGGGACCCATGACATGTTTTTTGTGCTTCACCAGGCGAGTAAGGCCACCCATGACTGGCCACCAGGTCATCGCGTTGGAAACACCGAACTCAACGGCCAACGCTAAACCCTGTACCGGGTCGTGAGTCAGCATTTGATCGGGGGCCACCTGGGCATTCCAAAGGTGCCCAATCCCGAATTTTTCCACGAGGATGCCAAACATCACTACCGTGATGAGCATGTGCAACGGCCCAATGAATCCGTTCAGTCGTTCGAAGAGCTTCGGCCCCTTGCAAGCAATGAGCCAGACGAGAAACAGCGTCGCCAAGGCCACACCAATCACCAAATGTTCATGTGAATCACCAGTGACTTCGCTGCCTGTCACGGTGGCGGCGATGTTCGCGGCACCTCGCGCAGTCAATGCCTCGACCACGTACGACCATCCGATCAATGTTGCCAGTAGTCCGAATAGAGGAATAACGATACCGCGATAGCCGAAGGATGCCTTGGCGGTGTCAATTGGATCTGTACCGTATTTGTAACTCGGAACTCCAGAGGCCAGGGAAACCAATGCCATTCCGATAATGAGTCCGATAACGTACCCCATCACGCCCAAGCGCCAGTCACCAACGAATGGTAAATAGCTGCCGATTAGAAATGCCCAAGTCGCGGCGCTGAAGGCACAGCATGTCCAAAGGAACGAGCCATAGGTTTTATATACCCGGTTACCTGACAAGACAGGTAGCCGACCCGCTAGTGCTTCTTGTTCGACGCTACGTGACGTGCTCATACGTTTGCTCCTACAGCCAGCAAGGTACCGATCCAGAGGGTCGCGCCCAAGAGGATCCATATTGAGGCTTCGCGAACAAGCGGGCCGCCCGCACTCCAGCATTCGGAAGAGGTGTGCTCAGGCTGGTTCATGGCCTCCAATTGCTTCAGCAGATCCGAGTTCAAGCTTGCGCTTGTGCTCATCACTCCTACCGTTTCTACGTCAGTTTTGCTCATGTCGTTGCTCTCTGGACGAGGTCTTGCGATGTCGCCCGCGATTGGCTGTTTTAGAAAATTGTTATGGCAGCACTAATTGAGTATTGCTGGGGCGCATCGTTTTGCGTTCCTAGGAAGATCAAAAGAGATCTTCTCGCACCCTGTAATGAGCCTACGCTGAGCCACCACGACCTCGTATCCGTTTTTGGCAATCGCTAGTCGTACTGGGGGGGCTAATAGGAGTTTTAGCTTCAGCGGCGATTGCCACCGTCTGGTCGACCGCATCGCCACGGTTAAGCCCGCTAAATAATTTCGAAGTAGTCCACGATCGGGATAAGCCGACAAATGTGTCGTTTCTTCTCGTGCTGTAACACGCGAGGTGTGTAAATTCGCATCACTACGGGTCATGCGACCCAACTTAAGGCAATCAGATGCTGTCTTTCCGGCAAAAATTCGAACCTCTACTGCGATCGCCCTCTCTCTTACCAAGCTGTAACCCTTGCTCTAGAGGGGTTGCCAAGAGGGGAGTGTCATAAGGAGGGCTGGCGCAGAGGACGGCATGGTGGTTGCTAGGAGATAGGTGTCAATTAGGCACCAGCGAGATTCGATCATGGCCGCTCATATCCCACTTAACGACACCGTATATCGGTTTATGGAGTCGCATGATGCGTTTGAGCACGCCGACGGCCTGAATGAATGGGATGACAACCGGTATCACCAGTTGGAGAAGAAAGCCCAGTTCCACGGGGCCATCGCAAGCCACTCGATAGCGGGGAAAGTCCAGGTTACCCGCGAGACGATGGACAGCCCTTGTGTAGAACAGATTTGTCACGTACCCCTGGATTCGATCGTAATTGTTAACGTGCGTTCAGAGGCGGATGTCCTTCTCAATGGCAGATACGTCAACGCCAATACATTTCATATTTCGTCAGGTCGCTCCTTCCACGCGCTGGCCAAGGCTCCTATCGAAGCATTGATGTTGACGGTTAGTAAGGACGCATTTCTGGAAAGATTCCGAACTGAGTCGCTGTCGAATATCGAGTCGAAACCCTTCGAGCGCTTCATTCAGCCTTCCATGGATACGCAGGTCGACTTTGAGGCGAATCTTCGAGCTCATTTGAATAGCGTTCGGGCGGGTAGTCTGTCCGCCCCCATCAGCTCAAGCTTGGATAAGGTGTTCAGCTGTGTGCAGGAAATTCTGGATTTTGAGACGTCCTCGCGCCTTGTAGTTCCTCCTTCGACGCGAACGTATATCGTCGAAAAAAGTTGCGAGTTTTTCGCACAGCACGTCCAGGAGGAAAATATCGGAGTGCTTGATCTATGTAATCATTTAAGGATCAGCCGACGCACTCTGCAGTACAGTTTTGAGGATGTGTTAGGCATGACTCCTCTCAATTACGTTCGGTCGGTACGTTTGAACACTGCGCGTAAACTATTGATGTCATCTCCTCAGGAGACCATTCAGGGGGCAGCGCTTGATGCGGGCTTCAGTCACCTGGGTAGGTTCTCGAAATACTACCAAGAGTTTTTCGGTGAGTTGCCATCTCAAACAGTGAGCCGGTTAGGTTCGCACAGATCACATCACTGACGGGGAGTTATTAAAAAGCCGGCTAATAAGCCGGCTTTTTTGCTTCGAAAGCTTCAAGGCTTAGTCGTAGCGACTAGGTATTGGGAGTTGAATCCCAGTTTCCCATGACCAGCGTCTTGAGCAATTTTGAGGCCATCAGCCACCGCAGAAATTAGGTCGCCTCGCAAACCGGTTGCTTGTACCGCATCGCGCCATTGGACTACGGCATCCAGATAGACGTCCACGGTTGCCTGGATGGTAGTGAAGTCGTTGGCCTCAATCTCTTTAATGCTTTTCTGTACTTTGTAGCGCAGCAGATCCAGCATCTTGTCCGCAAATTCTGACAGCTGGTGGGCGCTGACACCTTGTGTTTTTGCGTAGGCGGCAGCCTCAAGGAAGCCCGCCAGACCAACAGCATAAAAGCTACCTGTCATCGCAGCGTCCACGATAGGCGGAACGGTCAGGTCCTCGCCAGTGTAGATCGTGCCCTCGGGTGCCATTGGTTTAATAGTTTCCGCGATCTCGTCCCACACTTGGGGGGCGCAGGCATATTGGATCGCGGTGTATGGACCACCAATCAGATCTGGGTATGAAGAAATCGCGGCATTGATAAAAGTGCCGCCACGTTTTTCTACAAGATTGCGAAAGCGTTGCCCATCTTCCGGCATTGCAGTACTGAGGTTGGCCAGGAAGCGGCCTTTCAGATTCAGCAACTCAAGATTGCTTTCAATTAGAGATACGCCATCAGCAGCGCTGCTGATAATCATGATAGTCAGCTCGCTGGCATGCACCGCGTCTACGAAGGATGGTGCCAAGACAGCCCCTTTGGTAACCAGTGGTGTGGTGGCTTCAGGTCGACCGTCCCAGACCGTCACTTTCCGACCTGCTGCCAGCAAGGTTCTGGCCAAGCCTGAGCCCATCAGGCCCGTACCGATCACTGTGATTGTTTTAGCCATTCCAAAATACCTCTTCAGGGGGCGAAGCAAGATCGCCAGATTGTCTACGCCTCGAAAGCTAAGCTCTGAACCCCTCCGGCCATAGCCATTTTCGGCAACTCTGTGATTTCACTCTGTCTGGGCGAGTGAGCGTGACGTTGCCGATTCTGGATAGGATGAATGAAAGCCCCGGTTGTAGCTTGTTGCTACCAACACCGGTAATTCTGAGGATTAGAAAATGAGCCTGGTACAAAAACCACAAGATGCTTATGTTCAAGTTGACGAAGTCGAGTGGCAAGATTTCCCCGAGCAGTTTCACACAGGTGGCGTGAAGTGGAAGCTGCTTCATGTAGCGCCCGAATTAGGCATTTGGACCGTGATGTTCTTCTGTCCCAACCAGTCGATTCTTCTGCCGCACATTCATCATGGTCCAGCGGAAGGCTATGTATTTGACGGTATTCTTGAGCTGCGCGGCGGCCCTGAAAATGGCGGCGCCCTCTGCATCAAACACGGCTTCCTGTATGAGGCCACCGGTGCCGAACATGAAGCAACCAAAATGCTTGCAGACACCACTTTCATCCTGCAGATGGTCGGCCCGATCACTTGGCGCACCGCCGATGGTCGAGACGTTAACCAGACTTGGTTCGATGCTCAGAGCCTGTGGGCAGAGCAGACGGCGGCTTAATTTCTCGTTAATGGCTTATACAAATTCAGGTACAAAAGATGAGTGTTTTGATTGTTTTGACGTCGCATGACGCTTTCGGTGACACCGGTCGTAAAACAGGGCTGTGGCTTGAGGAGTTTCTTGTTCCATATTACACCCTGATTGACGCTGGCTTTTCTGTTCGCTTGGCGACGCCTAAAGGTGGTCGTGCTCCCATTGATCCGTTATCGGTTGACGCGCTGAAAGAGAGTCCGATTTTCCAACGATATAATGCGGATGGTGTTTTGAAGGAACGGCTGGGCTCGACCGCTAAGCTGTCGACTGTGAAGGGTTTTGAGATCAGCGCACTTGTTTATCCAGGTGGCCATGGCCCGCTTTGGGATCTGCGTGAGGATCCTAAATCGATCGCGTTGATTGAAGAGTGTCTCGCCAACAACAAGCCGGTCGCCACCATTTGCCATGCGGGTTGCGCATTGCTTGATGTACGTAACACAGATGGTCGGCCTGTCATCGAAGGTGTTCAGGTCACGGCATTTAGCGACAGCGAGGAAGCCGCTGTTCAACTTGAAAAAGAAGTACCTTACCTCGTCGAATCGGACATGAAAAAACTCGGAGCGATTTATTCAAAATCTTCCGATTGGGACAGTCACGTGGTCGTTTCGGGAGCACTCATCACTGGCCAGAACCCAGCGTCTTCGCTAGGCGTCGCCCAGGCAGTGATCAAACAACTGAGCGCATGATTTAGCTTCGACATCCCTTTGTCGTCCAATATGGAAGCCTACAGCTATGAGCTTTGTAAAAACAAAAAAAGAGCTTGAGGAAATTCAACGAATTCTTGGTCAAGGACGCTGCACCATCGAAGCGGTGTCTATTGAGTTCGAGACTACCTTCGAGTTCTTGCGGTCGGTGTTACCTCCTTGTTTTGATCTGCCAGAGACGCCTACGGCGATCGCAAGTATCTCGCGCTGGCAAAGTGAGCTTTGCGGGGAGTTTGACTGCGGGATTATCTCTTTGAAGTGTAGGTATAAGGAGCTGGAAGGCACCACTATGCTCGTCCTTATTGTCAGCGGGGATATGCCTGTTACCATTGGACGTGAGATGTGGGGTGAGGCAAAAAAAACAGGCATCGCTCAGGTCTACATGGATGGTCATGAAGCCTACGGTTTTTGCGAGCGCAATGGGGTGCGTCTGATCGAAATCGAAGCGGATTTCGGCGAGGACTTAGGACCATCCCATAGCGAAAGCTGGGATTTCGAGATCAAGGCCGTCCCTCATTCCTCAGGCTACGGCCTTCAGCACGATCCAATCCTGAACTGTATGCAGAACAACGAGAATCTTCGCGTAAGACGCGAGGGTAAGGGTATCTTGAAGCTTTCAGGCAGTGAGTTTGATCCACTTGGCACTATTCCAGTTGTTTCGGTAGGTACGGCCTATTACACCGAAGGCGAGTCGAGCTGGACGGTACCTCGCTTGGAGGTGCTACCAGATCGCGACGCTTATCTGCCATTTATCTACGGGCAGAAGTTCGACGATTTTCGTCTATTCAGAAAGCCTGCCAGGTTCCGTAAGGCTGAAGATTCGGCTCAGTAACCGGTTGCTGTCTGTTACGCCTCCAACTGTTCAGTGCAAAAAAAACACACAGCTCGGTTGAGCACGGTAAATTCGAATACATATTTTTGGCTCGGTCAGGCGCTTTTTTTTGAGGGCGCCTAGCACCACGCACCGGCCCCGAGTCAGCGCGGTGCTAGTTGCCCAGCTCGGTTTGCAGGTGGTCGTTTATCGACCCCCAGTTCACGCACCGGCGTGGCGAAACCATTTCCAGAACGTTTGAGCGTCCAGGCCAGTCCCCGGCAGCACCTCCGCTTCAACAAAACGCTGCAGGACAGGTGCGACCCTCAGGCCGTGGCAGTTAACGAAATCAGTCACTTTTTGCATCTCTATCACGCAGACTTATCGAGCATAATAGCGCCCTGTTCAGTTCAGGCATTGCGCCCCGGCTTTGGCCACCTGTGCATCCTGTTCGGCCTTGACCCCGGATACGCCGACCGCACCGATCACCTGGCCGTCGACGATGATCGGCACTCCCCCTTCAAGGGATGTCAGCAAAGGGGCTGATAAAAACGCGTGGCGTCCGCTATTGACCATCTCTTCATACCCTTTGGACTCACGCCGACCCAGTGCCGAGGTGCGGGCTTTTTCGGTGGCGATGTAGGCGCCAATCGGGGCGCAACCGTCGAGGCGTTCGAGGGCCAGGGGATGGCCGCCGTCATCGACAATCACAATGCTCACGGCCCATTGATTGTTTTGTGCTTCGGTGCGTGCGGCTGTGAGAATTTGGCTGACTTCGGTCTGGCTCAGTACGGCTTTGCTTTTCATGGGGATTCTCCAGTGCTCGGTCAAGGCAACGCGGCTTCGACCAGTTCAATCCAATGCCTGACAGGGGTTCGACCTGCACCGTCGAGGTGGGTCTGGCAGCCGATATTGGCGGTGACAATGATTTCGGGGTGCTCGCTTTCCAAGGCATTGAGCTTGTTGTCGCGCAGTTGCCGAGACAGTTCGGGTTGGGTCAGCGAATAAGTGCCCGCCGAGCCGCAGCACAGGTGGCTGTCGGGAACAGCGGTGAGGTTGAATCCCAGGCTTGTCAGAATGGCTTCAACGGCACCGCCGAGTTTTTGCGCATGCTGCAAAGTGCAAGGGCAGTGGAACGCCAGGCGCTGGTCGCTGTGCACACCGAGTTTATCCAGCGGCTCGTCGCGCAGGACTTCAACCAGGTCCTTGGCCAGGGCACTGACCCTTTTCGCCTTGTCGGCATACGCCGGGTCGGTGCTGAGCAGGTGCCCATAGTCTTTGATGAAGGCTCCGCAGCCGCTGGCGGTTTGCACGATGGCCTCGGCACCGCTTTCAATGCTCGGCCACCATGCGTCGATGTTACGGCGGGCATGATCGAGGCCGGCGGCCTGGGCGTCCAGGTGATAGTCCAGCGCACCGCAACAACCGACCTCGCGAATCGGGGTGACACTGATCCCGAGTCGATCCAGTACGCGGGCGGCGGCCGCGTTGGTATTGGGCGACAGACTCGGCTGCACGCAGCCTTCGAGCATGAGCACTTGCCGGGTATGGCGGGTGGTCGGGCGTGGTTTTGCCGGATACACGTTGCGCGGTAATTTGACTTGCAGCGTGTTGGGCAGCAAGGCGCGGAAAACCTGGCCACTGCTCAGCAGCCCTTTGAACAGCCCCGGATTGGGCAGGACGCCGCGCAATCCCTCACGCAATAGGCGCTGGCCGAGTGGGCGCGGGACGGCCGCATCGACCACCGCCCGGCCGATGTCCAGCAAGTTGTGATAGTCGACGCCGGAAGGGCAGGTGGTTTCGCAATTGCGGCACGACAGGCAACGATCCAGGTGTTCCTGGGTCTTGCGGGTCACTTCATTGCCTTCGAGCACCTGCTTGATCAAGTAGATACGCCCCCGTGGGCCATCCAGTTCATCGCCCAGCAGTTGATAGGTCGGGCAGGTGGCGTTGCAGAAACCGCAGTGCACGCAACTGCGCAGAATGCGTTCGGCTTCTGCGGCACGGGGCAGTCGGCGGGCGTCTTCGCTCAAGGTGGTCTGCATGGTTCAAAGCTCCGCGTACAGGCGACCGGGGTTGAAGAGGCCCCGTGGATCGAGTTGCTGTTTCAAGTTCCGGTGGTAGCGCATCAGCGCGTCGGGCAGTGGTTGGAATGGACTGTCGATCAGGCCATGGCTGTAGCAGGTCGCATGTCCGCCGACCGTTTCGACGACCGCGCGAATGAGGGGCGCTTCGGCGTCGGATTTGAGCCAGCGCTGGGCGCCGCCCCAATCGATCAATTGAACGCCCGGCAACGACAGTCGGGGTGCGTTCTGCGGCAAGGAAAGGCGCCAGAGCGGCTGACTCTCATCGAAGAAACTCAATCGATGTTCGTTCAGGTCTTGCCAGTACGAAGCGTCCAGCAACTCCCCGCCCAAACGGTCATGGGCCGCCGCCACTGAGCCTTCGCCGCCCTCGAGCCGCAGGTGCAGGCGCTGGCCGTCGTGACAGGCGGCGCTGATCGGCAGTGGTTGTTGCCCCCATTCCGCCAGGCGTAGCAAGGCACGATCACTGTCCATTTCCAGGCTGATACTCAGGGTTTTTCGTGGTTTCGGCAGGACCTTGAGGGAGACTTCGGTTATCACGCCCAGCGAGCCGTAACTGCCGGCCATCAAGCGCGACAGATCGTAGCCGGCGACGTTCTTCATGACCTCGCCGCCAAAGCGCAAATGCTTGCCCTGGCCGGTGATGACCCGTGTCCCGAGGACGAAGTCGCGGACCGATCCTGACCAGGGGCGTCGCGGCCCCGAGAGTCCACAGGCAATCATGCCGCCCACCGTGGCGTCGTCACCGAAGGAGGGCGGTTCGCAAGGCAGCATCTGCTGCGCCGCGTCCAGCACTTCAGACAAGTGTGCCAACGGCGTGCCGCAGCGCGCGGTGATCACCAGTTCGGTCGGGTCGTAGCTGACGATGCCCCGGTGGGAGCGGGTATCGAGGACTTCTCCCGCCACGTTGCGCCCGAGGAACGCCTTGCTGTTGGAACCTTGGATGCGCAGCGGAGTGGCGTTTTGCAGCGCCTGGTTGACCTGCTCCAGCAGCGCTGCGCTGTCATCCATATCGTGTTCGCTGCGCATCAGAAACGCTCCAATTCAGGAAAGGGCATCTGACCCATATGCACGTGCATGGCGCCAAACTCGGCGCAGCGATGCAGTGTCGGAATATTCTTGCCCGGGTTGAGTAACCCGCTCGGATCGAACGCAGCCTTGACGGCATGGAACACGGTCAGCTCATCGCTATTGAACTGCGCGCACATCTGGTTGATCTTCTCGCGGCCCACACCGTGTTCACCGGTAATGCTGCCGCCGACCTTCACACACAATTCGAGGATCTTGCCGCCCAGGGCTTCGGCGCGGTCGAGTTCACCCGGTTGATTGGCATCGAACAGAATCAGTGGATGCATGTTGCCGTCGCCGGCGTGGAAAACGTTGGCCACGCGCAGGTCGTATTCGGCTGATAACGCCGCGATCGCCTGCAGCACACCGGGCAACTCTCGGCGTGGGATCGTCCCGTCCATGCAGTAATAATCCGGTGAGAGACGGCCCACCGCCGGAAAGGCATTCTTGCGCCCGGCCCAGAAACGCACGCGTTCGGCCTCGTCGCGGGCCTGGCGCACCTCGGTGGCGCCGGCCTTTCCCAATACTTGGCGTACGCGGTCGCAGTCATCATGGACGTCGGCTTCTACACCATCGAGTTCGCACAACAGTATCGCTTCGGCGTCGACCGGGTAGCCGGCGTGGATGAAGTCTTCGGCGGCGCGAATGGCCAGGTTGTCCATCATCTCCAGACCGCCCGGAATGATGCCCGCGGCAATAATGTCACCCACGGCGCGACCCGCCTTTTCGACGGAATCGAAGGCCGCCAGCAGTACCTTGGCGGTTTGCGGTTTGGGCAGCAGTTTGACCGTGACCTCGGTGATGACACCGAGCATGCCTTCGGAACCGGTGAACAACGCCAGCAGATCGAAACCGGGTGAGTCGAGTGCCTGTGAGCCCAGCGTCAGGTGTTCACCGTCGACGGTGAGGATGTCGACCTTGAGCAGGTTGTGTACGGTCAAACCGTATTTCAGGCAATGTACGCCGCCGGCGTTCTCCGCCACGTTGCCGCCGATTGAACAGGCGATCTGGGAGGACGGGTCCGGCGCGTAGTACAGGCCAAACGGCGCGGCGGCCTGGGAAATCGCCAGGTTACGAACGCCTGGTTGGACGCGGGCCGTGCGGGCGGTGGGGTCGATGTGGAGGATTTTGTTGAAGCGCGCCATCACCAGCAGCACGCCTTTTTCCAGCGGCAGTGCACCGCCGGACAAACCCGTGCCCGCACCGCGGGCGACGACCGGCACCTGCCGTTCATGGCAGAGCCGGAGCACGCCCTGGACCTGATCGATGTGGCGCGGCAGTACCACCAGCATTGGCGTAGTGCGATAGGCGGAAAGTCCGTCGCATTCGTACGGTTTGAGCTCTTCGCCCTGGTGCAGGATTTCCAGATCGGGCCACTGGGTCTGCAGGGCCCGCAACAGGGCGTTTTTGTCGACGTCGGGCAGGACACCGTCAACGCGTTCATCGTAGAGAATGTTCATAGTCGGTGGACGACGCTCAGTTGTTTTTATTAGCGGTCTGTTCAACTACAGCTGACTTGTATCATTGGCTTGAGGCGTTCTACTGTCTATGGGCTGTCGGAGTGGTCGAACCAGTTTTTTTATATTGATTTTTTTGTCTGCTAGGTAAATGGATTTTAAAACAACAAGTTATTGCTGTGCCTTGGTGGTTCTTACTCCTATTACTTATCTGGTCATACCAGTGGAGATTTGATGGATTACGCAGAAACGAGCCGTCCCCCGCACGTTGCCGACGTGGTGTGTGAGCGCATTGAGCGCCTTATCGTCGATGGTGTGCTCAAGACCGGGCAGCTGTTGCCTTCGGAACGGCGGCTGACGGAAAAACTTGGCGTTTCCCGCACTGCACTTCGCGAGGGGCTGAAGGTGCTGCGCGCGCGCGGGATTATCAAGACCGAGCAAGGCAAGGGATCATTCGTGGCGGACCTGTCGGGGCATGGTTTGGCCTCCCCCCTGATGCACCTGTTCAGCTCGCAGCCACGCACGCTCTATGATCTATTCGAGGTCCGCAGCCTGCTGGAGGGTGAGTCCGCGCGCCTGGCGGCCTTGCGCGGGACCGAGGCTGATTTCGTCCTCATCACCCGTAGCTACGAGGCGTTGCTCGATGCCCACAGCCGTGCTCTAGAGGCGAGCGAACATGCCCGGCTCGATCATGCGTTTCACCTGGCGATTTGCGAGGCTTCGCACAATCCGGTGCTGGTGCAAACGTTGCGTTCGCTAACGGATCTGCTGCTCAATTCGGTGTTTGCCTCGGTCAATAACCTCTATCACCGTGAACCGCAGAAGCGACAGATCGACCGTCAACATGCGCGGCTCTACAACGCTGTCACCGGCCGCATGCCGGAACAGGCACGCAGGGCAGCTATTGCCCACATCCAGAGCATCTGCGAGAACCTCAAGGAAATCGAAAGCGAAGAACAACGCTTGGTTCGGGCGACGTTGCGACTTGAAGGGTGGGCATGACCCTGTTTGGATCACTTCGTTTTGCCTATGTGGAATACTGAGCTTGGTACAGTACAAAATGTCTCAGCATAATAGGCGCTGCACAGATGTTTTTGAGGGCTGCTTCCTTAGTGCGGAAAATTACTGAAGTCCAATGGAATTGAGTGGTAATGAGTCAGCATTACGGACAGGCTCTAATTTGTATAGCGATTGGCTTTGAAGGTTGCGAGAGGAAGAGTTTCAATCCCCGGCTTAGCATGAATACAGTCATGCTTCTGTGAACGCCTCGATACCGGCCCGTCCATAAACGCGTGGATGTCATCCGTGCCGCAGGTCGCGAGGATCTTGATCTTTTTATCAGGCGTCATGTTGGGGGTTCTCGAGGATCAGGATGGCGCGAAAGTCGTTGACGTTGGTGCGGGTCGGCTCAGTGACGATCAGGGCGTCCAGTGCCTCGAAATAACCGTAGCCATTGTTGTTGTCCAACTCGTCGCTGGCGCTCAGGCCCAACGCCGTGGCACGGGCGTAGCTGTCCGGGGTCATGAGGGCGCCGGCGTTGTCTTCGGAACCGTCGATGCCGTCGGTGTCGGCGGCCAGCGCATAGATGCCAGGATGACCCTTGAGACTGTCGGTCAGGCTCAGCAGGAATTCTGCATTGCGCCCGCCACGACCGTCGCCGCGCACGGTGACGGTGGTTTCGCCACCGGAGAGGATCACGCACGGTGCTGCCAGCGGCTGGCCGTGCAGGGCGATTTGCCGGGCAATGC
>Ga0157375_10000686_pt1 | contig 29989 bp, 28 predicted proteins | sample M35metaG_FD_115311 | JGI IMG/M metagenome (GOLD analysis project Ga0157375, IMG submission 115311) | Miscanthus rhizosphere microbial communities from Kellogg Biological Station, Michigan, USA - M3-5 metaG | ecosystem: Host-associated > Plants > Roots > Rhizosphere > Soil | place: USA: Michigan... | reverse complement strand
CCTACTAAAGTAACTGAAGTGGCGAGCTCTATATTCTATTCCATCAAATTTCTCAATAAGTTTTTCCATAATTATTTTGACTTTTTCTCCTTTTTTTCTTGTTTCCACTAAAAACGTATGTTCCGTTCTGAACATACTCTTCAGGCAAAGGATTAACTTGCCAAAAGCTGCCAATTTTGCGGGTCATGCATTCTAAACTTGAATTCATATGTATTAATTCCCAAATCAACATTGAATTCTTGATTTCGAAATTTATTGTTTGCGTTTTCGGGATTTCCAAAATTTCTTGCTGAGGAACTTATCCCCGCCATCGTCAAGACGAACGAATAGCAACTACCAACTATTTTGACCATGCCTTCCGGGGCATCACACTCCACATCCCTCCCAACAAAAAAAAGAGGGCGTAAAATATGACCGTTGGCTTGAACTTAAAAATTACTCTTTTGGGATACTTTAGAATTCTAGCATGATACTCTGTTTGACTAAATTTTTCAATCAATGGTGGCATAATTCGAATTGACTATATTTCGTTCAGATGGGTTTATCCATTTGGTATTTCTAATGCTCATCAGATGAAATCACGGTACTGCCCCCTCAGTCTTTATATGGTTTCCAAGAGAATCAAAACTCTTGCGGTAAATTAATTCGCCCTTTTCATTGAAATACAAGGAATTTTTTAGGATCCCGTATCTACCATCCCAATAGTCCGCTACAAAGCCGGTCATCTATCCATTCACCCAAAATCTATGACTTTTTAGAGCGCCACTAGAGTAAAAATATTGAGCATGACCATCTTCTTTGCCATCTCTATAGATCACTTTACTCTCAATATTTCCATTTGGATGAAACCACACAGATTCGCCATCAAGAGTTCCATTTGAATATTTTTTAATGGATTTGAGGGTACCGCTGGAGTATTTCTCAATTTTCAGTTCAATGTTATTCTGATGGCAGCCTGAAAAAAGTAAAAAAATAGCTGCCAAAAATTTCAAAAAGTACTTGTTTGACCGGTTTTTCATCTCCACAAGATAAACAGATATACCACCCTCACATTACCCAGGTAGTCCTAATGAAATAATCATACACAAAGCTCGATGGGCTTGTACCTGCGGCCCATTGGTCATCTTATAGCAAAGAAGCAACCGTGAATTATATGGGGCCGTAACTCCTTTATATTGATAGTTGCCATGCTGGCAAATCTTTATTTTATTAAGTTTACAATCCAGCATTGACAAATAATTCATGAAAAGACTCTTTTTTATTCTGCTGCTCGCGACGGTCATTTCTTCCTGCAAGAAGACGGGTTCATGCTGCGTCGAACCCCCCATTCCAACCGCAGATTTGCCCGCAGAAGCCCGCGACGGCGTTGCATTTACCAATGGAGGAACATCGGCTATCATCACCCTATACGCGCCGGACAAAACCTCGGCTTCGGTCATTGGTGAGTTCAACAATTGGGTTCCCAATTCGACACCCATGACCCTTACGCCAGATAAAAAAACCTGGTGGGTCAAAATCGATAACCTTGATCCCAATGTCGAATATGCCTACCAATTTTTGGTGGATGGCAACCTGAAAATAGCCGATCCCTATTGCGAGAAAATCCTTGACCCAAATAACGATGGGTACATTTCAACAACAACCTATCCGGCACTGAAAACATATCCCACAGGCAAGACAACGGGAATTGTAAGCATTATGCAGGCCAACCAGCCAACCTATACCTGGCAAAATCTAAATTTTGTTCGCCCGGATAAAAATAAATTAGTGGTGTATGAGTTACTGGTCCGCGATTTCACTCCGGAACACAATTACGCTTCCACGCTACAGAAACTAGACTACCTGAAGGGACTTGGCATTAACGCGATAGAACTGATGCCGGTAAATGAGTTTGAAGGAAATTCAAGCTGGGGTTACAATCCCTCTTTTTATTTCGCGCCTGACAAATACTATGGAACCAAAACCGCGCTCCAGCATTTTATTGATGAATGTCATAGAAAAGGCCTTGCCGTCATTTTGGATATGGTGCTGGAACATAGTTTTGGTCAGTCGCCCATGGTTCAATTGTACTTTGATGGATCGAAGCCTACTTTGAAGAGTCCGTGGTTTAATGCTTTCGCCAAACACCCCTATACTGTGGGATTTGATTTTAATCATGAAAGCCCTGCCACCAAATACTTCGCGAAGAACGTGATGAAATTTTGGATGCAACAGTATAAAATTGACGGTTTCCGGTTCGATTTGTCCAAGGGTTTCACTCAAAAAATGTCGTCTGATGATGTAACCTTCGCCGCTTACGACGAGAGCCGGATTGCCATTTGGAGGGATTATAATAACTATATCAAAACGCTTGATCGCGATAATTTTTATGTGATCCTGGAACATTTTGCAACAGCAAGCGAGGAAAAGATACTTGCAGATGAAGGAATGATGCTTTGGAACAACATGAATTATACCATGAATGAAGCCACCATGGGTTGGTTAAACAATTCCAATTTCGCCTGGGGTTTTTTCGGTAATCATGGGTTTACTAAATCAGAAAACCTGCTGGACTATGTGGAGAGTCACGATGAAGAGCGATTGAATTTTAAGAACCAAAGTTTTGGAAATGCCTCCGGCTCCTACACTATCAAAGGAAATTTGGCTACTTCATTAAAACGCGAGGAACTTGCGGCAGCATTCTTATTCAGCACACCCGGTCCAAAAATGTTATGGCAATTTGGCGAATTGGGATACGACATTAGTATCGACGAAAACGGGAGGACGGGTGAAAAGCCCATAAGATGGGATTATTTCGATGACGCCAACAGAAAGGCTTTGTATGATGCCTACGCAAGGTTCATTCATTTAAAAGAAAATAATGAAGTCTATAATACGCAGAGTTACAAGTATGATCTGGCTGGCGGAATAAAATACATCAAACTCAGTGGTGCAGGCAACACGGTGGTGATCGTCGGCAATTTTGACGTGGTTCCTCAAACCGCAAACATCGACTTTGGCGAAAACGGCAATTGGTTTGATTCCGGTGGCAGTTCCATTTCACTTCCAACAAATTCTTACACTAGTCAGTTAGCACCCGGCGAATATCATATTTTCAGCAAGTTGGTGTTGAACTGAAAGCTATATCGTCACGCCCAACTGAAATCCATACATCAATCCGGATCCTTTTTCAGGAGAAAGAATTACGGGATTGCCCCTCACATGCACCGAATCCCGATTTAAATAATGCGCGCTTGTGCCAAGCTGAATATATGCCTTGATCGTCGCACCCGACCACTCCTTATTCCGACCAATAAAACGAACGCCGGGCGCCAGGCTACCAACAAAACTTACTTTACCATATTCGCGCACAATATTGAAATCAGTCGGCCCAAGGCCGGCAACATTAAAGGCGTTCGCTGCCAGTATCCATCCGCGCCGGAAAGCAAGACCCGCATAATCTCGATGATCCGTCGTCAAACTGGCAAGGTAACGGCCGCCCACACTCACATCCATAAAGGGCTTGATTTTTCGCTTATCCGAACTTGTTATACGGGCGACGAAGGCAAGCTGCCAATTTTCATAATGCACGTACCAATTATTAATTTCCTCTGTCCCGAAATAATGATAGTTGAAATCAAGTCCCAGCCATATTGGACATTGATAATCGTAAACCTTACCATCGAGGGGAAATAGTAAACTGGTACCCACGCCAAATCCCGGGTCGCCAATCCTTACATCTTTCGGCACCCAGGCACTGGTAAAATAGAGCATCCACCAGGTATGGTAACGCGGTGCATCAGGGGCAGTTACCGGCCTGGCATCTGAGAGGTATTGAGCTTTAGAAACCAACCATCCAATCAGAAGGACAAGGGTGAAACCAGCTTTTCTCAAACTGTGGGTTTACTTAAATATAATTTTTTCAATTCGTGTTTTGCAGTGATCACGAATGATTGGTAAATATTTAACGAATTTCCGGCTGTAATTATGGCGTCCTTTCTTCCCCCTACCGGGTATTGCACCCCGTTACAAACTGCCGTAACTTCTCCATCCCTTAAATCAGAATCATGAAAAATTCAATGCTTTTGAACCAAGTGCAAAAAATCTACGCAGCTGCGGCAGCCTCCGACGACGGCAACCGGTGCATGATCGCTCCCAGTCCAGCACTCAAGGAAAAGCTCAAGCAGGAGATGAAGAAGATTGACAAACTGATTATGAAATCAACGCTGAGCAGCATCATCCTGAAACCGACCTTGAAAACGCGCCTTGGCTTTAACGATCCGCTCATTTATCCCGGCAACATATTCCCTCTGGGTACTTCGGCTATGGCCGTACGTAAGGCGTCCACATCGAGGGTTCCCCTCCGGGGCACATTGCGCGTTGCTGTGGTGTTGGTAGAATTCCCCGACAAAAAAATGAGCGCATCAAAAAAGAATTTCGAGGACCTGTTTTTTTCAACAGGCGTAATTTCAACCGGAAGTGTAAATGAGTATTACAAAGAGGTCACGAACGGTCTTATCGACATCGAAGGCGAAGTAGTGGGCCCCTTCCTGCTTCCAAAAAAATTATCTGAATATGCCCATGGCGAATCGGGTACTGGTAACGATCAACCGAACGCACGCACCATGGCGGCCGACGCGGCGCTCAAAGCCGATCCTCAAATCGATTTCACCAATTACGATAATGACCACGATGGTTATGTAGACGCGTTCGTTGTAGTTCACGCCGGAACTGGAGCAGAAGAAACGGGTAACCCGAATGATATCTGGTCGCACAAATGGCTATTGCCAAAAGTGTACAATGCAGACGCTACAAAAATATATGGCTATCTCACCGTTCCGGAAGACTGCAAGTTGGGCGTTTGTGCGCATGAGTTAGGCCACCTGCTCTTCGGCTTTCCAGATCTCTACGACACAGAACTTCCCGGCGAGGGAATTGGCGACTGGTGCCTTATGAGTGGCGGATCATGGAATAACGGGGGACTTACCCCCGCGCATCCCTGCGCCTGGTGCAAGATGCAACAAAACTGGGTGACGACCGCAAACCAAACCATGAACGAAAAAAGTGTCGTGATTGAAGACGTGAAGAAAAGCAAGAAAATTTTCAGGCTTTGGAAGGATGGCGGGCCGGGCACCGAATATTTTCTCATCGAAAACCGGCAACTGGCTAATTACGACAAATACCTTCCCGCACCGGGCCTGTTGATTTTCCATGTAGACGACGCTATTGAAGACAATAGCAATGAAGCACACTATAAAGTAGCCCTGATGCAGGCAGACGGCAAAAAGCAACTGGAGGCAGGCTCCAACAGGGGCGACGGCGGAGATCCCTGGCCGGGCAGTTCAAAAAATAAAGACTTCACCAACAGTTCAACACCCGCTTCTACGTCCTATGGCGGATTGGACACACTGGTACAGGTTAAAAATATCAAGACACAATCCGGAGATATTATTGCCGATCTTTACGTAAAGACCGGAGACGCCTCGGCAGCCAAAAAGAAAAAGAAGAAGAAAGCAACGAAAAAGGCGAAAAAGAAAAAATAGATATCAAATCGAATTCGATGGTGAATATCGTGCCGAACTGGACCGAAGTGGTGGGCAAGGTAAAGGCCATCAGTCCCCACGAAAGTCTTTCGGGTTACTCAAAAATCGTATTGCAGGTTAAGTCCACTTCCGAGGTGAAGGGATTCAAGAATCTCATGACCGATAAAGACATGAGCGAAGTGAGCGCCATTATTTCAGACGACGCTTTGACAGAAAAGAAGATCAAAGAGGGCATGAACATCGTTTGCCACATCCGGCTCACACAAAACAGGGAGAACTTCGTAAACCCTGAATCGCTGCAAAAGTCCGCCTGATTTGAATTTTTTTCACAATTGGTCTCAGGCTCAGGGGCATTTCTTATTTTCGCTGTAATGGATCGGTTTATCGTCTCTGCACGCAAGTACAGGCCCCAGGATTTCTCCAGTGTTGTAGGTCAATCACATATTACCACCACGCTCAAAAACGCTATTCGCAACAACCAGCTTGCGCACGCATTCCTGTTTTGCGGTCCGCGCGGCGTGGGCAAAACCACTTGCGCTCGCATCCTCGCCAAAACCATCAACTGTGAAAACAGGAATGCCGACGGCGAGGCCTGCAACAAATGCAATTCCTGCGTTTCATTTAACGAGGGAACCAGTTTGAATATTCACGAATTGGATGCTGCGAGCAACAACTCGGTGGACGATATACGGACGCTCGTAGAGCAGGTGCGCTTCGCCCCGCAGGCCGGGAAATACAAAGTATATATCATCGACGAGGTGCATATGCTGAGTGCTTCGGCCTTCAATGCTTTTTTGAAAACCCTGGAGGAACCTCCACCCTACGCGATCTTCATCCTGGCAACCACTGAGAAACATAAAATTCTTCCAACCATTCTGTCCCGATGCCAGATCTTCGACTTCAAGCGCATCACCATTCACGATACGGTTGAACACCTGCAGGAAATTTGCGGGAAGGAAGAAATCAAATCAGACAAAGCTGCGCTCCAGGTCATTGCACAAAAGAGTGAAGGTTGCATGCGCGACGCGCTGAGTATCCTCGACAAGATCGTAAGCTTCACTAATGGTGAATTGAATTATCAAAATACGCTGGAGCATCTCAATATCCTTGACGACGAATATTATTTCAGGTTGATGGATGCCATGCAGGCGCAAGACCTGGCTGGGGCCATGTTGTTGTATGACGAAATCAATCGCAAGGGATTTGAAGGAGATATGGTATTGAATGGCTTTGCGGAATTTATCAGGAATATCCTGGTGTGCAAGGATGAGAAGCTTGCAACCTTGCTTGAAGCCGTGGAAAATTTTAAGGAGAGATACATTGCCACTGCAAAAAAATCAGATGCATCATACCTGATTAGCGCGCTGAATATTCTGAATGAATCTGAAATCAACTACAAAGCGGCAAGGAACAAGCGGCTTCATTTGGAATTGGCGCTCATACGCCTGACCTACCTGGCGCAGGCGCTTAATTTGGCAGAAACCGATTCGGGAGTGGCTAAAAAAAAAGCAGTTGATAAAGTAAAGCCGGTTTCATTCCGTCAAATCGCGTTTGTTGAAGCACCCCTTCCTCCGTTACAAAAGGCGGCAGCAGGTCCGAAACTCACCGTTGAAACTTCCCTGATCCCGGTAGAACGGCCGGAACCCGACAACCTTCATGCGCACTCAACGGTAACGGCTACTGTTAGTCAGCCCACCACCGCACCCGCGCCAACGCTGGGTGCGTTGTTGAAGATTCGCAAACAGGTAGCCGAGCAACAGAAGCAGGTCATCGACAAGAGAAACCTGGATGCGGCGCATCTCAGGACCGCCTGGGATGAATACATCGCCAAACTCACTTCACAAAAAAATCACTCTGCCGTCAGCTCTTTCAGGGATGCCGAATTGCGCATCATTGACGAACACTGCTTTTCGATTGTTAGCAGCAATAATATCCAGCAGAAATTCATTGAGCAGGAACGAGGAATGCTGGTTGAGCACATGCAACAGTTTTTTAATGACCGGAGCCTGAATTACCAGGTTGTACTGGAGGAAAAGGCTGGAGACCAGGAGCCCGTTGAAAGACCATTGAATACGAGGGAACAGTTCCTGAAGATGGCCGAGGCTTATCCGTTGGTGAAGGAATTGAAGGATCGGTTGAGGCTGGAGTTGGATTACTAGGTTGATTGGGTTAATTAACCAAATCAACCCAATCAACCTAACCATTATCTGTTTACCCAAGATTCCTTAATTTCGGCGTTCCAAAGAAGTCAAAAACCTAAAAACAGCACTGAATTATATGGCTGAAGTGATTAAGATGCCCCGGATGAGTGACACCATGACTGAGGGCGTTATCGTCGAGTGGCATAAAAAAGTTGGCGACAAGGTGAAGCCAGGCGATCTGTTGGCCGAGGTTGAAACCGATAAAGCCACGATGGAATTGGAAAGCTATAATGAAGGCACGCTATTATATATTGGTGTTGACAAGGGTAAGAGTGTACAGGTAGAAGGCGTTTTGGCAGTCGTTGGCAAACCCGGCGAAGATTACAAGGCAGCCCTGGCTGCAGCCGGAACTCCCGCCGCCACTGGATCTTCAGCCCCGGCAGCATCTTCAGCCCCTGCCCCTTCCAAGGCGGCCTCTCCCGCAGCCCCCGCACAAGCGGCACCGACTGCCGGACCCACACCCGAGCAACTAGGCGTGACCGTGATCAGAATGCCCCTGCTCAGCGATACCATGACGGAAGGCAAAATTGTTCAATGGCATAAGAAGGTTGGTGATAAAGTGAAGAGTGATGATAACCTGGCCGATGTGGAAACCGATAAAGCAACCATGGAAGTGGTACCTTATGCAGAAGGCACACTTCTCTATACAGGAGTTAAAGAAGGAGATGCAGCAAAGGTTAACGATGTTATTGCCATCCTTGGCAAGCCCGGAACGGACGTCACCGCACTGGTGGCAAGTCTAAAGAACCCGGCGGCGGTGGGGCAAGCTGCGCCATCTGGTGCAACACCTGCAGCGACAACTACGGCTCAAGCCACTGCTCCAGTCTCCACTTCGGCCCAACCTACCCATATTCCGGAGTCTTCCGGCAATGGACGGATCAAGGCCTCCCCATTAGCCAAGAAAATGGCATCGGAAAAGGGCATCGATATCCGGCTGGTGAAAGGCTCTGGCGATGAAGGCAGAATTACTAAGAAAGACATCGATAATTATGTGCCCGGTGCGCAACCCACTGCGAAAGCCGGCGGTGCACCAACTGCACCGGCAGTTGCAGCCTTTACCGCAGCGCCAGGCACTGAAGGATACACCGATCATTCCCTGAGCCAAATTCGCAAAACCATCGCACGCAGGCTCAGTGAAAGCATGTTCAGCGCGCCACATTTTTATCTCACCATGGAAATTACCATGGACAATGCAATGGCAGCACGCGCACAAATGAATGAAGTGAGCCCGGTGAAGATCAGCTTCAACGACATGGTAGTGAAAGCAGCTGCCATGGCGCTTCGCCTGCATCCTGCCGTGAACAGCAGCTGGATGGGCGATTCGATCCGGCAATGGCACCACATCCATGTGGGCATCGCCGTTGCCTTTGACGAAGGACTCATCGTTCCCGTGGTAAGATTTGCTGATCAGAAATCACTCAGCCAGATCGCTGCTGAAAGCAAGGAACTGAGTGGCAGGGCGCGCAACAAAAAATTACAACCCAACGAATTTTCCGGCAATACGTTCACGGTTTCCAATCTTGGTATGATGGACATTGATGAGTTTACGGCTATCATCAATCCTCCCGACAGTTGCATCATGGCAGTGGGACGGATCAAAGAAGTGGTGGTGAAAAAGGGCGACGGATTTGGCGTAAGTAATGTGATGAAGGTGACGCTTAGTTGCGACCACCGCAGTGTTGATGGAGCCGTGGGTTCAGCATTCCTTCAGACTTTCAAAAAATACCTGGAAAATCCGGTGACGATGCTGGTTTAACAAGTTTAGTTTGATGTTTTATATTTGAAGAAGAAGTCCGGGTCACCCTGGACTTTTTTCTTTTCATTCTATCTGGTCACATGAGTCGAATTCTTGCCTTTCCATTTTTACTCCTCCTCTGCAATGCCCTGCCGGCACAGGTTGCCCGGTTCAGGCTTACTTCTGGGAATACAGATCGTACAGGATTGCCCATTCTTTTAACGACGAACAAGCCGCTTGCACAATCCAATTACGAGGCCGTGAATGTGAAAAATCGAAAGATTGCACCAGCACAATGGATCGACAGCATGCACCTCCTTTTTGTATCACCCGATAGCTTTCCCGCTGGTACAATGGTGGAATATCAATTGCAGAAAAAAACTAAAACTTTGGAGCGGCCGCCAGTTGGTGTGGTACAAAAACCGGAAGGTCTTATGGTAACGATCAGGAATCACCCACTTTTTTTCTATCACACGCAACCGGCATTACCGCCAGCCGACAGCCCGGCAAATTATCAGCGCAGTGGCTTCATCCATCCCCTGTATAGTCCGACCGGAAAAATTCTCACTGATGATTTTCCCGCGGGACACGCCCACCAACATGGCATTTTCATGGCATGGGTGCATACCCGTTACAAAGACAGCCTGGTCGATTTCTGGAATACGATGGAACAATTGGGCAGAGTGGAACATGTAGCGGTGGTTGACAAAAAACAGGGAGCAGTAGCCGCCCAACTCAAACTCAATCTCAGGCACCGCAGTTTACAATTTGGAGAGATCCTAAATGAAAATTGGACGGTTACCATTTACCCAGGCACCAACTATTTTCTTTTTGATATCGAGTCAGACCAGGTCAATACCACTTCAGACACGCTCTATCTTGAAGAATACCGATATGGAGGGATGGCATTCAGAGGCAGCCGGGAATGGAATCAAAGCGACTCCAGCCATTTTAAGAAGGATTGGGTCATCACAACCAGCGAGGGGAAGGATAGAATTTCTGCCAATCATACGCATGCCCGTTGGGTGGACGCCTCTGGTGAAGTTCAGGGTGAAATGAATGGACTCACCATCTTTGACCATCCTTCCAATTTCAGGTATCCCCAAACCATGCGCGTTCATCCCGATATGCCCTATTGGGTGTATGCACCTGTTGTGGATGGACCTTTTAATATTCCCCCGGGCGCACATTACCGATCACGCTACCGCTACCTGGTACACAGGCAGGGCGCCGATTTGAGGCTGATCAATAAAATTGAGAAGGATTGGATTGATCCGCCAAAGGTTGAATGGGTTCGAAACTAATTTCAAAATTGTAAACATGAAAATCGCTTACATTTTTTTCAAAGATATCACCTGGCTGGATTTTGTTGGGGTATACGATCCCGTTAGCCGATTGAAGCACATGAATTATGTGCCTGACCTGGAATGGGATTTCTGTGCCTACGATTCAGAAGTGCGAGATCATTATGGCCTCGGCTTTCAACCGCAGTATATCGATACAACGTTGGCGGATTATGATGTCATCATTGTTCCGGGAGGTTATGGCACGAGATCATTGTTGAATGATACGGGATTTATGAAATGGTTGAAGACGGCTGAACGGGTGCCGCTTAAGATTTCGATTTGCACCGGTAGTTTGTTATTGGGGGCCTCAGGCTTTTTGAAAAATAAAAAAGCCACTACTCATTTTTCAGAGTATGACACTTTGAAGAATTATTGTGGAGAGGTAATCCGGGAGCGCATTGTAGAAGACAAGGGTTTGATCACGGCCGGCGCCGTCACGTCTTCGATCGATCTTGGATTGCACCTGTGCAAACTTTGGGCTGGCCAGGAAGCGGCGGAGGAAATCAGAAGACGAATGGATTACAGAGGGTAGGTGACACGGTACACGGTACACGGTATACGGTATACGGTATACGGTATACGTAAAATTGAATTTAGAAATGGTCGTTAAATTCTGCTATATTTTCCTACCTTCCTTCAAACAATTTCAATGAAGCATCTCCTCTCATTCGTACTCGCCCTGTTTTTCATGGGAATTCTCTTCGCACAAAAACAACAAAGTCTGTTTAATGGTAAAGACCTGACTGGCTGGACGATTCACGGGACAGAAAAGTGGTACGTTGATAAAGGAGAACTGGTTTGCGAAAGTGGTCCTGACAAACAATACGGCTACTTGTCGACCAACAAAAACTACAAGAATTTTATTCTCACGGTTCAATTCAAACAAGAAGCGAATGGTAACAGCGGCGTGTTTTTTCGTTCATCTATTGATGGCGTAAAGATCAGTGGCTGGCAAGTGGAAGTGGCGCCCATGAATGCGCATACGGGCGGTATTTATGAATCCTATGGAAGGGGCTGGCTTGTACAACCCAATCCCGAGCACGAAAAATATCTGAACGAAGCCAATTGGAACACGATGAAGATTTACGTAAAGGGTGATTCGGTGACAACCTGGCTCAATGACCATATGATGGTGACCATCAACGACGAAAAAATTGGACAGGGCGTAGGATTTATCGCGCTCCAAATCCACGATGGCGGTGGAATTAAGGTGAGGTGGAAGAAATTGGAGATCCAGGAATTGCCATAAGATTGATTGTGGATTGTGGATTGTGGATTGTAGAAGTCCACAATCAACAATCTACAATCCCCAATCTTTAAAAATCAACTCCCATGCAACTCGAGAACGCACTAAACTGGTTTGAAATCCCGGTAAATAATTTCGATCGTGCGAAGAAGTTTTACGAAACAATTTTTGATTACCAGATGCCGGAAAATCAAATGGGACCCGCCAGGATGGGATTTTTTCTCTACGATTTTCAGAACGGAAAAGTAGGCGGAGCCATCGTTCACAGGCCAGGTTTTCATACGCCTAATTCAGAAGGCTCACTCATATACCTGAATTGCCAGCCCGATCTTCAAATCATTTTAGACAGGGTGACTAAAGCAGGCGGGAAGGAACTACAGGGTAAGACAAATATTGGCGAAGGACTGGGGTACTGGGCTCTGATCACAGATACGGAAGGCAACCGCGTTGCCCTGCATTCCATGCAATAGACTTGCATCTTCGTCATTCCTCTAATTGATCTGGCTGCTAAAAATATTCTATCTTCAGATCATTGCTACAGAAATCAACAATACAACTTCTTCGATTTCCCTTTTCGCTTTTTTTGATGCCGGTATACTGGTTTGCCTTAAGCCAGTTACCCATTGTCAACACGCGCAATGCAATAATCATATTCGTCATTTTGCACCTGTTGGTGTACCCGGCCAGCAACGGCTATAACAGTTATATGGACCGGGATTCAGACAGCATCGGAGGGATTGAACACCCGCTCCAGCCCACACCCGAATTACTGTGGGTTTGTATCCTCATGGATTTCATTTCAGTTCTTTCCAGTTTCCTCATTAGTCCCTATTTCGCAATTGGCATTGTTGCCTATATCCTGGCTTCAAGGGCATATAGTTTTCGGGGCATTCGTTTGAAGAAATATCCATTCATCGGCTATCTGACGGTTATCATTTTTCAGGGCGCAGTCAGCTTCGCCCTGGTTTATCATGGCGCGTCTGCAGATCTCACACTACACGTACCCGTTATGTTAATGTTGGTGAGCAGCCTGTTAATTGGAGGATTTTATCCACTTACACAAATTTACCAGCATGATGCCGACCTCAGAGATGGCGTGAAGTCAATTAGTTACAAGCTCGGATACCGCGGAACCTTCATCTTTTGCGCTGCCGTGTATGGGCTGGCATTTCTATTGCTGTCATTTTACTACTCGGACTTGCAGCGAATGAAAGATTTTTTGTTATTGGCAACCTGTATGTTGCCAATTCTCGTATATTTCTTTATATGGGCGTCCCGGGTTTGGAAGAATACCGCCAACGCCAATTTCCGGAACACCATGCGCATGAACCTTATCGCCTCCCTCTGTACCAATATCGGATTCATAACTCTGTTGATACGCAGGCATTTTGAGTAAAATTATTTCCATCGGCACAGCTGTTCCTGCCTACAGGCACGAACAGGAGAATATTCTGCATTTTATGCAAATGGTGTATGCATTGGATGAAGTGGAGAAACGAAAACTCCGTTTTCTTTACAAGCAGAGTGGAATAAGTTATCGCTACTCAGTTATCCCAGACTACTGCAGGCCGTTACCGGAATGGAAGTTTTATCCGCATACGGAGAACCTGGAACCTTTTCCGAATCTCGAATTGAGAATGGCCTGGTTTGACAAATATGCGGCGCCGCTTTCAGTGGATGCGATCAGGAAATGTTTGTATACAAAATTGGATGAGGAAGAAATCACGCACCTCATTACTGTAAGCTGCACGGGCATGAGTGCACCGGGTTTGGATTTGCAGGTGATGGAATTGCTGGATTTGCCGAAAAATATTTTCCGCACGTCCATCAATTTTATGGGCTGCTATGCGGCCATTCATGCGCTCAAACTTGCCGACTCTTTTTGTAAATCAGAAAAAGACGCAAGAGTACTTGTGGTTTGTACTGAATTGTGTACCCTGCACTTTCAACGCGATCCAACACCGGATAATGTGGCCTCCGGCCTCTTGTTTTCAGATGGTGCAGCGGCCGTGCTGGTTACCCCCGATCATTTCAAAGGTCGCGGGCTATATATCGAAGATTTCTATTCTGAAGTATTCTCAAAGGGCAAAAAGGACATGTCATGGGAACTCTCCTCCTCCGGATTCCTGATGACGCTGAGTGGCTACGTACCGGAGCTGATTGAAGAAGATTTTGATCGGTTGGTTTCGAGGTCTTTGACGCGTAGGGGTTTGGATAAGGACTATATCTCCCACTGGTGTGTGCACCCCGGCGGAAGAAGGATATTGGACGCCATTCATTCTTCCATGAGTATTGGCAAAGAAGCCCTGCAGGAAAGCTATTCTGTTTTAAAGCAGTACGGAAATATGTCATCTCCCACCATTCTATTTGTGCTGAAAGAGATTATGCAACAACTTGATTTTGCTAAATCCAGCAAAATCCTGGGCGCCGCATTCGGGCCCGGACTGACGATGGAAACATTCGTCGCCTCTACTTAGCTACTGGCAGCTATTTAAATTCTAACTTGTTTTGTGAATTTTTCCAAACGTTCATACCAGCTGGAATTGCTTGATGCCGACGGCATTTCTTTCGAGGAAATAAAACTGAACATGGAAGAACTGGATACCATCAACAGTTTGTTGGGGGGGCACGCCATTACCATCGCCGGATTGAAAAAAACACTGCCTAGCCCTTTGCCGGATCGACCCATTCGGGTAGTGGAAATTGGATGCGGTGGCGGCGACAACCTGATTGCGATCCAGCGATGGGCACTAAAGAGAAGAATTTCCATCGAATTTATCGGAATTGACATCAAAACCGAATGCATCGATTTCGCAAGGAGCAGGAATGGTGAATTTCATGCCCCGGTGGAATGGATCGTTTCTGACTATAAAGAAGTGCACTGGGGGGAAAATCAACCCGACATCATATTCTCCTCGCTCTTTTGCCATCATTTCAGAAATGAAGAATTGGTGTGGATGATGAAATGGATGGAACGTGAATGCAGGTCAGGTTTTTTTATCAATGATTTGCATCGGCATTATCTGGCCTATCATTCCATCCGTTTACTCACCCTTGCATTTTCAAAAAGCAGGCTGGTCAAAAATGACGCGCCAATTTCTGTTACTCGCGGATTCAATCGTGCCGACTGGCAGCGGATCCTGGCAGACGCGGGACTCAGCGATTATCATCTAAATTGGAAGTGGGCCTTCCGATGGTTGTTAACTTACCAGAAAATACCCTCAACGAAACTTAATGCCTGAGTCTAATTATTCACTTGATTTCGATGTCGCTGTAATTGGCGGCGGACTGGCCGGGCTGGCCCTGTCCATTCAACTCGCCAAAGACGGCCATCGCGTAGTTTTGATTGAAAAAGAGAAATATCCTTTTCATCGCGTTTGCGGAGAATACATCAGTTTTGAGTCATGGAATTTCCTGGAAGAACTCGGCGTTCCACTAAGTGATTGGGACCTGCCCATGATTAAAAATTTGCAGGTCTCGGCTCCCAATGGGGAACTATTGGAACAACCTTTGCCGCTGGGCGGATTCGGCATCAGCCGTTATACGCTGGATCACTTCATGCAACAGCTGGCATCACGGGAAGGTGTAACCGTCATGGAGGAGACTAAAGTGGAAGATGCATTGTATGACTCCGCAAGAGACCATTTCCTGATCAACTATCATTCCCACGCGTCCAACAATTCCCTTACTGCAAAAATGGTCTGCGGCTGTTTCGGAAAACGCAGCAATCTCGACATGAAATGGCAAAGACATTTTGTGCACCAGAAACCCAACAAGCTCAACAACTATATAGGGATAAAATACCATGTTAAAATTGACCACCCGGAACAACTGATCGCCCTGCACAATTTCGACCAGGGATACTGTGGCATCTCTAAAGTGGACCATGGACGCTATTGTTTATGCTATCTCACCACCGCAGATAACTTAAAGAGTAACGGCAATTCCATTGAAAAGATGGAGAAACAGGTCATCCGGAAAAACCCTCATCTCGAAAAAATATTCTCCGAGGCCGAATTTCTCTTCATGCACCCGGTAGCCATCGCGCAAATCAGCTTTGATCGGAAAACACTGGTTGAAGATCATATGCTGATGGTTGGAGATGCCTCCGGTATGATCACGCCGCTTTGCGGCAATGGTATGAGCATGGCCTTACATGAAAGCAAAATTGCATATCAATTGTTAACCGGTTTCCTTTCAGGTACGATTAGCCGAAGGGACATGGAAATTCGCTACCAGGTTGAGTGGCGCAAATATTTTGACCGAAGGCTCAAAACGGGCAGATTTATCCAATCGATGTTTGGAAAGAAATGGCTAAGTAATATCTTTATTCAGTCCATGAAACCTTTTCCAAAACTGATCAGATACCTAATTCGCCAAACACATGGGGAACCTTTTTAAATCAGCCTTTCAGATTTGTTTGGTTCTATTCCTTGCGCAGACCATTCAGGCACAAAAAATTATTACCGCCGTGTGGGTGGGCAACCATGGTGTTACAACAAATATTGATTCTGCCCGTTTCCTCATCCTGATCAGGTACATTTCAGACAGCTCCTACCAGCGAGTTGAATATAATATGAAAGGGCCGATGATCAAGCTTATCAGTTACAAGGATCCGGCAATGACCATCAAACAGGGTCCCTATTATGAATACCGGGAGGACGGTTGGATCCGGGAATCGGGAAACTATTGCAACAACCTCAAGGACGGCAATTGGATTGCATATGGAGACAGCGCGAATGCAGATATGAAAAATAAATTCAGCAATGGTGAATTAATTTCATCCGAACCCAAGACTCCCAGGTCGCCAGAAACGCCAAATCAACCCGTAAGAGAGGAGGCCGTTTTTCCAGGCGGCCCGTCTGCCTGCAAGAAATTCATTAACAACAATTTTTTAATCCCAAAAAGAGCCGAAAACATTAACAAAGATGGAACGCTTTGGATATACTATGTTATAGATATTGACGGCTCAGCCAAGTCTTCTTTTCTGGCCAGATCACTGGAACTTTCCCTCGATGATGAAGCGATTCGTGTGATCAATAAGATGCCAAGGTGGAAGCCAGGTTCACAAGATGGTAAGAATGTTAAATCTTACCTTATACAGCCCCTGACCATCTACTTTCAATAATTCTTGAAAATTCAAAATTGCTCTTTAATTTTGAATCATGAAGCTAGCCGAAGCCAAACAGCAATTCGTTGCATCATGGGGAGCCTACGGAACGCACTGGGGAATCAATCGCACCATGGCGCAAATCCACGCGCTACTTCTCGTGAGTCCTGACCCGCTTAGCCAGGACGATGTTATGGAACAACTCAATATTAGTCGGGGAAATGCAAACATGAACATCAGGGAACTGATTGACTGGGGACTGGTGGAACGGCAAATTGTTCCGGGGGAACGACGCGAATTTTTTGTCGCTGAAAAAGATATTTGGAAAGTGTTCGGTCAAATTGTGAAGGAAAGAAAGAAGCGCGAACTGGAACCGATGATGAAACTGCTCGATCAACTCGGTGACGTGGAGGGCGACAAGCGCGAAAAAGAAGTGAAGACCTTCACCGATACTGTTCAAAACATCCAACGCGTAGCCGAGCAGGCCAACAAGGCCCTTGATACGATGGTGAAAGCAGAGGAAAACTGGTTCCTGGCATCCCTCGTGAAACTCTTCAAATAGGATTTTCGCCAATTTCATGGACCGCCTGCATCTTCGTAATTTTGATTATGGCCGATCAAAAGAAAACGCTCGTGTTGGGCGCTTCAGCCAATCCTGAGCGCTATAGCCATTTAGCCATAAACAAGCTCCGTTCAAATGGCCATCCCGTTGTTGGGATTGGAAAGTCGCAGGTGAGTGTGGGAGACGTTGCAATTGAAACAGAAAAGAAACCCATTGCAGACCTGGATACGGTTTCCGTTTATTTGAATCCAACGCACCAGAAGGAATACTACGATTATGTTTTGTCACTTCATCCGAAGCGCATCATCTTCAATCCCGGCGCCGAAAACGATGAATTCGCGAAGCTCGCAGGCGAAGCTGGCATCAAGCCCGTTGAGGCTTGTACGTTAGTATTGCTCTCCACGGGGCAGTATTAACCAAATAATAAGCTGTTCACGTTTTGTACTTATCCACATTTTTCGTAAATTCGGAAAATCCTTCTTATGCTTTGGAGAAGATTCAATGGTGAAACGATCCATCTGCCCATCAAGGAAGAAGTAAAGCAAGCGATCCTCCGCGAAACCGCCAAAGGCTATCACCTCAAAGTGTGCATTGGCACCGATTCCCAGGTTAAAGGTCAGGAAACCGAGTTCGCGACGGTCATTGTTTTTCTTCGTGAGGGACATGGTGGATTCATGTTCATCCACAACGAGAAAACACGGAAAAATTATTCCATCAAGGAACGCATGTTGGTGGAAGTGGCGAAGAGTATCGAGGTTGCCTATGAATTGTGCGACCTCTTTACGAAGTATGATGTTGACATGGAAGTTCATGCCGACATCAATACAAATCCACATTTCAAGAGCAATGAAGCGCTTCGCGAAGCGATGGGCTACATTCTCGGAATGGGATTCGCCTTCAAGGCCAAACCGGAAGCTTTTGCCAGCAGCAGTTGCGCGAATAAGATCGTGAACTAGCGCTCACCGGAAGGCATGCAAATCCGGTCAGCTCCGACCGGAAGGGAAATTGTCTCCCCTAATTAAAAAGTAAAAAGTAAAAAGTAAAAAAGTACCTGGCATACGGTAAACCGCATTGCGACTATAGGCCGGGCTTGTGTTTTCTCCATAACACGTATAGTGCTCCATTGCAGTTTGCATCAATTTTAAACGGCGTCTTCTTATTGCGGGGGCCCATCAGCAGGTACATTCCATTTGCAGTTTGATACACCAGGGCATTTTCCGTGACAGCATGCGCGGCCTTCTTTGCGGAGTCGGACATCTCAGTGATTGTGAGACCGGGTTGCGGACACATGGTATTGTCGTACACATATACAATTGCGAAGTCATGTAAGGAATCGGCAAAAAAAGAGCCCTGTTTTGCATAGGCCCAGCCGACCATTTTGCGGTATTCGTTTTTGAGCGCAACCGAGCGAATGGTGCCTGCCACGTTTTGAGCGTCGCGTTTCCAGGTATCGGTTTGTCCTTCTGCTAAACATGCCAGTAAGGAAAAGAAGGTGAGCGAGAGAAGGTATTTCATGATCAGGTTTTTTCAAATATAATCATTCAAATCCTGCCTGCAGCCATTTTACAGTTCAAAGTCGACGATAAGCGGAACATGGTCACTGTAAGCAATCCAATCGTCGAAATTCCCAACTTCCACCGATCTCATTTTGGTAAGCAGGTCATTCGATGCGAAACAGTAGTCGATATGGTAAGGCTTATCCCGATGGCGGTAGATATAAAATGTTGGGTGGCTTTCCCTGCCATGCTTCAAATCGAATTTCACGTGATAAGTACTTTGAATTCCCTTTCTCGTGAGTTTAGCAACCACGTCAGAATGGTTACCCACGCGGCGTGGCCTGTCCCAGATGGTGTTGCTGTTGAAATCACCAACCAATAATGTTCTTTCCGTACGTATAAGTCGTTGATAGTAGTGAATAGCTTTCCAAACCTGCTCGATATATCTGCCATCGGGATCTTCGGGATTGTGCGCCCATACGGCAAAAAGGGTGAGCTTAATTTGTGCGTTGAAAGATTGAATAGGAATTACGTATTGAATCGCCGGATTGTAGTTCCTGTGTACGCGAAATTGAAAATCGGTAAAAGAAAATATGCCCAGGCCCTTGGTTTCATTTTTTCCAAACCACACCAGGTCGTTTGGCTTTGGAAATTCCTTGAATTTTGCGAGTCGCTCCGGGCATTCGCATTCCGGCACGATCAGCAGGTCCGGCTGAATTTCCCGGATCATGGCGGCCTTCTTGCGAAAGCTCATGTTGCAATTCCATGTTACGACTTTCACGTTCTAAGATTTATTCTTTTACCTCGGCGTTCATTTCAGTGATGAGGTCGAGAATTTTTTGACGCCCTAATTTTTTTACCGCCGAGGTCACAATGTGCTGAGGCAAAAACTGCCAGGTTTGCCGCATGGCGTTTAGAAAGGATTTTACATTTTTTTGAACAACGGTTTGTGTTTCTTTGTCGGCCTTGGTAAATAGGATACAAAAGGGAACCTGCCATTGCCCCAACCGGTTGATAAATTCCAGGTCATTTTTTTGTGGATCGTGGCGACCATCGATCAATACAAATACGTTCACCAGGTTTTCCCGTTTGCGCAAGTAGTCTTCAATCATTTTTTCCCAACTCTTTCTACTTTGCAGCGAAACCTTTGCGAAACCATAACCCGGAAGATCCACCAGGTACCATTCTTCCTTACTTCCTTTAACGCCTTCCAGTTCGCTTACGATCGCAAAATGGTTGATCAGTTGCGTTTTCCCCGGTGTCCTCGAAGTCTTTGCCAGGTTTTCATTGTTGCAAATCATGTTGATGAGTGATGACTTGCCTACATTACTTCTTCCAATAAATGCATATTCCGGCCTGTCTGCCGCAGGGCATTTATCTACACTCGGACTGCTGATGACGTATTGGGAGGAAGTGATGTTCACAGTTGCAATTTAGGGTATTGGGTATTAGGTATTAGGTATTGGGTATTAGGAATCACTTAATATCCAAGGCCCAATACCCAATACCCAATTCCATATCTTTGCCCCTATGTCCAAATTCGCCCACGACACCATAGTTCCTTATGCCGGATCGGCCCTGGGAAAAAAAGAGCAGGTGGCTGAAATGTTCGATCGTATCGCGTTCAGGTATGATTTCCTGAATCGCTTCCTCTCTGCCGGTACCGATGTCAGTTGGCGAAAAAAGGCCATCGAAGTACTGGCCGGCCTTCAGCCCAAATCCATTCTTGACGTTGCCACGGGCACGGGCGATATGGCGATCATGATGGCAAACCGCCTTCCGCAGTCAAAAATTATTGGCATAGATATTTCTGAAGGGATGCTGGTAAAGGGACGGGAGAAACTGTTAAAGGCCGGCCTGGAGGGTCAAATTAGTTTACAAAGCGGTGATAGTGAGACAATAAACTACCCACCGGCTTCGTTTGATGCAGTGTCCGTAGCCTTTGGCGTCCGCAATTTTGAGCATTTGGAAAAGGGCCTCAAAGAGATCTTCCGGGTACTCAAACCAGGCGGAAAACTTGTCATCCTCGAATTTTCAAAACCCAAAACACTAGGTATAAAGCAACTCTACAATTTGTACATGGGAATAATCGCGCCGCAGGTAGGGAAGATCTTTTGTAAAAACAAAGACGCTTACCAATACCTGAATGACTCGGTGCAAAGATTTCCGGAAGGAAATGAATTTGTTGACATTTTACAATCAGTAGGATTTACAAACACCACATGCAAACACCTGAGTTTTGGAATCTGCAGTATTTACGCGGGAATAAAATAGTCATTCTCTGCGCCATTCTCTTTTTGACTGCCGGTAACCTGAAAGCACAGCTAAGGGAAAGCGTCAATCTGCCCGATCACGATAGTAAGCCTTATTATTTCGGAATTGTTCTTGGCTACAACACTTCCCACTATAATATCAGTTTGAATCCCCAATACCTTGAGCAGGACACGGTGAGGACTGTGAATTCACAGAACAGCGGCAGGATACACCTCGGCATCATGGCGAATCTTCAATTGAGTGATCACTGGGATCTCCGCTTCTATCCACTCAACCTGATTTTCAGCCAAAAGAATTTTATTTACACGCTGAAATTTCCTGATCCGGGAGAAACAGCACTTACCAAAACCCAAAAGGTGGAATCGATTGTAATGAGCTTCCCCTTACAGGTTAGGCTGAAAAGCGATCGCATTGGGAATTTCCGGGTATACACGTTGGGTGGCGTCAAATACGATTATGACCTTGCCAGCAACGCCGCTTCCACAAATACCGGTGAGATGATCAAAGTAAAGAAAGGAGATTTTGGTGTGGAAGCAGGGATCGGATTTCAATTCTTCTTTAAATACTTTATTCTCGCCCCGGAGATTAAGGTCAGCAATGGTATTACCAATGTTCTGGTGCGCGATCCAAGTGTGAAGTTTTCCAACGTGATCGATAAAATGTATTCGAGAATGATACTGTTCTCACTTCATTTTGAAGGTGGAGGAGGAAGTGGAAATTAGTACTAAGTACTAGGTACTAGGTACTAAGCGTTTGCCTCTATTAATTAACTTAGTACATAGTACTTAGTACCTAGTACTTAAAACTCATATTCTCTCCTGAAGATATTCCATCTGATCCCAACATTTCCAATCGTCTCCGATGGTGTGCCTGTACGCTTCCTCACCTGGAAGGTTCCTTCGAAATATAAATTCGGTTGCCACTCGTAAGAAAGCGTGAAGAAAGAATTTACACAACTAACTTCCCTTCCTGCCCCGATGTACCAACCATAATCATACGGCCTGGTGGTGTTGGGCAAAAAGATATTGCTTCCATAATTAATTCCAGCCGTATCAACACCCTGCTTGGAGTAAAATAATTTCGCCTGTATGTACCATTTGGGTGCCGGCTGATAGTTGGCAATGGCCACGGCTTCGTAAAAATTCGCCCCCAGAGGATGTGCCAACGGCTGGTTGTAGTGTGTCCAGTTGGATACTGAATCGGTATGAGTATAGGTAAATGGGCGAACCATGTTGAACTCGCCCTGCAAATCCAGGTTCTTCAAACCAAAGGCATCAATATACTTCGCGCCGGCCTGGATAGCATACTTGTTACCCCACCAACCTCCTTTCTTCATTTCAGACAGTTTGAATTCGTCAATTGTAATCTGCGAATACAATTGCAGGTGACGAAGCAAATTTGCCTTTGCGTCAAACCCGATGATTGCATTGTCGCCACTGCCCAGGTTGGATTCGGCGGGACGCAGGAATATGATCGGATTCAAATAGGCAAAATCAAAATGATTCACCCTTCCAAATACAACAGCATCAAACACGCCCAGGGTTAACCATTTTGGCGCATTGATGGTGAGGTGATGGGAAGTCATGTATTTTCTTGGCAACACCTGGTCGCCATTATTGCTTTCGTACTCGGGAATCAGTTCGGTGTACAATACCTGGTAGTTCAATCTCCAAACGCGCGTATTTAGTTTCAGGAATAAATAACTGTTTCCAAAATCACTCATAAACAGGCTCCGGTTTCCATCGCCTAATACATTCTTGTCGAAGCCAAATTGGAAGTCGATATACTTCGCCGCATTGAAGGTCACATAACCCCTCGCGTCCAGATAATCGTATCCGGTTGTTTTAAAGGGCTTGAAGAAACCCGCGCCAGGAACGGCTTTGAACATCGACACAAAATCGCGCACGTAAAAGGGTGTGCGTTCCTGGTTATCGGTAACATAAGTGTAGAAACCCACTTTCTTAGCGATCAACCCGCGTGCAACGATACCCTTGGTATTTATGAACAACATGTCGCTGTTGGCATTTTCAGCTCCTGCTTTTAATTGCAATACCGGATCTATGGCCAGGTAAAAATCTTTTTGGTCAACTTCAAAAAAATGCGCCTTGTTCTTAAAGAATAATTTGAGGAAAGGTTTCCGACTGGCAAAACCCGATTTGTCGCCCGTTACCCATTCAGAATTATCCATCAGGGCACCCTGAATATTATAGCGGTCTACCTTCGTGAGATGCGTGGAAGCGGGGTCGGCGCTATCCTGACTGTTGATCATCTCGATGGCGGTAACGAGTTGCTTGCGGCTAAATGGTTTGATTCCCGAAAAATTCAGGATGGTATCTTTCCCCATCTTGATTTCCAGGCGATCAATAAGCTGGTATTCTTTTGATCCAAAGGGTATAAGTGTTGATTGGCTGAAACCGATGCATGGAAGAATAAAAATAATGGCGCAGCAAAGGGTTTGTTTAAATTGCATTTTAATCATGCTGGATTTCATTTTATCGGTATGCAAAATTATCTCATCAGGAATATTCAAATCGTTAATGAAGGTAAAACGTTCAACGCTGATATATTATTGAAAGATGAAAGAATTGAAAAGATTTCGCCCACGATCGGGCACAATGGAAGCTTTATTGAGATAAACGGAGAGGGTAAGTGGTTATTACCCGGCGCCATAGACGACCAGGTCCATTTCAGGGAGCCCGGACTAACGCATAAGGCTACCATCTACTCAGAATCCAGGGCTGCGGTGGCCGGCGGCATCACTTCCTTCATGGAAATGCCCAATACCATTCCCAACGCGTTAACGCAGGAATTGCTGGAACAGAAATACGAAATCGGAAAGGCGAGCTCACTGGCGAATTATTCCTTTTTCATGGGTACCAGCAATGACAATTCGGATGAGGTGCTCAAAACCAATCACCGAAAGAAAGACGTTTGCGGCGTAAAAATATTCATGGGTGCCAGCACCGGAAATATGCTTGTGAATAATTATCTCACGCTCGATAAAATTTTCAGGGAATCCGAGGTGCTAATATCTACACATTGTGAAGAAGAAAAAATAATCCGGCGCAACTACGAAAGAATTAAAAAAGAAAAGCAAAACCTGGAGCCTTCTGATCACCCCATCATCCGGGATGAGGAAGCATGTTTTGAATCTTCTCTTGCGGCCATTCAATTCGCAAAAAAATACAATAGCCGCTTGCACATCCTGCATATCTCCACGGCAAAGGAATTAGGTTTGTTCTCGAACCTGCTTCCCCTGAAGGATAAGAGAATTACGTCTGAAGTTTGCGTTCACCATCTTCATTTTACCGCCGAAGACTACGCGAAGTTGGGTTACCAGATTAAGTGTAATCCAGCCATTAAAGCCGCGTCAAACCGGGAAGGATTGTGGCAGGCATTGAATGACGACAGACTCGACGTGATTGCGACAGACCATGCGCCGCATACCTGGGAAGAAAAGCAGGGCCCTTATGAACATGCCCATTCGGGATTGCCACTGGTACAGCACGCCTTGCTCATGATGCTTTCTTACCAGAAAAAGGGCTGGATCAGCCTTGAAAAGCTGGTTCATAAAATGAGCCATGCCGTAGCCGAAGCCTTCCAGATCGAAGATCGCGGCTACATTCGTGAAGGATATTATGCCGACCTGGTGATTGTTGACCCCAATCAAAACACAACAGTGACCAAAGAAAATATTCTTTACAAGTGTGGCTGGAGTCCATTGGAATCGGTAAGCTTCCCGGCTGCGATTACGCATACCTTTGTAAACGGCAAACTGGTTTATGGAAATGGATCGTGGGATGAATCTGTAAAGGGTAAAAGACTTAAGTTTAACCGCTGAACCACGGATCTATCCCCATGCAGATCGACAACACGACATACAAAGACCTTCTTCTTTTCAGTAACGACGAAGAGTACTCGATTTTCCACAGGCTTGATTTTACCCGCACTATCGGAGGCAAGGCCAGGTTGGCCAGCATTTTTACCGAACCATTCAGCGAGATCAGAAAAATATTACAGGTACAGGCCATCCTGCGGTTGATCCTGACGAAGGAAAGCGAGTGGCCTCTTCAGATCACGAATGGAACCGTGATGGTGATGGAAAAATTCTATGAAATTTCTGTCAATGATATCCCACACAATCCTGATTTTGTCAAGAGTCTTCTGTATAAAATCTTTAGCGCGCCCGATTACTCCGTGACGCGCTATTCCGTTACACATTTTGCCGATTTTCTGCGGGGTATGAACCTGGTGCTGGATTTGCTCGGCGTTCCAACCGCGCCAAATCTGCTGCTGGGCTATACTGAACGGGCGCGCGGCCTGATGAAACACAAGCATATTGAGCAGCTGGTGAATGAAGACCCCGCCCGAAAAATGAGTCCTGCCAAAGTCCTGTATTATGGCAGGTTTCTACGCCTGCAATACAAGAGGCAGGCGGAGGAACTGATTGAGATTTACAGCCAATTCGATGCATGGTACAGTATGGCGATGGCCATGAAAAGATTGAACCTGCAGTTCCCGAATTTTAGTGAACAGGATGAGCCGCTGATTGAAGCAAAGGGCCTGTATCATATCCTCCTTGCCGACCCCGTTGCTTATGACGTAGAGCTCACACCTCACAGCAATTTTCTTTTTTTGACGGGCGCCAACATGGCGGGAAAGAGCACGTTCATCAAGGCAGTTGGTGCAGCCGTATTCCTCGCACATATCGGAATGGGCGTGCCAGCGGCTTCGATGCAGCTTACCGCTTTCGATGGCGTTCTCAGCAATATTAACGTAGAAGATAACATTGTGAAGGGAGAGAGCTATTTCTTTAATGAGGTGCAGCGGGTCAAAAACACCATTCTCAAAATCAACGATCACCGGAAATGGCTGATCCTGATTGACGAACTCTTTAAGGGAACGAACGTGCAGGATGCCATGAAATGCTCCTCCACCGTGATCAAAGGGCTTTTGAAAATCCGAAATTCATTGTTCATTCTTTCCACGCATCTGTACGAAATAGCCGAGGAATTGAAGCCCTATCCAAACATCTCTTTCAAATATTTCGAAACCACCATCAGGGGCGAACAGCTCGAATTCAGCTACCTGCTCAAGGATGGCATCAGCGACGATAGATTGGGTTATTTGATCCTGAGGCGTGAGAAGGTGATCGATTTGTTAGACAGCCTCTAAAGATGCGTTCGCGCGATAAAAATTAGTAACATTGTTTCATGAACAGAACACTGGCGCTTGTTATTGGGTTCCTCCTTTTATTTGCTTCCGAGATTCTGAGAGTTTACTTCATCATGCCCTTTCCCGGAAGTCAACAGTCTAATACCATCAGGTTTGCCTACGCCATCGATCAGAATATCTGGTGGATCAGGTTGATTGGCTTCGCGCTGATTGCGTATCCTCTTTTTCTTGGGTTCAAATCGGGTAAACGTTGGAGGATTGTGAGCCTGAGCGTCCTTCTGTTTCTGTACATCAGTATTTTTTATCTATTCAATTTCAAGTTCCTGGCTGAAAAAATGTTCTATCAGCCCACAAATAAATTTATGGCCAGGAGCGAAGTCAGCGCGATACCTGTTGGTAAACTGGTTGTGGGAGTGGTCTTGAATGGCGAAGCCAGGGCTTACCCCATCGAGCTCATCGGCTACCATCATCAGGTGCGCGATACCGTAGGCGGCGTGCCTGTTATGGTAACCTATTGCACCGTGTGCCACACGGGCAGGGTCTACAGTCCGGAGTTAAATGGTAAACCTGAGCATTTCAGATTGGTGGGCATGGATCATTTCAATGCGATGTTTGAAGACGCAACCACCAAAAGCTGGTGGCAACAAGCAACAGGACAGGCGGTGGCCGGGCCGCTTACCGGAACATGGCTCAAGGAAATTCCTTCCGAGCAGGTGCGACTCAGTTCCTGGCTGAAAAAGTATCCGGCATCACTGATCATGCAAAAGGACACGTTGTACGTAAAGAACTACAAGCACCTCCAGGGATATGACCAGGGTACCATTCCTGACGACCTTGAAAAGCGGGATACCAAATCATGGCAGAATAAGTCCTGGGTAATCGGCGTGAAACTTGGCGACCTGCGCCGGGCTTACGACTGGAATGATTTGCTTGTGGAAGGCATCATCGAAGACACGCTCAATCAGGAGCCCATCCTGGTTTATGCAGAGTCAGACAACATGAGTTTTCATGCCTGGAAAAGAAAACTTGACGGACAGGTTCTGAATTTTTCAAAAGATTCAACGGGCATGAATCTGAAGGATCAGCAAACGCAATCGCTTTGGACGGCACAGGGCGAATGCATCCAGGGAACACTCAAAGGCAAAAGCCTGGAAAAGATTCCTGCCTACCAGGAGTTTTGGCACAGCTGGAAGCAATTTCAACCGAATACTTCCGCTCGCAATGCAGACAGCACAAAAAAATAAAACCGATTATCGTTAACTTCAGCCAGCTAAACTTATGAAAAATGCTGGTGAGAACCTATGGCAGCGCCGTGCGCGGAGTGGAAGCTATTACCATTTCCATTGAAGTAAATGTATTGTCGGGCAGAAATTATTTCATCGTTGGGCTCCCCGATAATACGGTTAGAGAAAGCCTCCAGCGCGTTGAAAGCGCGATCAAGACCAACGGTTATTACATGCCGCGCACCAAATTGGTGGTGAATCTTGCTCCGGCCGATATCAAAAAAACAGGATCTGCTTTTGACCTCCCAATCGCCATTGGCACGCTCTGTGCGCACGGACAAATTTCGCAACGTGAAAAATTAAAAGACTATGTGTTAATGGGTGAACTGAATCTTGACGGAACCGTTCAGCCGATTCGCGGCGCGCTTCCCATTGCGATACAAACCAGGAAAGAGGGATTCAAAGGACTCATCGTTCCTATTCAGAATAGTCGCGAGGCCGGCATGGTCAACAACCTGAAGGTCTTTGGTGTACACCACATCAGGGAAGTGATTTCATTTCTGAGTGATGAAAACAGTTTACAACCCATTTCTGTCAATCCCAGGCTGGAATTTTTGAATTCGCAAAACGATTTTGAATTTGATTTCAGTGAAGTGAAGGGACAAGAGAATATTAAACGTGCGCTGGAAATTGCCGCGGCAGGCGCGCACAATGCAATACTGATCGGCCCTCCGGGTGCGGGCAAGACCATGCTCGCAAGACGGTTACCCAGCATCCTTCCGCCCCTTAGCCTGGCTGAGGCGCTGGAGACAACCAAGATCCACAGCGTGGCGGGGAAATTACCCGAACACGCTTCATTGATTTCGAAACGTCCCTTCCGTGCTCCGCATCATACGGTGAGTGATGTTGCATTGGTGGGTGGCGGCGGAATTCCCCAGCCCGGAGAGATTTCGCTTTCTCACAATGGCGTCCTGTTCCTGGATGAGTTACCGGAATTCAGGCGAACCGTGCTTGAGGTGATGCGTCAACCGATGGAAGAAAGGCGGGTGACGATCTCGAGAGCGAGGCAATCCATCGATTTTCCTGCAAGCTTCATGCTCATCGCGTCCATGAATCCCTGTCCGTGCGGATATTATAATCACCCGGAGAAAGAATGCACCTGCCCGCCGGGTGCCGTGCAGAAATACCTGAATAAGGTTTCAGGGCCTCTCCTCGACAGAATTGACTTGCACGTGGAGGTGACGCCCGTTCCTTTCAACCAGCTTTCGGCAGCGCGAACGGAGGAGCCTTCCTCGGTTATCCGTGAGCGTGTGATTGCGGCGAGGGCCATCCAGGAGGAAAGATTCCTGGGCATCAATGGGCTCTATGCCAATGCACAGATGGGCAGCAAACTGCTGAAAGAGGTTTGCGAGTTGGACGCCACCTGTCAGAACCTAATCAGGAATGCGATATCAAAACTGAATCTTTCCGCACGGGCTTATGACCGAATTTTGAAGGTTTCCAGAACGATTGCCGACCTGGCTTCCAGCAATAAGATTGAACCCGGGCATCTTGCGGAGGCAATACAGTATAGGAGCTTGGATCGGGAAGGGTGGGCCGGATGAATGTACTAAGTGCTAGGTACTAAGTACTTAGTTCCTGTCTAGTAACCGGGATCCAGAATCCAGTATCCAACACCTGACTGTAATCTTGTCATTTTTACCGAAATTGTACGGTATTTGTTGAATGTTTGAACATTATTAGTGGATAAACGAGACGTATGAAAATTCTGTTGCACTATTTGAAACCCTATAAATGGCTGATCGTCCTGGCACTGCTCCTTGCAGCGATCAACCAGGTTTTTTCCATGCTTGATCCGTATTTCTTCGGTAAGCTAATCGATAAATACGCCACGCATCCATTTGAATATGGCGAATTTGATAGCCAGAAAAAATTCCATGCTACCGGTATCAGAACACAATCTGAATTTATATGGGGAGTGTTGGGCGTGCTGGGGATATTAATCAGCGTTGCCATGGTATCCAGGATTGCGAAGGCCTTCCAGGATTATTTCAGCAATGTGATCGTTCAGAAATTCGGTGCCCGGATCTTTACCGATG
>Ga0157375_10000685_pt1 | contig 29998 bp, 23 predicted proteins | sample M35metaG_FD_115311 | JGI IMG/M metagenome (GOLD analysis project Ga0157375, IMG submission 115311) | Miscanthus rhizosphere microbial communities from Kellogg Biological Station, Michigan, USA - M3-5 metaG | ecosystem: Host-associated > Plants > Roots > Rhizosphere > Soil | place: USA: Michigan... | reverse complement strand
TAATTTGGGCAATCTTTTAGCAGATTATACATTTGACGGAGCTGATGAATGGACGAAAGCAAACCTTAAAAAAAATGTCGACGCCGCGCTGATCAATATCGGAGGAATCCGTACAACGATCGGGAAAGGAGATATTTGGCTTAAAAGTGTGTTTGAGGTAATGCCTTTCGAAAATGAAGTGATTATTGTAAAAATGAAAGGATCAGATGTACAGGGACTTTTTGATTATTATGCAAAAACTCAGGTAAACAATCCGGTTTCTCATTTATATATTGAAACTAATAACGGACAATTAACCAAAACTTTAATCAACGGAAAAGAAGTAAATCCGACACAGGATTATTACATTGCAACCTCCGATTATCTTGCTTTGGGGGGTGATAATATGAAATTCTTCGCAAAAGGAGAATCTATTTCTACAGGAATTAAGTTAAGAGATCTTTTCATTGATTATTTTAAGAAAAATCCTGAAGTTGTGGCAAATACAGATGTTCGTTTAAATTTTATCGGTAAGAAGTAATGGATAGAAAAAGTTTTTTAAAAGCAATAGGTAGCGGAACTTTAGCAATGGCTTTAGCTCCGAATATGATGATGGCGGAAGAATTAAAAATCCTTGACTTAAAATCCGCAAACAAACTGACTATTCTTCATACCAACGACCAGCACAGCAGAATAGAGCCTTTTGACGAAAGCTATACCAAAAATCCCAATCAGGGAGGTTTTGCGAGAAGGGCAAGCTTAATTCAGCAAATCAGAAATCAGGAATCTAATGTTTTGCTTCTTGATTCAGGTGATATTTTTCAGGGAACTCCTTATTTCAACTTTTTTGGAGGTGAACTTGAGTTTAAATTAATGTCCATGATGAAGTATGATGCTTCAACAATGGGAAATCATGATTTTGACAATAGTTTAGACGGATTTTTAAAGGTTTTGCCTAATGCGCAGTTTCCTTTTATCTGTTCGAATTATGATTTTAAAAATACAATTCTTGACGGAAAGACTTCTCAATACAAGATTTTCAACAAAAACGGAATCAAAGTCGGGATTTTTGGTGTCGGAATTCAGTTAGACGGATTGGTTGGTAAAAAGCAATATGGTGAGACTGTTTACTCAGACCCGATCGATGTTGCACAACATTATTCAAATTTCCTTAAAAACGAACAAAAATGTGATCTCGTGATCTGCCTTTCACACATCGGCTACGATTACAAAGACGAACCGGAAAAGGTAAGTGATAAAATATTAGCTGCTAAAACAGAAAATATTGATATTATCTTAGGCGGTCACACGCATACTTTCTTGCCGGAGCCTCAAACCTTCAAAAACAGACAGGGCAAAAATGTTCTGGTCAATCAGGTGGGTTGGGCAGGTCTTCTTTTAGGCAGAATAGATTTCTTTTTTGATTCAAATAAAAACGTACAACATATTTCCTGGAATAATCAGGCAATAGACAGCTCTATAATAGCATAATATGAAAAAACTCTCTATAATTTCTCTTGGTATTTTGGCATCCCTGCAATATGTAGATGCTCAGGTTATTTCTTCAAAAAAATGGTCGGATATGTTCTCCTACAACAATGTTCTGGCGATGAAAGAAGATAACGGAAAAATAGTCGCAGCTACGGAAAACGGGATTTTCTATTATACAATTTCTACAGGAGAAATTACAAAACTGTCAAAAGCAAACGGTTTACATGAGGTAGCAATTTCTGCATTTGATTATAATCCACAGACTAAGGTCGGTTTGATCGGTTATCAAAACGGTTCTATGGATGTGATCACTCCGGATGGTGTTACTTATATTGTAGATATTCCGATTGCAACAGGCTACAGTGGGAGTAAAAAAATCAATCATATTTCAATTACAGGCGAAAAAGCTACAGTTTCTGTAGGCTACGGAGTCTCTATTTTTGATTTAAAAAAGAAAGAATTTGGCGATTCTGCATTCTTCCTATCGGGAGGTGTTTACGAAGCCAGTAATGAAGCAACAATTCTTGGTAATAAAGTTTTCTCTGTAACCAATACAGGATTAAAAAGTCATGAGATGAATACCACTTTCCCGGTATTCTCTACATGGACTACAGAAGTGCCCGGAACTTTTAAGCATATTGATTCAGAGGGTGTGTTGACTTTCTCATCGGCTACCACGGCATATCTTTATAACAGCGGTTCATCTACTCCGCTTTCACAAACTTTTGGAGATGTACAGGATGTTGTGGTTACTGCTAATAATATCATTGTGACAGATCTTAACAGGGTTTATACATTCAACACAAACGGAAGTTTTGCAGCTACAGCAAGTTTTGGCGAAGAATGTAATACAGCAACCACTGTTTCCGGAAAAGTCTTTGGCGGTACAAAATTATCCGGCGTAAAAGATGAAACCAACAATACTTTCAGACCTGACGGACCTTATAAAAATGCATCCTATAAAATATCATTGGTAAACGACCAGCTTTGGGTATCGACCGGAGCAAGAGATGGATATAACAATCCTATTTACAGAGATTTAGGATACTATCATTTTGATGGAACGAAATGGAACTATCCAGATTATTTCCTTAATAATCCAATCAATTTCAATGTATTGGATGTGGTCGCAAATCCATCCAATCCGGGTGAAGTTTTCTTTACAAATTATTCATTCCAGACCGGTGAAAAAGGCATTTATAAAATGGAAAATAATGTCTTTAAAAAAGTATATAAAAATAATGATTCAGGAGCTTTCAGCAACAGACCTGCAGGTTTGGCATTTGACGAAAACAATCAACTGTTTGTTTCTGTAGGTTTAATTGACGGAACGACAGCCAATACAGGATATTACTTTTTTGACAGACCTGCAGATGATTTCATTCTTGTTCCTTTAATTGCTGCCGGAAATACTCAGAAACCACTTGTAAAAGACAACATTATTTATATTCCGAGTCCGTTTTTTGATCCGGGAGGGTTAATTATGAAAGAATACGGGAGTAATCCAGCCTCAATTAATGGTGCTTTAAAAGTCATCAGAAAAGAAAATAATCTTGCCGCCAACGGAACTGTTTCTGCCGCAATTGATAAGGATGACAATGTCTGGATCGGAACTAGAGGCGGATTGAGAATTCTTTCAAATCCAAAGTCTGCCATCACAGAAGCTACCCCTCAGACAGAAGCCATTGTAATCGAGCAAAACGGGATCGCCGAAGAGCTTTTCAGAGATAATACGATTTTACAGATCGAGCCGGATTCCGGAAATCACAAATGGGTTTCTGTAGATGGTGGTGGAGTGTATTACCTATCGGATGATGGCGAGCAAACCATCAAACACTTCACAAAAGAAAATTCACCTTTACCCAATAATAGCGTTACAGACATCAAAGTTGATAATAAAACAGGAAGGGTCTATTTTGTGACTCTTGATGGAATTATGACTTATCAAAGTGATGTTGCAGATGTTAATTCTAATTTCGGAAACGTTTTGGTTTACCCGAATCCTGTGGTTTATTCAAACTTTAAAGGAAACGTTACGATTAAAGGTTTAGCCGAAAAAACAAACATCAGAATTACCGATGCTGCCGGAAATGTCATCCATTCTGCTGTAGCTAGAGGAGGTTATTATGAATGGGATCTTAATAATCAGAAAGGAAAAAGAGTAGCTTCCGGGATTTATTTTGTTTTAATGACCAACGAGGACGGTTCCGATAAAGCGACTGCAAAAATCGCTGTAGTTAATTAATGAATTCACAAGACGGTTTTTTACTTTCTTATATAAAATATGGTGAAAATGATGCTATTCTTCACTGCTTTTCGGAAGAAGATGGTTTCCAAACCTACTTTTTAAAAGGAATTTATTCAAAAAGAAACAAGAAAAAAGCATTGCTGTTGCCTTTGAGCAAACTTAATTTTTCCGTTAATTTGGGAAGAGGCAACGGCATTCAGTCTATTTCAAAATTTGAATTGGTAAAAAGCCACGACATTTACAATGATATTAAAACCAATACCGTCATTTTTTTTATCTCAGATTTTCTGAATCAGGTGCTGAGAAATGAAAATAAAAACCTAATTATTTTTTACAGTATTGAACAGTTTATTAACGAATTATCTCAACAGAATTATCAGTCTCATTTAATTTTTTTAATTAAAATTTTAGAAATTCAAGGTGTTGCTCCATTAATCAGCAACGGAAATTTTCTCGACCCGGAAACAGGAACATTTTCTCAAAGCTTTACGCACCAGTTATTCAACGAAGAGATTTCCAATCTCTGGAAAACCATCATTTCAGAGGAAAATCCTTATCAGATAAAGATACATTCTACATTGAGAAAAGATTTTTTAGACAGCCTTTTGGTCTATTATCACTATCATATCACAGATTTTAAAATCCCGACTTCGCTTGAAGTGATTCAGCAAATTTTCGAGTAAAAGTTGAAAAACTACTTCGCATCATCAGGCATTTCTGTTTCAGATTCTGCGATTTCCTTTTTGGTGAATCTCGGCTGAAGGATTTTTGCAATTAAGCCCGTCCAGCCCGTTTGATGGGAAGCACCTACCCCACGACCATTATCTCCATGAAAATATTCATAAAACAAAATATAATCTTTGAAATCAGGATCAGTTTGAAATCTCGGGTATTGCCCATTCACAGGACGATTCCCGTTTTCATCCTTTAAAAATATTTTGGATAATCTTTTGCTTAAAGCATCTGCAATCTGATCTAAATTCAAATAATTTCCGCTTCCTGTAGGATATTCAACCAAAAAATCCGGACTGTAATAAAAGAAAAAACGTTGCAGACTTTCAATAATTAAAAAATTAATGGGAAACCATATCGGTCCGCGCCAATTGCTGTTTCCACCGAAAAGTCCGCTGTCACTTTCCGCAGGAGTATATTTTACGGAGTAATCTGTTTCGTTTAAATTTAATTGGTATGGATTTTTTTCATATTCTTTCGACAAAGCACGAATACCGTACTCACTTAAAAATTCATCAGAATTCAGCATCCGACTCAGCAATCTTTTCAGACGATGCCCTCTTAAAAGTGAAAGCAAGTGTTTGGAATCCTGACCTTTAACTTCCCAATGAGAAACCAAAGATGCCAGTTCAGGTTTATTTTCCAGCACCCATTTCATTCTTTCTTTGAAATTAGGAAGATTTTCGATCATTTCATCATCAATCACCTCAACGGCAAACATGGGAATCAGCCCAACAACCGTTCTCATTCTCAAATACATATGATTTCCATCGCTCGAAGCGATAGCATCATAGAAAAATTCATCTTCCTCATCCCAAAGGCTGAAATTTTCCTCTCCCATATTATCCAGCGAATTGGCAATGGAAAGGAAATGCTCAAAAAATTTCATCGCCATTTCTTCATACACTTTGTTATAAAGTGCTAATTCTAAGGCTATTCTCATCATATTGAGAGCAAACATCGCCATCCAGCTCGTTCCGTCGGACTGTTCCAAATGTTCCCCATTCGGAAGCGGAATATTTCTGTCAAAAACACCGATATTATCAAGTCCTAAAAATCCGCCTTCGAAGATATTATTTCCGTTGTTGTCCTTTTTGTTGACCCACCACGTGAAGTTTATTAACAGCTTTTGAAAAGCACTTTCCAAAAATTCTAAATCCGGTTTGTCATTTAAATATTCATCAATTTTAAACACCCTGAAAACCGCCCAGGCATGTACCGGAGGATTCACATCACTGAAATTCCATTCATAGGCCGGAAGCTGACCGTTTGGATGCATATACCATTCAAAAAGGAAAAGTTTTAACTGATACTTTGCAAAACCGGGATCAATTAAAGAAAAACTGATGGTGTGAAAAGCCAAATCCCAAGTAGCATACCACGGATATTCCCATTTATCGGGCATTGAAATGATATGCTGATTGTTGAGATGCTTCCATTCATAATTCCTGATTTTCTCACGGGATTTTGAAGGTTTTACTTCTGCAGGATCACCTTTCAGCCATTTTTCGACGTTATAATGATAAAACATTTTATTCCATAACATTCCGGCGAAAGCTTGCCGTTGAACGAGCTTTTCATCATCAGATTTTATTCCTTCCTGAATTTCAGTATAAAAATCGTCAGCATCTTTTTGTCTTGCAGTAAAAATTTCGTCAAAATCTTCAAAAGGCTGTTGTAAACTTTTATCTGAAATCCTGAATTCAAAGATTTTTGTTTCTTTAGCCTTAAAATTTTCATCAATAAAAAATGACGCTTTTGTACCTATATCTTTCGGATTTATGGCTTGGGAATTTCCGTTAATGATAAAATCATTAATTCCGTCTTTTGTGTATTTTGATTCGTTCGGGCATTGATAAAGCCTTTCATTATTGGTTTCGTTATCACAGAATAATATTTTTAAAGACTGTTTGGCATAAACATTTTTTATTTCTAACTCTTTGTGATCAACTTTAACGGAAGTGACTTCCTCTGAACTCAACTGAGGCATGTAATTATCATACCCCCAATTCCACGTATTTCTAAACCAAATTGTCGGAAGAATAATTAATGGCGCTTCTCTTTCGGATTTATTGCTAATTGTGAGCTTAACTAAAATATCATTTGAACTTTCTTTTGCATATTCAATGAAAATATCGAAATATTCATTTTGGTCAAAAATTCCGGTGTCAATTAATTCATATTCAGGATCATTTTTGCCTCTTTCCGCATTTGTTTTGATTAAATCATCGTAAGGGAAAGCATTTTGAGGATATTTATAGAGCATTTTCATGTAAGAGTGCGTCGGCGTAGAATCGAGATAATAAAAATATTCTTTAACATCTTCACCGTGATTTCCCTGTCCGTTTGATAAGCCAAAGAACCTTTCCTTCACCATTTTATCTTTTTTATTCCAAAATCCTACGGAAAAAACCAACTTCTGGAAATCATCACAAATTCCGCAAATCCCTTCTTCGCCCCATCTGTAGGTTTTTGATTCAGCAGAATCGTGGTTGATGTAATTCCATGCGTCACCGTCTTCGCTGTAATCTTCACGAACAACTCCCCACTCACGATTGCTGACGTAAGGTCCCCATTTTTTCCATAAAACGTCTGAAAGTCTTTCCTTTTCGTTCATAATTGATAAATGATTAATAATAAGTGATTAAAGGGTGAATGGTCCAATTTTGCTTTTCAAGTCAATGATGAATTTTCTAACTATGTATATAATGCTAATTTTTGCTTAGCAGTGAATTGTGAGGTTATAAAAATTTACAACGAAGTCAATTCACTATTAACAACTGCCCTTCTTATCCTCCCGTTGAAAAACTCTCAAATGTGGTCATTCCGCCATCGACGAAAATACTTGTTCCGGTAATATAATCCGCCAAATCACTTGCCAGAAATGCAGCCAAATTTCCAATATCCTGAGGTTGCCCGATTCTGTTGTACGGAATTAATGTTAATAGTGAATTTAAAGCATCCGGAGTACTCCAGGCATCTTTATTGATGGGTGTTTGAATTGCTCCCGGACAAATAGAATTGACACGGATCTTATCCGCTCCATATTCCTGAGCCAACGTCTGCATCAACATTCTGATCGCGCCTTTGCTGGAAGCATAATTCGCGTGACCCGACCAGGGAATAATTTCGTGAACCGAACTGATATGAATGATTTTTCCGCAAGCAACGGAACGTGAAGGATCAATTCCGCGGCGGAGAAATTCTTTGATAGCTTCTCTTGCACAAAGAAACTGACCTGTCAAATTGACTCCGATTACGGCATTCCATTGATCGATGGTCATTTCCGTGAATTTTGAATCTTTCTGAATTCCTGCATTGTTAATTAAAATATCTACCGTTCCGAATTCTGAAACAACATCCTGAAACATTTTTATCACCTGATCTTCTTTGGAAACATCACATTGATAGGTAATTCCTTTTCCTCCTGCGTCGGTAATTTCTTTTAAAACCGCCCTTGCTTCATCTGTAGACCTTTCCGAAGAATGATTGACAATGATCGTTGCACCCGCTGAAGCCAATGATTTTGCGATTCCTGAACCAATTCCGCTTGAAGCTCCTGTAACGACAGCAACCTGATTTTGAAGTGATATTTCCATACTTTATTATTTGATGTTACTCAAAGTTAGCAGAAAGTATCACGCCAAACGAAATATTTTAAAATTAAAATTTTCTTAAAGTTTTTTAGACATCACATATTGAGGTCCGTTTCTTCCGATCATGGTTTTTCCTTCGTAGAGATAGCCCACTTTTATGTAAAGATCATAAGCCGTTGGATTGTTGAAGTTCACTCCTAAAACAATTTCTTCACAATCTTTAAAATTATCTTTTACAAATTGATCAACTTCCAACATGGCAGCCTTTCCGATTCCTTTTCCCTGTAATTGAGGGTTTACGGATAATGATCGCAGTAAAACAGAATTTACATTTTCTGTGAGGTCAAATTTATCATTTCCAAAATCCAGCACAAAAAATCCGGAAGGCTTGTCATCATCAAAAACCGTTACGGGAAAGGCTTTTCCATCGGCTCTTTCTTTAATCCTCTGTAAAGCCATTTCTGCTGTTGATGTGTATTGTGTCTGAATTTCATCCAAAGCGTAATTGACCCCGGAAAAATCTTCAGATTTATAGAATTTTAAATGTATCATATTCATTAGTGATGGTAAATATCTTCATACATTACACCTGCGCGAATTTCTACAGGAAGTCTATTCTCTTCCGGAACAATCGGGCAGTTGTAATCGTAAGCATTGTAAGCACAATATGGCTGATAAGATTTATTAAAATCCAAAATGATTACATTGCCTTTTGGGATCGTTAAATCCATATATTTTCCGCCGCCGTAAGTTTCTTTTTCGTTGGTTGCATCCCGGAAAGGCAAAAAAAGATAATCTTTGTATTTCTCCTGTTTAATTAAATCTAAACTTTGATATAACGTTAAAGTATACGGTTTTCCATCAAGATTAAAAGTTGCTTTTCCGTATTCGCGGTAACTTTTAGTCTTTCCTGAAGAGGTCGGAATTTCAAAAGGTTTTGGATTTTTAGTCTTCGTAAATTTTGCTATAACTCTGTATTTCAAATCAATTGAAAAAAACGGATGTTCTTTAAAATTGGTCAGATTATCTCCGCGCAAAGGTGTTTCTTTAGGATTAAGATATTCTGCGTTGAGTTCTTCCTGAAATTTTTTGATTTCCATTATTTCTTTAGAAGCTATTTTCTGAGAAAAAATGAATACCGGAAATAAAAATAATAGTAAAATATAATTCTTCATTATGTCAAATTGTGGATAGTCATAAATATGATTCTGATATTTTCACCCGATAAATGTCAGAAGAATTTCTTTTGATAGATCCGACAAAAAAACCGCCTTCTTCTGAAATAACTTCCTTTAAATCAAAACTTTTACAATCTTTCGGAAGCCCCGAAAATACAAGCGTAAACCAAAAATCCTTCATAAACGGAACGGCAGTCCAGTTTGGAGAAATGGTGATATTTTCGGCATGAATCAATTTGCTTCTGTGATCAGACTGATTATCAAAAAGATAAGTTGAATTCCAGATTCTGATCAGATTTCCTAAAAATGGTGACGCAGGAAAACAACAATGCACGATCACCTGCTTTTCCTCTTCAACTTTTGTCTGAAGAGATTCGAGCAGTTCTTTTACAATGATTGGTTTTACAAGTGTATCTGACATAGTTTTGTTGTCAATGGTGAATTGTCAATTATTTTGCAAATATCAATTTTAAAATTTACAATTAACAATTCACCATTCACTTTTTTAATATTCAAGTTGTAATTTTTCTTTTGTGTAATTTCTTATTTTTTCGGTAAGCTCGGGATGATCTGCAAGCTTTTGACCGTAAGAAGGAACCATTTCCAATAATTTTTCCTTCCATTCTCCATTGAGCTTTTCAGGGAAACATCTTTCAAGGACATTCAACATGGCATAGGCTGCTGTTGAAGCCCCCGGAGAAGCGCCTAATAATGAAGCAATCGTTCCGTTTTTATTGACAACAACCTCAGTTCCGAATTCTAATTTTCCGCCTTCTTTTTCATCTTTTTTGATGACCTGCACTCTTTGTCCGGCAACTTTCAATTCCCAATCCTCTTCTTTAGCATCTTTCACAAACTCTCTCAAATGCTGCATTCTTTGAGCTTTTGTCATGGCAACCTGCTGAATCAGATATTTCGTCAACGGAATATTATGCCACCAGGCTCCGAATAATGATTTTAAGTTTTTTGTATTAACGCTTTCGGGCAAATCAAGATAGCTTCCTTCTTTTAAAAATTTAGTTGAAAATCCTGCAAACGGACCAAAAAGAAGCGCTTTTTCGCCATCAATAATTCTTAAATCCAAGTGAGGAACAGACATTGGCGGTGCATCTACCGTTGCTTGTGTATATACTTTTGCCTGATGCTTTGCGACCAATTCCTGATTGCGAGTGACCAGCCATTCGCCGGAAACCGGAAAACCGCCGTATCCTTCACTCTCTTTGATATCCGAACTGTCGAGCAACGGAAGCGCATACCCTCCCGCTCCAATGAACACAAAATCAGCCACAACTTCCTGTTTATGACTATGGATTCTGTCTTTAACCTTCATTTCCCATTGTCCGTTTTCTCTGGCGTCGACGTCTTTTACTTCGTGGTATAAAAAAACTTCGACATTAGAATCTTCCAGTAAATGTCTTCCCATTTTTCTTGTCAGAGTTCCGAAATTTACATCTGTCCCCAAATCCATTTTGGTGGCAGCCATTACTTCGAACTGATTTCTTTTGCTCATGACCAAAGGAATCCATTGTCTTAATTGATCATGATCCATAGAAAATTCCATGCCTTTGAACATAACAGATTCTGACATTTTATTGTGTCTTTTTCTCAAATATTCAGCGTCTTTTTCACCAAATACCAAACTCATGTGAGGGCAGGAATTAATAAAATCTTTGGGTTCACTTATATATCCTTTCGTCAGTAAATATGACCAGAATTGTTTTGAAATTTCAAATTGTTCTGCAATACTTTCCGCTTTTGAAATATCGATGGTTCCGTCGGGTTTTTCGGGAGTATAATTTAATTCACAAAAAGCCGAGTGACCTGTTCCGGCATTATTCCATGCGGCGGTACTTTCTTTAGCAAATCTTCCAAGCCTTTCAAAAATTGCGATTTCCAGATTGGGATCAAATTCATGAAGTAATGTTGCTAAAGTGGCACTCATTATCCCACCTCCAATCAGTACAACGTCATATTTAGGTTTCGGTGTTCTGCTAATAAGCGATCGTGACATAATTTTAGATTTTATTATATCAAAGTTCGTGAAAAGTTTTAAGAATAAAAATCTGCTTAACGATTTTAACAGGTTAAATTTTAGTGAAATTTAAAGTTTTGATTATGCTGAAAAATATGATGGAATTTATCGATTCCGATCGATTGAAAGAGTGATCTAAAGTTTAACCCCATAAGGATATTAAAGTTTTAAGATGATTAAGAAAATGCTTCGACTCCGCTCAGCATGACATCTATAATAATAACTGTCTTAATTTTTAACAGTAAATTTTCAGCGATGTCATGCTGAGCGGAGTCAAAGCATCTTTATAAATGGAATATTATCTTAATTCAATTTTGCAGTCAGCTTTCTGAATTGTTTTTCTGCATTTTTTCCTTCATACAAAATGGCGTAGATTGTATCAATGATCGGAAGTTGCAGATTTTTTTGCTTTGCAGTTTTGTAGATCGAATCTGCTGCGTAATATCCTTCTGCAACCATGTTCATGGATTGAATTGCAGATTTTACAGTATAGCCCTTGCCTATAAGGTTTCCTAAGTTTCTGTTTCTCGAAAATAATGAATAAGCAGTTACGAGTAAATCCCCCAAATATGCGCTTTCATTAACGTCTCTTGGTGCTTCATAGATTGATTCCAGGAAAGTTTCCATTTCACGGATAGCATTTGATACAAAAACGGCTGTAAAGTTGTCACCATATCCCAATCCGCTGGCAATTCCGGCTCCGATTGCGAAAATATTTTTCAGAATTGCACTGTATTCGTTTCCTAAAATATCCTTGCTGCAATTCACTTTAATAAAATCAGAAGCAAAAATATCAGCCAATTTCTGGGAAGTTTCATCTTCCACTGTTGCCAAAGTAAGGTAAGAAAGCCTTTCCATTGCGACTTCCTCTGCGTGACAAGGTCCGGCAATAACCGCTTGGTTTCTGAAGCCTATTTTAAATTCATCTCTTAAATAATGTGCCACGACATCATTGACTTTAGGAATAATTCCTTTGATCGCAGAAACGAAAATTTTATCTTTATATTCACAATTCATTTTATCCAAAGTATCGGAAAGATAAATGGATGGTGTTGCCAGAACCACAATATCGCAAGCTGTAACCAACTCATTGATATCGGTTGTTAATTTTAAGTTTTTAAGATTAAAATTGACTGCCGTAAGGTACGTCGGGTTGTGCCCGCGAAGTTCAATTGCTCCTTTTACAAATTCATTTCTTACGCACCAATGCACGACTCTGCAGTTTTCAACAAGCATTTTCACGATAGCCGTCGCAAAACTTCCACTTCCTACTACTCCTACAGAAACATCATTTTTTGTTTTTTTAGAATTTGAAGATTCTGAATTTGTTTTCTTTTTCGCCATAATTGAAATGTGAACTGCAAATATATTAAAACAAAGATTGAGGAAGACTTTTAATGGTATGATAAAAGCCATTTTTAGAAAAAATTAACAGTTTTATTCTTTTAAAATTTAGCCTTAAAAATAATCTTTCTTCTTTCTTACTAATATAAAATACATAAAAATGCCTACGTTCGCAGGCATTTTAAAACACTAAAGTTTAAACTTAGTTTAAACAAATATTGGAAAAAAAACACTTTCTTAAAAATTTCCCTCTCCTTCGAATAATAATTGTTTTTCATCTGTTAGTACTATTTTTTTGAGGACATTGGAGAGGGAAAATGAACTATTCAATCATTTATGTATTACTATCTTTTTCATCATTTCTAGTACAAAGATAGAGCTGTCTTTAAAAATAACCACTACTTCGTTATTACTTCAATGAACACAAAATACTAAAAATCAATTACTTAATATTCTAAAGGCAGTGTCATTGTAGTGTCATTGTAGTGTTAAATGAAAATTTAAACTAAATTCTGTATCCATTGGTTGAGGTCTACATCAACAGATAATCCCAGCTTTTTTTTGAGTCTGTATTTCTTGGTTTCTACCGTACGGGCAGAAAGATTTTCGGAATCTACAATCTCCTGATTGGTAAGATTAAGTTTAATTAATGCACAGAATCTCAAATCTTTGAGGTTTAAATCGGGAAATTTTGTTTTCAGTGTTTCATAAAAATCGGGAAAAACCTCATGAAAACGTGAAAGAAAAAACGGATCATGATTTCTTGCCATTTCTATCAATCCTTCAATACTGGTATTGAGCTTCTTTTTCAGAGTGTCGGCTTCTTTTAGCTTTCTTTCTAAAACGTCGGATTTTTCCTGAATTTCCTGTTCTTTTTGTTTTTGATTTTTTAAGTATTTTTTTCTGAGAAAGAATATCAGAATTAAAAATAATAATGTAATAACAGAGGAAATAATATAAATCTGTTTTTTTCTCTTTTCAGCTATCTCTTCTCTTTCTTTAATGAGACTATCTATAGTAATGCTAATATCTTTTTCCTTATTATCATTTATACTTTCATTAAGATCCAAATATCGCTTTAAATACTCATCTGCTTTTTCATAGTTCCCTAATGTTCTGTAACTATGTGAAATTAATTTGAGAGTTTCCTTTGCCATATTTTTTTTATTAAACTTTTCAAAAATAGGTAAGGCTTCAATATAGAAATCTAAGGCTTTCTTATTATCATTTTGAACACTATAATACTCACCATATATTTTAAATGTAAATGCTTTTTGCATAGGAATTTTTAATAATGGTGCTGCCTTATCCAAATAGTATTTTGTAGAATCAATATTTTTTTTTTTTCTTATAAATCGCTCTGCAATTTTCACGTATATAAGAGGCTTATGGGGCATCAGAGCAAGACATCTTTTTTGAATGGCATAAACAGAATCCAGCTTACCCATTGCTTCAAAATTATACCATTTGTAGTCATATATATTATAAAGTACATCCGCTTTAAGTGCAGCATCTTTTATTTTTGAGGTATATTGTAAAGCTATATTAAAATTTTCATTAGATTGTTTAAAAAAACCTAGCATAGAATAATTAAATCCATATCCATTATACATTCTCGAATGCAGATCAGGATTCTTGGTGTTCTTAATAAATGCCTTTGCCTTATTTAAATATTCAATAGATTTTTTATAATTGTTACTTGTAGTTAGTAGTCCTGCAATGTTTATATAAACAGTAATAATACCATCAGTATTTTTTGCTTTCTCATAATTTTTTAATTCTTTGAGATTAAAATTAATAGCTTTTTCTAAATCTCCTTTAAGCTTGTAAACAAGATATATACTGTCTAATTTTTTCAAAGGCATTATTTGACTTTGAGATTTTGCAAAGAATAGCATAAAGAACAGTAAAAAAAAAATTTAAAAAATAAAACCTTTTTCATAGATGATTTATTAACAAAATTAGTATTTGAATTATATGTATAAATCAAATAACTCTAAAATCTTGCATCATTTAATTCGCAAAATATAAAAAAATAATAATTTAAGATATAAAACATTTTTCATACAGATGATTTATTAACACAATTAAGTATTTGAATGTTACACATAAATAATAAAATCAAAATAACTCTAAAAATCTTGCATCATTTAATTCACAAAATATAAAAAACTGCACTACAAACCCTCGTAAAATAAGCATTTAAAATATTGATTTAAAACAATTTAAATAGATTGCAGTAGTATTCAAGTAATCATGTTTTCAGATTCCAGAAGTAATTTTGCACCAGAAAAAATCATTAATGATATTTATCGAAAAAAAGTGGGCGCCCTTTTTTGAGATACGATTCTAAACACACAAGAAAAAGTATTTTTTTTTAATCTAAACATGAAAAAAAATTAAGCAGATTCGTTCAATTTTTCTTTGGAAAAAGGAGATCTTCCTTTCCTCATGAAGATCACCTGACTAAGATAAAGTTAGCCATCGAATCAGCAAAGGAATGACACAGTTGTTCGCAGGAATTGAAACAATAACAGAAATTTATGTGGAACAGCATTGATAATGTTATAAACGAAGAAAAGCGATTCATATAGATACTATAGGATATTACTCTTTATAATGGAAAAGTATTGGTAAAATAAGAAAGCATCACTAGATGATATACTTACCACAATAATTCCTTGCTAAAGAGCTTACAAAACAATCTTAGAGATCTGATTCTGAAAAGCAAAATTAATAAAACAAAAAATCTAAAAAATGAAAAAAAATGTTACAATTGTTTTTGCATTGGTAATTTCAAACATTGCATATTCACAAATAGGATTTAACACTAAGGATCCCAAAGCTACAATAGATATAGTAGCTAAGAATGCTACAGGAACATCATCTTCAGCTGAAGGTATTTTAATTCCTAGGGTAGACAGACAGCGAGCGCAATCTATGACAAATGTTGAAACATCAACATTGATCTATGTAACCAGTATATCTACAGGTACACAGACAGGAATTGCTATTAATATTAATGCAGTTGGATATTATTATTTTAATGGAAGCGTTTGGGTAAAACTAAATGAAGGAGCCAATACAAATATTTATACAGATGACGGAGATCTTACAACCAATCGTACTGTAACTAACGGAGCCAGAACATTAGCTTTTACAGGAACTGCTGTTAATATGTTTTCTGTAGATGATACTACTTTCTCTGTAGATGCTGCCAATAATAGAGTCGGAATCGGAACTACAACTCCACAAAATCATTTAGATCTTGGAAGTGATATGGGTACAAGTATTACTGATGCGAAAGGAAAAAAACTAGCCATTTATAATAATACCTCAGGTTCTGCTTTTTACGGACTTGGAATAAGTGATAAAAAACTTCAATTTCATGCAGGTTCTACAACTACAGCAGCACCTGCAATGGTGCTTGACAGTATAGGAAATGTAGGAATTGGAACAACCGATCCTACTCACATGTTACACGTAAATGGAACTGTAAGAATTGTAAACGGAACCCAGGCTGCTAATAGAGTATTAACTTCAGATGCCAGTGGTATTGCCACTTGGAAAGCCCTTCCTACTGCATCTTATAATACACTATATAATGCTAATGGTTCTCTTACAAGTGATCGTACTGTTACTCAAGGAGATTATACAATTGCCTTTACTTCTTCTAAACAAAACGGATTTTCTGTAGATGGAACTACTTTTTCAGTCGATGCTGCGAATAACAGAGTAGGAATTGGTACGACAGCACCAAAAAACAAATTAGATCTAGGTGCTGATTTTGGTTCTACAATTGGTGCTGCAGCCGGGAAAAAATTAGCTGTTTACAATAATGCGGACGGAAGTTCTTTTTATGGGCTTGGTGTAAGCAATAACAGGCTTCAGTTTCACGCTGCTTCTGTTAGTACTGCAAATCCGGCAATGGTACTTGCCAATACCGGGAATGTAGGTATAGGCACAACCGATCCTACGGCAAGTGCAGCATTAGAGCTATCAGCTTCCGACAAAGGATTTCTTCCACCAAGAATGACAACAGCGCAAAGGGATGCTTTAAATCCTAAAACACCTGGATTAATGGTTTATAACACAGATGAAAATTGTATGCAATATTGGAATAGTACAATGTGGAAAGGAAGCTGTCTAGTAACTTTAAATCCTAATTCCAACAAAAAAAATCAGAAATAATTTAAGCTGTTTTTTTATACTAAACCAATACAAAGGATAAAATTAAAATAATGACAAAAAATTTTATTATATATTCAATGCTGCTTGTCTCAGGTCTCACTTATTCTCAAGTGGGGATTAACACTCCTGATCCTAAAGCAACATTCGATATCACTGCAAAAAATTCTACAGGAAATTTTGCAAGTGCAGAAGGCTTACTTCTACCAAGAGTAGACAGACAGAAAGCACAATATATGACAGGAGTTCAGAACTCTACACTGATTTATGTAAATGATGTATCTACAGGATCTAAAACAGGAGCAGCTATAAATATTGATGTTGTTGGATATTATTATTACACAGGATCTGCTTGGGTAAAATGGAATGCAATCATTACTACTGATACCAATATTTATAATCTCAGCAGTACATTAACAAGTGATCGTAAAGTAGCCCAAAATGATAAGACCCTAGCCATTAAAGGAACAGTAAGAAACACATTCTCAATAGATGGAACTACATTTTCTGTAGATGCAGCTAGCAAAAGAATAGGAATTATTACATCTAGCCCAATGAATAAATTAGATCTTGGCCCTAGTGGAGCATCTTCTGCCACAGACCCTGCAGGAAAGAAGTTAGCCTTATTTAATGATTCAACAGGAAATAACTTTTATGGAGCAGGTGTCGGATTAAGTACTTTGCAGTTTTTTGCAGCAGCAGCTCGTAATTCATCCCCAGGAATAACTCTTAACAGTTCAAAATATTTAGGGATAGGAACTTCAGCACCTGCCAGCAATCTGCACGTTAATGGTTCTGTGAAAATTACCGATGGTACTGAAGGAGAAGATAAAGTACTCACTACTGATGCTGATGGCGTTGCAACATGGGAAACCTTACCGGAATCATTTATTTTAAAGAATTTTTATAATTCAGATGGACTATTAACATCCAATCGTACGGTTAGCCAAGGAAATTACTTATTGGGATTCGCAGGGGCCGTACAACAAAATGCATTTTCTGTGGCAGGAACGACCTTTTCTGTAGATGCTGCAAACCACCGATTAGGAATCGGAACCTCGACTCCTAAAAATCTATTGGATATGGGAAGCGACCTGCCAACAAGCGCTGCTGATCCTGAGAGTAAAAAAATAGCTGTTTATAACAATACTACAGGAACATCTTTCTATGGATTGGGAGCCAGTACGGATAAGCTATTATTTCATGCAGCCTCTGCAGGTGATGCAGCTCCGGCAATGGTTCTTACGAGCGAAGGAAATGTAGGAATTGGAAATACAGAGCCTGTCACAAGTTCAATACTAGATATTTCTTCAACCAACAAAGGATTTCTACCAACCAGACTTACAGAAGTGCAAAGAGATGCTTTAAACCCTAAAGTCCCGGGATTAATGATCTACAACAAAGATATCAATTGCATGCAATATTGGAATAATCTTGATTGGGTAGATGATTGTTTGCCGGGAAGTATTGAGACTTTAAACTGTGCAGGTGCGGCTCATTACGGAGCATTATATCCAAATATACCGGCTTCAGGAGCTTATTCACTAATTTCTTATACAGGTGGTAACGGAGAATATCAATCAGGATCATTTGTAACATCTACAGGTATTACCGGATTAACAGCTAAACTTGCAGCAGGAAATTTTAATAATGGAAATGGAACACTTACTTTTACAATTACAGGAACACCCTCCGGAATTGGAACTGCATATTTTGCCATAGAAGTTGCTGGAATAAAGTGTACTTTTTCAAGAACTATAACAGAACCTGCGGTACCTGCTTACAGTGGATGTTCGTGGTATATACCAAAGTTAGGATATGGTCAATCTACAACGGGATACATAAACAATAAACCGGTAACAGCTACATTAACATATGAATATAATACTCAAAGCTTCGACACTAGCAATAAAATCTATTGTGGTATGTCACAACCTAGTAATCATTATTGGTTTGGCAAAGGCGATAATACATCATCCTTAACTATGAAATTTAGCAGAAAAGTAAGCAATTTAGCCATCACTCTCCATGGAGCTAATAAAGGCGAAAATTTTACCATTCAATTGAAAAAAAACAATGCTATTGTGTATTCGACCAATTCCTATGTTTCTGGAAATTGTCCAGGTAACTTCAACATATATAGTTCATCCATATACTGTAATTATCCATCTCTACCTTTAATAGGAGCTAATGCCAGTGGTATAATAGTTAATTTAGGAAATGTATGGTTTGATGAAATTTCAATAAGTACAAATGGTACGCAAAGCGGTTCTATATTAGCTTTTTGTATAGGCAATACTTACTAATAAACAGTAAAAAAAATAAAAAATTTAATTTCTTAAACCACGAATTTCATTTTAGTGTTTTGTTATGGCAGGGAGTATTTCTTTCATACAATCTTTCTCCCTGTCATTTTTTTAAACAAGTTATATTATAGAAATAATTTTGTTTTTTCAATTTTTAATATTTTTTTAGAAAGTCAAAGATATATTCTTTGGTTTTTTTGTTTTCCACCTCATCGAAGAGCCTTTTTACTTCTTTTTTTAAGTTCAGAAGCTGTTCGAAGAACCTTTTAACCTAAAATAACAGTTTTTTTACTTCTTCAATAAAGCTCAAAGCATACAATATTAAGTTCTGAACCCAAAGGATAAGGTTTTTAACCTGAACCAAAAAGCTCTGAACCTAATCCATTAAGTTCTGAGCCTGAAAAAATAAGTAAGCGTCCCGGCAAGGGATACTTACTTTTTGATGCGATCTATTATTCTCTTAATACTTATCGTTTTTAAACAAGTGATCAAGCTTATCATAGAAAATAATTTTGCTTTTCAATTTTTACAATTTTTCAGAGAGATCATCTTTGGCTTTTATACTTTAAACCCATCTAAGAGCTTTTACTTGTTTTTTTTAGTTCAGAACCTATTCGAAGAATTTTTTAATCAAAAATAACAGCTTACTACAAATCTACTACGCTATACATTTTTTAAACAATTCATTATCAACCCATTATTAACCCATTATCAAACTCATTAAAATTTGAAGTAGTAATGCAGTATGCTGTTTTTAATATTTTATAAATTAATTCGCAATGTAAAAGTCAATCATTTATTGAAAAAGCAGGCGCCCTTTTTTGAGATATGATTCTAAACACACAAGGAAAAGAAAAAAGTAAAATTTATTCAAAACAACAAAAATTCTAAAAATGAAAAAAATTTTGTTAACCGGGATGCTAAGTACCGGTACCATTGTCTTCGGACAGATCGGTATGACGACTCCCAATTCTCGAGGAGCTTTAGATATTAATAACAATACCACTAATACAATGGGACTTATTCTCCCAACAAATACAGACGTTAATAATATCACTACTCCAGATGGTAGCAATGTAGCTGCCGGAACAATTATCTACGACAGTACAAAAGACTGCGTAAGATTTTACAGAAAAACAGATCAATGGAGTAATTGTATTAAATTTTCAACAGATCCTGTTGCGAAAACAACTTTAAAAAATTTGCCAGATACATCATCTACAAAATCAATAAACATAAAAACCAAATAGAATGAATAAATTATTAAGTTTAACAATTCCCTTCATCAGCATCTTGTCTTTCGGACAAATTGGTACGGGAAATTCAAATCCTAGAGGAGCTTTAGATATTAATAAAGACGACCGAACGAATACGATGGGCTTAGTACTTCCCACTAATGCCAATGTGGGTAATATTATCAATCCTTTAGGAGGAAATGTAGCCGCAGGAACAATTATCTATGACAGTACAAATGACTGTGTACGATTATTTAAAGGAGATAATACCTGGAGCAGTTGCCTAAGTGATAAATCCTGCGATGATGGAGGAGGAATAGATGAACTAAAATGTGCCGAAGCCACTAATAATGGTACTTTAACACAAAATTCTGTTGCTTCAGGGGTTTCTTCAGATATTCCTTATACAGGCGGAAACGGATCATCTTATGGTCCTTTATCTGTAAATTCTACAGGAGTTTCAGGACTTACGGCGGCATTAGCTGCGGGAAATTTCAATAATGGAAACGGAACATTAACGTTTACTATTTCCGGAACGCCAACCTCTTCAGGAACAGCAAGCTTTGCCATAACTGTTGGTGGACAAACCTGTACTTTTACGAGAAGCGTTGCAGCAGATACACCTCCTGATCCTGATCAGAGCTTAACTTGTTCGGGATGGACATTTAACGGCTTTGGAAATTTAAATGGATCAGTAAATGGCACTTCTGTTTCTGCTACTGCTACATTAGTTGAAGGTACGATAAGTTCAGGTGTTGGTATGTCAGGTTATGCATGTATGCCTGGTCCCAGTTTGGATTTATATCAAGCTTACATATTTACGATGCCTGAGGTTTCTTCAAGATCAACTTTAAAAATTAAGTTTAATAAAAACGTGAGTAATGTAAAAATAAATACTATTGCATTCGTTTCTCCACAATATTTTAGCATTACAACAAAAAAGAATGGCATTGTAGTAAATTCTACATTAACAGTTGTAGGACCTTGTACATCAGTCGCGACAGCATCTGGTAAAATTGTAGCAATGAATAGTACCGGAGCGCGCAGGTCAGCAGTAAATGTTGGCGGAGAGTGGTTCGATGAAATAGAAATTTCTGGAGGCAGAAGTGCTCCTAGTGGAACCGGAGGAAGCAGTATCCATTTAGGTATTTGCGCAGGTGCCATACAACCGTAATAAAGTCATCTTAATTTTACTTTTTTGTAGACAGGGTCAACACTTATTATTTAATACCCTGCTATTTTTAATTTAATATAAAAGCAAAAGTAATTTTGTTGAAGTTAGTGTTAGCAGCCAAAGGTGTATTTACCTTTGGCTTTTTTTATCAAACTGATTTTTTAGTATATTGCTTGATAGTAAAGAGTCAAATTTTTTAAATAATATAAGCTTAATGGTCATTAACTAAGTACTAAAATTTAAAAATAATCGTTTAACTGAAATAGAGTATTGCATTTAAATTTAAATAGTTGTAATTACCTGTTATCAAGATGATACTTAAACATACATCAATAAAACACACGATTTATTGATTAAAAACAGGTCTGAGAGTTTATTTTTAATTAAATTTGCAAGCTTAAAACCGTTTTGAATACTAAGTAAGAAGAATAATGAAGAAATTTCTAAGCAACAAAAGGAACATAAACATCCTCTTAGGAGGACTTTTATTAGTAGTTTTTGTACAAGGCGTTTTCATTGCCAAACTATTTTCAGAAAGAAATGACAAGACTTACGAGGTTAATCTCGTAAAAATTAACACCCAAAAAGACAGTGTAGATTATTTAAAAATGAAAACTGATCTCGGTATGGTAGATCAGACTGTAGCTCAGCTGAATTCATTTTTAAAATCAAAGAATATTGCAAGTTCTCAACTGCAAGTGTTAAGTAAAGACAGCATTTCCAATTCTGTATATCTTGCCAAACAATCGAACAGATATAGCCAATATTTAATGGATCTTCAGAAGAAATTACTGGAAGTTCCACTGGGAATGCCTACAGACGGCTACATTTCATCAAATTTCGGGATCAGAAAAAATCCTATTCCTTTTAAAACTGTTTATGCTTCCGTAAAAACCGGAGCAGCCACAGAATCAAAACCGGTCACTGTTGCGGCCGCAAAACCTGAAGTAAAAGCCGAACCGGTAGAAAAAACTATTGAAGTAACCGATAGCTACGGAAATAAAAGAGAAGTAAAAGTAATGGTAACTCCAAAAGCTACAAGTGCTCCTGTTGCCTCAGCTCCTGCAACACCATCTTCTAAAACCGTTGCTACGACAGGAAATAAAGTCGCTGCCGAAAAAAATAACCCTCCCGCGGAAGCTGATCAGATGCAATTTCATAAAGGACTGGATATTGCGGTTCCTTTTGGATCTGATGTGATCGCAACTGCTGCAGGAACTGTAATTTTCTCCGGTCAAAAAGGAGGTTACGGAAACTGTGTGATCGTTTCTCACGGAAATGGTCTTGCTACACTTTACGGACATTTATCGCAACTTGTTGCTAAAGTCAATGATAAGGTAAAAGTAGGCCAGGTAATTGCAAAATCCGGAAATTCAGGGCGTTCTACAGGACCTCACCTTCATTATGAGGTACACAAAAACAATACTCCGGTAAATCCGAAGTTGTTTATGAATTTATAAAATAATTTAATTTGTATATTAGTTACGGCGGCACCTTCGGTGCCGCCGTAACTTCGTAAATTAATTATAAGAAAAAATTAGTACGCTGCTGTAAAACGTTCACGGATGTGATTATTCTGTTCCAATTCATCCACCAGAACTACCGCAACATCTTCTACAGAAAGAATACTTCTGCCATTTTCGTCAAAAACCGGATTTTCCAGTGCCGTTCTGTATTTGCCTGTTCTTATCCCTGCTGTTCCCTGATGCATTTCGATTGCAGGGCTGAAGAACGTCCAGTCTAATGTTTTGTTTTCTTTGATTTTATTTAAATAATCTCTTGCTGCTGTTGCTCCTGCTTTATATTCTGCCGGAAAATCAGGACCGTCAACCAATTGATTTCCGTCAATGAAAAGACTTCCCGCACCACCGACTGTAATCAGTCTTTTGATCCCTGAATTTTCAACAGCTTTTTCGATGTTTTCCGAACCGCTTAGAAAATCATTATATAGATTGGGATTCGTCCAGCCTGCGTTAAATGTGCTGATCACAGCATCATTTCCCTTTAAGCTCTCAGCCAATTCTTGAACATTATTGACATCTACACTTTTTGCCGTTACTTTTTCATTTTGCTGAACTTTAGAAGCATCCCTTACAATCGCTTCCACTTCATATCCTCTGTTTGCTAATTCTTTTACCACTTGTGTTCCCACAAAACCTGTCGCACCGATAACTGCTACTTTTTTCATATTCTTTTATTTTTTAATTTAACTGTAATAAAATTTGTTACATTTATGCATAAAATTTTTTTATTCAAATTGATCAGTAAATTCTCTGAGTGTTTTATTTCCTAAAAAATTTACAACCAGCTTATCAGTTTCTGTGAATAAATTATTTAAATGATCATTAATATCTCTGCCAACAGCACAAACAGGATTAGGATTTTGATTTTTTTTACCTAAAACATCTGTATTCTTAACTGCAGAGTAAATTTCTGAGATTGTAATTAAATCCGCATTTCTGGAAAGTTGGCTTCCACCCTCTTTTCCCTGTCTGCTTATAATTAAACCTGCTTCTCTTAACACACTTAATTCTTTACGAACGACAGCTGCATTTATATTGATGCTTCCCGCCATCCATTCAGAAGTGAGCCAATCCTGCGGACTTTTTGCCAATAAAGTCATAATATGTACTGCCGTAGCAAATCTTGTATTATTCATCCTAATTACAATGCAAAGATAGGCAAATTTTTAAATGTAACAAGTTTTATTACATTTAAATTTTCTTATAGAATTAATTTATCTAAATCCAGCAATAAATAATTTATATTCTGATTAATGGTTCTCGTTGCCGACTGCATCTGATTCAGCATTGCTGCCCGGTTGTGAAGATCATTTGCACGATAAAAGCCTCCATCACTGAAAATTACTGATTTGTCCGCAGCTTCCAAATCATTGTCAAACTGAAAATGAAGCCATCTTTTCTTAATACTCTGAATAATTGGTCTTCCATCTTTCGTAGAGAATTTTTTTTCTGTATACATATACCATACGAAAGGAGGGAAATTTGGAGATTCAAGTTTTTCTTTCCAAATATCTCTTAAAAGATTTCTTTGGTGAATAAATTCAACTTTCTTTCCCTTTGGATTTAAAGTCGCCAACCCAAAACCTGCTCCTAAAACCCCTCCTCCAATATCAATCGCGTTGCTCCAGCCATTATCTTTAACAATTCCGCCGGCAATGGAAGCCGTTGCTCCGGCAACGATCGAATATAAAATCAACCTGTTATTTCTTGAATCATTAAGATTATCAACGTAATTTCCGATCTGTGCAACACGTTCTCCTTCACAGTCAAACTCCGCTGCAACAGCATCCAGTTCTGTCAAAGCAATGGTTATTTTACTATTGATTTTAGTTTTAAGCTGTAAAACTTTCACCTGAGAAGTTAATGATGAATCTTTCTTTAATTCTATGATTTGATGAACCTCATCCAAATTACCCAAAGCATTCAAAATCAAAATACTCTGATCAGAAAACATCCCTTTCAGATCCTTATTAGCCAAAAGAATAGAATCTGAATTATAAGAAGGTACCTTGCTCGAATAATTATACTGAAAAGGTGCTTTACAATAGCTATCCTTCAGCGTAAGGATATTTTGCCTGATCACCATATTTTTCTTTGAAACACATGAGCAAAATAAGCTGCAAATGACAAAAAAGTAAAATATTCTTTTCATCCGGTTATATTTATTTGTTTAAACACTTTTCACTTCATTAACACGAATATAATAAAATAAAAATTTACCTGAATTTCAGGTAAATTTTTAAAAATATATTAAAAGTAAACTTATTTAATATCCAACAGCTCCACAATGAAAACAAGCGTGCTGTTTGGTCCGATTTCTTTGCTCACCTCCTGCTCTCCATATGCCAGATGTGGGGGAATGATCAATCTCCATTTGCTTCCTACCGGCATTAATTGTAACGCTTCTGTCCATCCTTTAATTACTTTATTTAAAGGAAAAGAAGCCGGCGTGCCTCTTTTTACAGAGCTGTCAAAAACTTTCCCGGCAATGGTAGTTCCGTGGTAATGGCATTTTACCACAGATTTAGGACCTGGTTTTGCACCGTCTCCTTCTGTAATGATCTCGTATTGCAAACCGCTTGGTAATTCCACTACACTTTCTCTCTTTCCATACTCTTCCATGTATTCCTTACCATCCTTAAGGTTTTTCTCTGCCAACTCTTTTTTACGTTTAAATAACAAATCTGCTACTCCCATAATTGATTTTTTTACAAAGATAGGATTTTGGAGCGGGAAGTCAGAAGTTGGAAGATGGAAGTTTTTGACTGAAAAGAGTTAGAAGTAAAATCACTTATCCGTTTAACAATCTCGTTTACAAATTGTTATATTCAGGTTTTCATTATCTCATTTTGTGCTTATAGATTATTTCAAATATCATTAATACTGAGTTAATAGCATTTCGGAAACTTGGCGTTATAATTGAATTTAAAAACTAAATGCCAAATCCACTAAAATATAATAAGAAATTCGATAAGCTGACCGACGAGGAAAAAGAACTCCTTGAAATCAACAAAAAAAGCATTGCCGATTTTGTTGAGCAGTCACCTTCCGTGAGTGATGTCAATTACGCGACCCGAAATGCTCACGCAAAAACATATGCCGTTGCAAAAGGAGAATTTTTAATCGATAAAAATGTTCCCGAAGAATTACAGCAATTTTTTGATAAAGAAAAATATGATCTGATTATCCGTTTTTCCAATGCACACCTGAAAATTAACAAAAGTAAGAAAGACATTCCTGCTTATGGTTTTTCGGTGAAAATTAAGGATGAAACAGGAGATCTGATCGCCAATTATCCTTTGGTAAATTTCCCGTTGTTTCCGATCAATTCCGTGAGTGTTTTTCTGAAATTATTTACATCGGTCAATCGTTTTTTCATCAAAAAATGGAGTTCGTTTTCTTTAATGATGCAGATTATAAAAGTCATTCCATCTACTTTTACAGGCTCATTTTTAAAGAATATCGTCAAGCTATGGAGCAAAAGAAATGATTTTTTCCTTTCTTTCGACTATCATTCTGTCGGAGCTTACCGATTGGGGGAAAATATGATTAAAATTAAAATAGCTCCAAAATCTGTTGATAAAAATTTCGGAAAGAAATTAAAGGTTAAAGAAAGTCTCGAAAACTATTTAAATTCAACTGATTTTACTGCTGATGTTTTAATTCAAATCTGCTATAATTTACAGGATCAACCCATCAACAGGCTCAATGTAGAATGGAAAAAAACACCATTTATAAAGATTGGAGAAATAAAAATTAATAAAAATTCTCTTCTTGACCTCCGCTCATGTGAAAATGAAATGCTTTCGTTTAATCCTTTTGAAAGTAAGCCGTTCTTCCATCCTGTCGGAAAGATACAGAAATTGAGAGATGAAGCGTATAAAGTTTCTATGCAAACAAGAGTAAAAATTAATAAGCTTTTGAAGTATAAGTAGTGAATGTGAAATCGTGAATGGTGAATTTTGCTTCGCAAGTCAATAGTGAATTTTAATACTATACAAATAAAAAAGGCCTTACGATTTGTAAAGCCTTTTTGATTCTGATTTTAATTTTATTCTTCGATTTTGTCTTCATCTTCCTTTTTATCAGGGAACATGATAGATAATACCACTGAAATTATCAATACTCCACCCACAACGCCTAGTGAAACAGGGGATGAAATGTGGATCCAAGGAGCGATCAACATCTTAATTCCAATAAAGGAAAGGATAATGGCCAATCCGTAAGATAATTTGCTGAACATGTGAATGAAATTCGCCAGCAAGAAATACAACGATCTCAACCCTAAAATTGCGAAAATATTCGATGTATAAAGAATAAACGGATCATTTGAAATTGCAAATATTGCAGGAATGGAATCTACCGCAAAAAGTACATCAGTAAATTCAATAACCCCAACCACCACTAAAAGCGGTGTTGCCATTTTAATTCCGTTCTGAATGGTGAAGAATTTATCTCCATCATAGTTATCAGATACTTTCCAGAAGCTTTTAATCAGTTTTGCACCGGCTGTATTGCTGTAATCTTCGTCGTCATCACCATCACCGTCTCCCCAGGATTTGATCCCGGCATATACAAGAAACAGCCCGAAAAGAGTCATCACAATATTAATTTTAACAGCCTCCCCGAAAATATTCATTTCAGGTAAATAGGTCAGATTAATCAACCCAACGCCCGCAAAAATAAAGATCGCCCTGAAAATCAATGCCCCGATAATTCCCCAAAAAAGAACTTTGTGGTGAATATATTTCGGAACTTTAAAGAACCCGAAAACCAAGATAAATACGAATAAATTATCTACAGAAAGTGCTTTTTCGATCCAATAAGCTGCCTGATACTGCGTGAATTTTTCTACTGCCAGCGCATGGCTCTCCGGAGTACCGTCTGTATTGAAAACCCAATACACGACTCCCGAGAAGACCATAGACAGCGAGATCCAGACGATTGACCAGATGGTAGCCTCTTTGGAAGAAACTTCGTGACTTTTCTTGTTGAAAACTCCCAAGTCGAGAAGCAACATGACAAGAACCGTTATTGCAAATCCCCATACCAAACCGGGATGCAGGTCTAAAATACTTTGATGTTTATCCACTTTATTTATGTGTTATTATATGACAAAGCAATAGCTGTACAGTGTACAATTATTGCTGATTATTTATTATTTTATTTGAAAATTTATAATTAAATATTGTTCGGCTAACAAGTTTTGGCTGAAGCCAAATTTGAGACTTATTTATTCTGAAAACGGGCTAAAGCCCATTCCTATTGAACGAACAGAACTTAATTTTATATTACAAATATTTTTGCTGAACTGTTTTAATTGTTTCTTCCAACTTTCTGTCAGCTGTAGGATCTCCAATCGCGTTGAATTTCCATTCTCCGTTTCTCTTGTAGAAAACTCCCATCACCATAGCAACATGACCTTTGAAAGATGCATCGTTGGCGATATCATATTTAGCAAAAACTTCTTTTACATTTTTTGGAGTTCCTTCATAAATACGGATAGAAGCGAAAGGAATTGTCCCGAAATCCTGACCTCTGTAGCTATTTAAAACCATGGCAACGTGCTCTACATTAGCATCCAACTGGCTGAAATCTACTGTGATTACCTCATTGTCAAGACCGTCATCTCCGTCAACGTCACCTGTTAAATCATCTCCGCTGTGCTTTACAGAACCATTTTTAGATTTTAAGTTTCCGAAATAAATTACCTCGGTCGCATTCTTGTTTGAATCAAATAAAATACAGCTTCCGTCTAGATCTACTGCCTCTTTTTTTGCTCCTCCAAAGAAACTTTTTTTCTCAATTGCTCCCCAGTTGATTCCCACACAAGCTTGCGTAAGAGTTGTGCCGTTTTCCTTCGTCAGGTTAATTCTTTGACCTTTTTGTAAGTTAATAGCCATCTTTTTATGTTTAATTATTTGTTTTATTTTGCAAATGTAAATTGTGATTTTTATTCATCGGGTTTCACCCAATGCTATTATTGTATAGCCCCTTCGGGGCTCAAGCTTTTTACATTTAATTATTTAAATTCAAATTCAACATAGCGCGAAGAATATTTGTTTCTTCATTCACGTCGAATATTTTACTCATAATATCAATACTTTCGAGATTTCGAAGATAGTCTTTTAAAACAGTTTCGACATCGTTTGGTAAGCTGCGTTTTCTTTCGTCTATGGTTTCTTCCAATCCTTCATTCTTTCTTTTCAACTGGTTGATAATTGAAATCTGATTGGATTCGTTTTCAGAAGTATTTAAATATGACAATTCATCATCAATTAAATACATTCTTTTTTCTTCAACATTAAATATAAAATGTTCATCAGACTGAAAAATCTTGAACAATTCATATTCATTCCTGTCGATGCGGAAACCACACACAAAACGAACTTTAAACTGCTGTATATTCAGTTTTCCTAACAATTTTCTCTCGATCGAATATTCCTGATATTGATAAGAAGGCACCACGTGAGCTTTTAATTTGGCTTCATCGGCTTCCGTTCTGTAAAATTCTGCTCCGTATCTTTTCTGAAAATATAAAACATCATTCCAATTCAGGGTAAATTTATCTTCCGTGAGATCTTTGTACAGATTTCTCAAATGTTGGGAAAATATACCACTGTAAATCTTCCTGTCCGTTTCAAAACTATCGACTTTCTTCTCTTCGAAAGCCTCAATGTATTGATTATTAATATTAATTTCGTTAATAACAGCCAACAGATCATTTTCCTTTTTCTTTTTGATCTTCGTCAACAGTTCTATCAGACTATCAGTGTATTGCAGATGAAAAAGCTCTAGTTTATTGTAATCTAACGTCTTATTTTCTTCAAAAAGCTTATGTATAATATCTGTTTTAATGTAAATCGATATTATATCAACATTTTCAAAAAAATTCGAAAGAAGCTTAAGCTTTGTTAATCTTCTTTTGCTTTGTGACAGTATGCTTACAGCTTCATCATCCACCTTTGTACC
>Ga0157375_10000684_pt1 | contig 30041 bp, 27 predicted proteins | sample M35metaG_FD_115311 | JGI IMG/M metagenome (GOLD analysis project Ga0157375, IMG submission 115311) | Miscanthus rhizosphere microbial communities from Kellogg Biological Station, Michigan, USA - M3-5 metaG | ecosystem: Host-associated > Plants > Roots > Rhizosphere > Soil | place: USA: Michigan... | reverse complement strand
TGCGATCAAACGTGCTGAGCTGGAATGCAGACAATACAAAAGCAATGAGATTAATACCGTTCATCTGCTTTTAGGCATTCTATACAAATATGAGGACCCTACTTCAAGTATTTTAGGAGCTTACGATATCGACTACGAAGGCGTTTCAAAAGAATACCAAACGATGCTTAAAAATTCTGGACAGGCGCCACAAATGAGTGCTTATGACGATGATGATGAAAGAGAGGAATTTGAGCAAATGAGAAAGCCTACAGGAAATTTAGGCTCTGCAAAAAGTAAAACTCCGACTTTGGACAACTTTGGTAGAGACTTAACTTCTTTGGCTAGAGACGGAAAACTGGACCCTGTCATTGGTCGTGAAAAAGAAATCGAGAGAGTTTCTCAGATTTTATCAAGAAGAAAGAAAAACAATCCGTTGCTTATCGGTGAGCCGGGTGTTGGTAAATCTGCCATCGCTGAAGGTTTAGCTTTAAGAATTCAACAGAAGAAAGTTTCCAGAGTTCTTTATGGTAAAAGAGTGATCACTTTGGATCTGGCGAGTTTAGTTGCCGGAACAAAATACCGTGGTCAGTTTGAGGAAAGAATGAAGGCAATCATGACTGAGTTGGAGAAAAACAGAGATGTCATCTTATTTATCGATGAGCTTCACACTATTGTTGGTGCGGGAAGTTCAACGGGAAGTTTAGATGCATCGAATATGTTTAAACCGGCTTTGGCAAGAGGCGAAATTCAATGTATTGGTGCTACAACTCTTGATGAGTACCGTCAGTACATCGAAAAAGACGGTGCTTTGGAAAGAAGATTCCAGAAGGTAATGGTGGAGCCTACCAATATTGAGGAAACCATTCAGATCCTGAATCAAATTAAAGATAAGTATGAAGAACACCACAATGTTGTTTATACTGAAGAAGCAATTTTAGCTTGTGTCAATTTGACAGCAAGATATATTACAGACCGTTTCTTACCGGACAAAGCAATTGATGCGATGGACGAAGCTGGATCCCGTGTTTATATTAAAAACATGAAAGTTCCTACTGAAATCATCGATTTTGAAAAGAAAATCGAAGACATTAAGGAAATGAAGCAGAAAGCAGTAAAAGCTCAGGATTACCTTGAAGCAAGAAAGCTTAAAGATGAAGAAGAACGCCTTCAGATGGAATTAAATTCTGCTCAGGATAAATGGGACAAAGATGTAAAAGAGAAAAAAGAAACCGTAACCGAAGAAAATGTAGCAGAAGTGGTTTCTATGATGAGTGGAGTTCCTGTAACGAAAGTTGGTAAAAACGAGCTTGATAAATTAGCTCAGATGGACGACAAACTGAACGGAAAAGTGATCGGTCAGGAAGACGCTGTGAAAAAAGTTGTTAAGGCAATTCAAAGAAACAGAGCCGGATTGAAAGATCCGAACCGTCCGATCGGTACATTTATCTTCTTGGGAACAACCGGAGTTGGTAAGACTGAGCTTGCAAAAGTAATGGCAAGAGAATTATTCGATTCTGACGAAGCTTTGATCAGAATTGATATGAGTGAATACATGGAAAAATTTGCGGTTTCAAGATTGGTTGGAGCGCCTCCGGGATACGTTGGATACGAAGAAGGTGGTCAATTAACAGAAGCTGTAAGAAGAAAACCTTATGCTGTGGTTCTTCTGGATGAGATCGAAAAAGCTCACCCTGATGTATTCAATATTTTGTTGCAGATTTTAGATGAAGGTCATGTTACGGACAGTTTAGGCAGAAAAATTGATTTTAGAAATACAATCATTATCCTTACTTCAAACATCGGAACCAGAGATATCAAAGACTTCGGTGATGGTGTAGGATTCGGAACTTCAGCCAAGAAAACAGGTTCTGATACAAGAGCCAGAAGTACAATTGAAAATGCCCTTAAAAAAGCATTTGCTCCTGAATTCTTAAACAGAATTGATGATATAGTGATCTTTAACTCTCTTGAGAAAGAAGATATCAAAAAAATCATTGATCTTGAACTGAACAAATTGTACAGCAGACTTGAAAAATTAGGTTATAAAGTAGACTTAACTGAAGAAGCAAAAGACTTTATATCTGAAAAAGGTTGGGATAAAGACTTCGGTGCAAGACCACTGAAACGTGCTATCCAGAAATATATTGAAGATTTATTGGCAGAAATGCTGGTAAACAAGCAATTAAATGAAGGAGAAACGATCATTTTAGATGTTAATGAAGCAAAAGATGCTTTGGCAGGAAAGGCTTCAAAAACTAAAAAATCGGCTGAAAAGTCTTCTCAATCATAAATAAAATAATTTAATCATAAAAAAGCACCGGGATTTTCTCGGTGCTTTTTTTGTTTGTTATTAACTTTTGGCTAAAGCCAATTTCATTTGATATTTCGACAAACGGGCTAAAACCCGCTCCTATTGATGAAAAATAAAAAAATTAAAGCCCCACCACAAAACCAATATTCGGGATCAGACCACTAGAAAACACACTGGAATCTTCTTTATACAAAACATTATACATCAAACCGATCTGCATAAAAGAATGAGTCCCGATTCTCTGCATATAACCTCCGCCAAGATATAAAGCGGTTTCTTCTTCATTCGTTTTATAATCGTAGAATTTATCTTTAAAATTGATAAAATACTGCTGCAAATTAGCTCCCACATAAAAAGATCTTGCAAAATAATAATTCGCAAATGGGCCAACTCCAATCATTGTTGATCTGTAATAATCCGAAGTCTGCCAGGCAACGCTTCCCACAACTCCAACTTCCAAGTCGTCTGTAAGCCTGTAACCTACTCTGGGAGAAGCTTGTAAATAAAATGAACTCTGACTTCCAAAACCTATTCCAATTCCGCCTCCGAAAGTCCAACGGTTATTATTTTCCGGTGAAGCACCAATTGCAACCTGAGAAAATATCGTCCCTGAAATCATTAAAAATAAAGGAATAATAAACTTTTTCATATTAAATTGTTTTTATCGATGTTTAAAATTATGGTTTTTTTGCGAATTTATTTAGTTGTATTTTTGCGGCGTCAAACTAAGAACTCCCGTTAAGAGTTTCGTAAAATTGAAATACAATGAAAGTAGTAGTAGGATTATCCGGAGGTGTAGACTCAAGTGTTACGGCATATTTGCTGCAGCAGCAAGGTCATGAAGTTGTGGCTTTGTTTATGAGAAACTGGAACGATGCTTCGGTAACGTTGGAAGACGAATGTCCTTGGATCGAGGACAGTAATGACGCTTTGATGGTTGCCCAAAAATTGGGAATTCCGTTCCAGGTGATCGATATGAGCGAGCTTTACAAAGAAAGAATCGTTGATTATATGTTCGATGAATATCAGAAAGGAAGAACTCCGAATCCTGATGTTTTGTGTAACAGAGAAGTGAAATTCGATGTTTTTATGAAGACGGCAATGTCTTTGGGTGCTGATAAAGTGGCTACAGGACATTATGCGAGAGTCGATTCAACAATTGATGAAAGCGGAAAGGAAATTTTTCACCTTTTAGCCGGAAAAGATAATAATAAAGACCAGTCTTACTTTTTATGCCAGTTAAATCAGGATCAATTGTCAAAAGCGTTGTTTCCTATCGGAGAATTGACAAAACCGCAAGTAAGAGAAATTGCAAAAGAAATCGGATTGGTAACCGCTGATAAAAAAGATTCCCAGGGACTTTGTTTTATAGGAAAAGTGAGTCTTCCACAGTTTTTACAACAGCAATTGATTCCGAAAGAAGGTGAAATTGTAGAAATTTTCAAAGATTCTCCTTTATTTTCACAGGAAAAACCTGAATTTTCTTCAAAAAAAGAAGAATTAGAATTTTTAAGTCAAAAAATCAATTATAAAAAAGCTGACGGAAAAGTGATCGGAAAGCATCAAGGTGCTCAATTTTTCACGATCGGTCAAAGCAAAGGATTAGGAATCGGCGGACATAAAGAAAGCTGTTTTATCGTGTCAAGAGATATGGAAAACAATATTATTTTCGTTGGAGAAGGTCACAGTTTTCCTGGTTTGCATAAAAAAGCATTGAAAATTGATAATGCAGAACTGCATTGGGTTCGCGATGATTTAAGATTAAAAAATGGAGAATCAATGGAAGTGATGGCGAGATTCCGGTACAGACAGGAGCTTCAGAAAGCAACCATCCATCAGTTTGAAAATGCTTTTTATATGGAATTTGAGCATCCTCAGTCTGCCATTGCTGAAGGACAGTTTGCAGCCTGGTATATTGATGACGAACTTTTGGGAAGTGGAGTTATTGCTTAAATAAGATGGTTTCACCCATTAGAATCAGATTATAATTAAAAGTTTTTTGTAACATATTTTAAGTTGTTATACTTACTTGATAAATAACAATTAAAATAATAATTATGAAAACTTCTTTAAAAAATCAGTATTCCCAGACCAATCAGGTATTAATCTTTTTAGTTTCTGCCGTTTTTGGATATAATTTGTATCTGGCGATTGTATATCCTGAAAAATCACATCTTGTCTTAAGCCTTGTTTTATTGGCCATGACTTACTTTGTGTGTCGAAAATATGGTTATAAAACGATGAAAGAAAAAGATTTAAAATAAAATAAAGAGGTCACGAAATTTCGTGACCTCTCTTTATATGTAAACTTTAGCTTTAATTAATATCAAGCTTAGAATTGATACTTAATTAATTATAATATGTTTAAATGAGCTAGTGTGTGCAGAAAAATATCCCAAAGCACCATTACTGATATTGGTGGGGGGATTGGAAGGGATCGTTCCTTCTGAATTATTTTCAGCACTTGCGTTATGAAAAACTCTGAAATATTCATAAACAGGATTGTCTACAGACTGCAATTCTACAACTACCGTATCATTTTTCTTTAATTTATAGTTGCTGTACAAAGAGTGTCTTATTGTTTCCCCATTATTGAGCATATCTGTTAAGGCATAATATTCTACTGCTCTTTTACCTCCTGTCGCACTTTTAAAAATATATTTCTCTCCTTTTGTCACAGGATCAGTAAAAACAGCAACAGTCCTGATGACATCTTCTCCAAAAATTTTCTCATTTTCCTGCTCAAGATTATCAAGTTCTACAGGTTTAGGCAATGTACTTGAAGCCGTATAAGTTTTACCGTCAACCGTGACATTAAGTGTATAAACATCTCCCGAGCTGGTATGAAAATTAACCGTTTTATATGCTTTCTCTCCCGGATTATATACCAATTGTTCCGTTTGTCCATGATTATCGCTAAGAACAACTTTGGCATTCGTAACGGCAGGATAATCATTTGTATTGCTTGTTACGCTGATCGATTTTGAAACCTTTATTTCATAGGGTCCGGCTTCGTTTGTTACATTTCCTTCAATTACAATTTTCCCGCTTTTATCATCTAAAGGAAGATCTACAACTTTATCTTCTGTATCACAGCTTACAAGAAGTGTGATTAAAGCACTAACTGCCCATATTTTTTTTTGTATCATCATTTTGTATTTTTAAAATTTAAAATCAAATCCTATACTCGGAATAAATCTGAAAAGTGCCGATTGTTTAGCTTTTACTATCCCGGGATTGTTCTCATCAGCCTTAAAATCAACAGAAAAAGGATTTGCTCTTCCGTAAACATTGTATGCACCAATAATCAGAGATTTTTTGAATCTTCCGGCATTTTTGAACTCATGGCTCACGCTCAGATCCAATCTGTGATAAGCCGGCATACGGTTGCTGTTCCTTGCTCCGTATTCCAACATGGTCTGCCCGTCTACTTCATACTTTGCAACAGGATAAGTCATTGCACTTCCGGTACTGTAAACAAAAGCTCCGGAAAAAGTCCACCTTGGAGTAAACTCGTAACTTCCTACAACTGATAAGCTGTGCGTTTTATCACTGCTTGCATTGTACCAGTTCCCATTATTGATTCCTTCGATTTTTCTTTCTGATTTTGATAAACTATAAGAAAGCCAACCTGTAAATTTTCCCGTTGTTTTTTTAGCCAGAATTTCCAATCCATATGCCCTTCCAACTCCGTTTTGTAAAAGATTATTCTGAAAATCTGGCTCAAATAATGCTGCATTGACGTCTAAACCATCTTTATAATCAACTATATTTGACATTTTACGGTAATAAATATCAGTGCTTATTTCGTATCCTTTTTTAAATTTTTTAACATAACCCAAATTCACCTGATCTGAAGTTTGAGGCTTTGCCAGATTAATCCAAAGATCATTAAGCTGATTGCCACTATTCCCGCTTAAGGTCTGAAGCCCCTGAGTATTTCTGATGTAACTTGCATTGATGCTGTTATTACTGTTAATGCTATAATTCACCATTATTCTAGGCTCTACATTTACATTCAGTTTATCTGTTTCCTGAAACTTTTCAGAACCCTTGCTTTTTGAATTATACATGGATAATCTGACACCATAATTAAATGATAATTTGTCTGATAACTTATAATCATCATTAATATAAACAGCATTCTCCCACATCGACCGTGCTGTTTTCAAAAACGGAGATTCTACCGACTTTGATAAATTAGGTGTATCAAAATAATAATTTGAAATCTGGAATCCGTATTTCAAGGAATGCTTCGGATGAATATAATGACTGAAATCCTGCTTAAACATTAAATTCCGGACATTAGGATTAAGGTCAAGCTCTATATCTTTTGCTCCATCCAGCTTCATTCTGTAATCATAATTACTGAAAATCAAAGATGATTTGGAAAACAGCTTATCTGTCACAATGCTATTCCAGCTTAATGATCCAATTTTGTTGCCCCAATTATACTTAAAATCATCAAAATTGAAAACATCTCTTCCCAAATATCCCGACAAATAAAGGGTATTATTTTTGTTAATCTGATAATTAACCTTGGCATTAAAATCATAAAAATAAAACTTCGACGACCCTCCTGAGCTTTTCTCCTTATCTGAAGAGTCTTCTTCTTCTCCTCCTCCTGCTCCCGAGAATATATCCATAAAAGAACGTCTTGCAGAAATAATGAAAGACGATTTTCCTTTCACAATAGGACCTTCAAGACTTAATCTTCCGCTCATCGTGCTAATTCCTCCATTGGCAGCGAACTTCTGATTATTTCCATCTTTCACTTTTACATCTATAATCGAAGATAACCTTCCTCCATACTGAGAAGGCATATTTCCTTTATAGAGGGTAACATCCTTCAGGATATCACTATTGAAAATACTAAACAATCCAAATAAATGGGAATTGTTTAAAGTAGGAGCCTCATCCAGCAAAATAAGATTTTGGTCCGTATTTCCTCCTCTTATAGACAGTCCTGTACTTCCTTCTTTGGCAGAAACTCCCGGAAGAAACTGCAAAGTTTTAATAATATCCCGCTCTCCCAGCAAAACCGGAAGTTTTCTAACCCCCTGAATATCCATTACTTCAGCACCACTTCTATTTCTTACAGAAACTACTTTATTTTTATTAGAATTTTTAATGACCACTTCTTCAATCATTGTTTCGTCTTCTCTGCCGAGATTCCAGTCTACTTTTTTAGTTTCATTCAAATGAATTTTCATCAAAGCATCCTGATGCCTGTCGTGTGACATGGTGAAGGTATAATCATTTTCGGGTAATGAAATGGAATAAAATCCGTATTCGTTGGTTGTAATACTTATTTCAGGTAATTCTTTTACCTTGATAACAGCTCCGGAAATCAGCTCACCTGTTTTTTTGTCTTTCACAATTCCGTTAATGGAATAGGTATTTTGAGCATAGGAGCATACTGACAAAAAAATTGCCATAATTGTAATTCGCATCATTTGTGTTGTTTATATTGTGTTTTTCTGAATACAAATATAAATATATTATTGATCCGTAAAAATGAGTGCTTCCTAAACCAATTGAGAACAATAAAGGAAATTTTAAGCATCAATCGCTAAATCAAATTAAAATATTTCACTTTTTTAAAACAATACTTAATAATTTTTTAACCATTTTAAGGCATTTTAAAACTATTGTTTACATCAACATATTAAGATTTTAATAAAACTTTAACACTCTGTTTCTGTAAATTATTCATTTTCAGAATATTTCAACTGATTATTTGACTTAAATAAGATAAAAATAACTACAATAATTAATTCAAAAATGACCATTATTAATAGATATCCAATCGGTTTTCCCAGAAAAAGACCTTTTATCAGCTTTATTATTCCTAAAATAAGAATGAAAATCATAAAGTAAAATTCAGTTTTTGACACTTTCTGACTGAAAAATTTAAGACCAAAAACAGAAATATAAAATCCAAGTAAAAGTATCATATAGAACTTTAGAAATTCCGGACCTTTTAAAGAAATCGGATTGTAAGTCTGATGTTCTGCGATAAGCCAAATCATACTTATCACAACTGACAATGAGTTAAATATTAGCTTTTTCATAATCGTACTTTTTTAACCGCCACATCCTCCGCAACCCCCGCAACCACCACATCCGCCGCCACAACCACCACCGCTGCAACTTGCTCCGCCGCCACTACAGCCTCCTCCCCCGTCAGCATTATTGCCATTTTTATCCTGATCTTTGGGAGTATTTGCGTCTAAAACCATTGACAGGAAGCCTATCAGGAGGAAAAACCCTACAATTGATCCAAAAACAATTGCCAGTGTATTAAGAGTTCTGTCAGAGCAAGAATACACCAACAACAAAACACCTATTAAACCGATAATTTTCAATCTTCTGAGCCATAATTTTGCAGGTTGGACTTTTTTAATTGTACTATTCCAAATATCTCCTGGAGCATCCTGATTGAAGATTTCTCTGTAGTTTTTTAAAGTTTCAGAAAACCAGTTATGATGTTTGTCTTTTTCAGCGAAGCCTCCTTTTGACGGATGATGATGAAGTTTTCTTTTTAAAATGTTTGGGCAGAATTCTTCCCAGTAATTTTGAGTATAAATGAGATGCATATGCCATACTTTATCTACAATTTCGCTTGGCGAAGCTCCGTTTGGAAGAACACAGCACAGATAAACGAATTTTTTATACTCTTCTATGGCTTTTTTAGTAAAATCTATTGTCCAGCTTTCTTCTTTGGCTAGTTTTTTTGAGAAAGGAAAATCAACATTAGGAGCGTCCAGCGAAAACTCCTGAAGCCTGTTCCAGAGAGAATCGTTTTGTAATAACATTTTTGTTTCCATTGTTTTAACTTTTATTTTCTACTCAAATTTGGATTGATTTTAAAATATAAAAGTCTTACAATAATCTTATTTGGTTCTGTAAAAGCCTTATATTAGTCTTATAATTAAAATAATCAATGAAAAAAGAAGATATTCTGCATTTAGAAAAGTTGATGAATTTCTTAAGTCTGCATTTTTTAAAGAAAAATCATTGGGAAGATGTCACAAAAACCGAATGGTCATACATTGTTGCAGAACTTAATGATTTAATTATCACTGACAATGCAGAAAAAAACATAAAAAAAGAACCCGAATTGCTGGGTTCAAATTATCTTTATGAACATTTGATTATCAATAAACTAAAGAAATTTTATCAAAACGAAAATGCTATTTTAAGCAAGCCCAATCTGGCAAAATTAAGTGTAATTGTTAAAGTTTTAGGCTATTCAAATTATATCGATTTTATTAATTCAAATACGGAGGCATTCAATTTTAATGATTTGAGAATTGACATGAACAATGCAAGACAAAATACCGCACTTTTAGATCGTTTGGTGGGCTGTTGGTATTCTTATAACAGAAATCTTCCGGACAATCCTTTACAGTCGAAAGACAACCGAATCTGGCGCTCAGCAATGGAAATCTACAAATCCGAAACATCCGGTGAATATTTTATAGAAAGAAGCGGTGGCGATCACCACAAGTATTTTGGAAAAGTAACTGCCTATTCAGATTATGTTTTTATCATCATGAACAGCAATACATTTATCCGCCAAAGACACTTTATTTCAAGAATAAAAGATATCAAGGAAAAACTTAAAAATCCAGAATATAAGCTCCATGAGTTGCATTTTATAAGTACGTGTATCAGTTTTAATCAAGAGCCAATTGCCCTATTTGAGATTTTTCAGAAAGCAGACAGAAAAACCTTTCTCCCCGACTCTATCAGCTTTCCGATTGACAGTGATGAAATTCCAAATTCAATTATAAAACAACTTGAAGATACAGAAGCTAACCGTATTGATTATAAGTAGTTGCGAGATGCTCGATTCAGGTTTTTGGGTTAAAAGTTTTCTGCTTAAGGTTTTAAGTTTTGTGAGAAATTTCTTTTCAAAAATTAACTTACCAGCCAATCTTTGAAATCTTTTACGCGATCACGGCTTACGGTAATTTCTTCCTGCGGCTGAAATTCCAGTTCTACTTTGTAATTTGGAGAAGTGTGAATATTTTTAATGAAATCAGAATTAATGATAAACTGTCGGTTGGCACGGAAAAATTTCTTTTCATCCAGAATATCTTCCAGCTCATCCAACGTAAAGTCCGACGGATACGTTCGCTCCTGAGTCTGTAAATAAACAATTTTATTTTCACTGAAAAAGCAGCTTACCTCATGAGTCTGAACGATTTTTAAATTGTATCCTATCTTTACTAAAATTCTGGAAAGGGTTGATTTATCTTTTTTTATTAACTCCTTAATTTCTTGTGAATTGACAGAGTTATCTGAAGGAATAAATGATTTAAACTTTTCAATTGCACCCGCCAGATCTTCATCTAAAATTGGCTTTAAAAGATAATCGATACTATTTAATTTAAATGCTTTCAATGTGTATTGATCAAAAGCGGTTGTGTAAATAATAAATCCTCTTGTCGGAACTTTTTCAAAAATATCGAATGATAAACCGTCACCCAAAACGATGTCCGAAAAAATCAATTGCGGATGCTCATTTTCTGAAAACCACTGCACCCCTTCTTCCACAGATTCTATCTTTGCAACAACTTCTATTTCAGGAAATTCGCTCAACATTCTTTCTAATTTTCTTGAAGCTGGTTTTTCATCTTCGATAATGACAGTTTTGATCATTGAGTTTTCGTTTTAATGGGAATAAAATTAAATAAAAGTTCTCAACTTTTAAAAGTTTATTGGATCTTTTGATTTTCTCATTTCCTTTTCAATAACTTCTCTTTCCCAATCAGAATCAAGGATAAATAATTTTACTGCTTTTACTGTTAAAATAATTCCCCAGATTACGAATATGATTGATCCGTCAACTAATGAAAAGTTAATTCTTCCCTCTTCAAAAATATCGTCAAAGAAAACGATTCCTGCAATGATTGCGAACCAAAGTAACCCTTTATAGAATTTTTTCAGTTCTTTTACTCTTTCCTGTGCTTGATTATAGTCCATTGTAATACGTTTTTAAGGTTATTAATTAAAGTGTTTTATTATTTTTTCTCTCTTCATCCATCAGTTCTCTGATCTTTTTTTCTTCCCAGTCTTTCCCGATTCCGAAAGTATTTACCCCATGTGCCACAAGACCTATTCCCCATCCTAACATTGGCCAGTAAAACCATAATTGACCAGGCGAAGTCAAAAGATTAAGGACCGCCAAAAACGGAATTACCAGGCAGTAAGAAGTAAGATTTCCGTAGAATCCTTTTATTTCTTTTACTCTTCTTGAAGCTTTTTCGTAGGCTAAATTTTCTTTGTTGAAAGTTTCCATAATTTTTATTGTTTAAAGTTATTTGTTTGTTTTGTTGGGACAAATGTAGGTCAACATCTATCTCAAATCAATTTTATCTGACCGAACGGTAGAAATTGAGAACTGAATTGTAAAAATTTGGACTTAATGGAAGTTGGGGAATTTTTTTTCAACAAATCTCACACAAAGTTTGTCATTCAATAGGAATCTAAATCCGAATTATTAAGAGAGGCTTCGACTCCGCTCAGCACGATACTTCTAATACTAACTATCTTTATAACAGCTTATTTGTGGCAATGCCATGCTGAACGGAATCGAAGCATCTGTTCAAGTTTTTACTAATAAATAAAAGGAATCAATCTCTTTGTCCGCTTTTGATAATTTCTATATTCATCACCGAAGTTTTCTACGAGCGCGGCTTCTTCCGTTTTCATTCTTATAATCAAGGCAACAAATACAGGAAGAAAAGCAAAAGCGAGCGAAATCCAGTTATTTAAAAACAATCCGAAGCCTAAAAATGTCATTAAAACCGCTGTGTAAACAGGATGTCTGATTACTTTATAATATCCATCCGTGATCAGTTTGTGATCCTGCTTTATCGTAAGATCAAGCGTAAAATATTTTCCTAAATAATTAATAACCGCGATTCTTAAAGCAATTCCTGCGATATACAGAACCAGCCCCAAATACAAAATCCAATCGCCCTCAGCTATTGGAAAATGTGTTGTTTTTGAAATAATGATCGGCAAGGATAAACCCAAAATAAAAATTGCCCAAATGACATAAATATTAATTGTATCCTTCACTTTTGTGTCTCCTTTTTTACGTCGAAGATTTTTTGTGTTCCGGATTTCATTCAGAAACCACAAAGCAGTCAGAACGTAGAAGATAATTTCCAGAGTTTTCATAGTATTTTGGTTTTGGTGATTAGTTTTATCGTGAAAATGCAAAAAGCACAATCGCAATTGGTTACATAAAAATATGAATTTTTAATATTGTAAACCGTTCGCAATTGTGCTTTTTATTTAAAGCCGGAAAATTAATTTTTCTCTTTTTCCATGAATTCCTTTATTTTTTTCTCTTCCCATTTATTTCCGAGGATGAATCCGGGCAGAAAAACGCTCATTCCGTAGCCAATAACTCCGATTCCCCAAAAGATCGGAAGGCTGAAATACTTCAACTGCCAGATCGTTTCTCCATCGTGCAATTCTCTGTAATTAAGAAATAAAATAAATGCATTGACAGCAAAATAAATAAAAATGAAAACATAAAAGTTCTTAATTTTTTTCACTCTTCTTTCGGCTTCTTTGTAACGGATATCGCTTTCGTCAATTTTTTCCATGATCGTAATTTTATGGTTTTTTTATTGTCTATTTTGTTTTTCAAGAATTTCTCGGATCTTTTTCTCTTCCCAGTTTTTACCGATCGCAAAAACGCTCATTCCGTGTGCTATAATACCTATTCCCCAACCCAACATCGGAAAGTAAAACCAAATATCTTTCGGACTCGTAATAAGGTTTATAATCGCTAAAAAAGGAATGACGATACAATACGAAATCAGGTTTCCGTAAAAACTTTTGATCTCTTTTACTCTTTTCTTGGCTCTTTCGTACGATTTATCTTTATCCTCAATTTTTATACTGATAGCGTTTGGTTTAGCTGATAATACCGGAAGTTTTACTTTAAAATAATCTTCAGATTTTTCGATAAAAACATTTCTTTTCGTCAATAATGAATACCGCTGAACAATATTCGCCAGACCGATTCCCGCGCTTTCTTTTATTTGCTCTCTTGCCTGAAGATTATTTTCAATGCAAAGGGTATTATTTTCGGAAAATATTTTAATGATCAAAGGCTTTGAAGACGTTGCAAAATTATGTTTGATACAGTTTTCCAACAGCAATTGCAGGGAAAGCGGAACCACAAATCTTCGTAAATCATCTTTATTCACATCAAAAACAAAATCTACACTGTCTTCGAATCTTGTTTTAAGCAAATCACAATAGGTTTTGGCAAATTCTACCTCATCCTCAACGGTGACCAGTTCTTTATCTTTCTGTTCTAAAACATATCTGTAAATCTTTGACATTGAAGCAGTAAACTTCTGCGCCTGTCTCGGGTTTTCGTCGATCAACGAGCTTAAAACATTTAATGAATTAAACAAAAAATGCGGATCCAGTTGATTTTTTAAACTTTCAAATTGAGCATTGGCAGATGTTGCGATTAATTTCTGTTCCACCACTTCTTTTTTGGAAGTCTTTTTCAATTCTTCCATAAATCCCCTTGCATGAAGGAAAGCTGAAATTAATAAAGCAACATTAATCGTAAACCAATTGATATAATTATACTTTCCCGAGAAGTATTCTTCCGTGTTTGCTGACTTTTGGACGACAACAAAATTCATATAATTACAGAAATAGACTAAAATTATATTCGCAATAAGAATCGAAACGATGCTGATAACTGCTCTTTTTGTCGTTGCCTCAGACCATGGGAATTTTTTATTGAGAAAGTCATTAATTAAGCCATTTCCCACTCCTAAAACTAAAGAATACATGAAAGATATCAATACGGTAAGGAAAAAATTTTCAACGGTTTTCTCATCCGTAAAAAAGAAAAAGAAAAACATTGAGGTTGCGAGGGATATCCAAAGTAATGTGATAAAATTTTTACGTTTCATGAGTGGGTTTCTTGGTTCAAAATTAGTTGATATTAAAATTACTGAAAATTATTTCTTCCCGAGCGGTCATTTTCCGTGACTGAACCGCATAAAAAAACCTCCCGTGACGGGAGGTTTATATTTTAATTCTAACAGATTATTTTTTAGTCTGGCTGATGAAATATTCTGCTTCTGATTTTCCCCAGTTCGGGTCAAGAGAAGTTTTTGGCGTATATGCGTTGAATTTTGCCAAAGCCTCTTTGAACTGCTCGATTCCTTTTGTTTTGCTTCCGCCGTACTGCTCCGGAGTGAAGTAAGTGTCTTCCGCTTTGATCAAAGCAATTCTTGGGTTGGAAGGATCTAGCTTTTCTGCTATTTTAAGCTCTTCCGCAGCCTTTGCTCCGTCTGTCATGTATCTTTCCTGAGGATTTACCATCATTCTTAAAGAATACATCATTTTGGTCAATAAATGGATTTCTGCATTATCAGTCGGTGCAACGTGAGATGCTGCTTCAATATATTTTTGAGCCTGACCAGCGATGAAATCTAGTTCCTGCATTTTACCTTCTCTCATCAATGCTCTTCCTTTCTGGATATTTGCAAAAGCTGCATAGTAGAAAGGCAACCATTTATTTTCATCTTTTCCGGCAATTCTGTGAAAATCATTCGCCAGTGCCGTGTAATCTTCAGCTGTTTTACTCGTTTCTATTTTAGCGATCTTTTCAGTCATCGCCTTTTCGTAATCTGCCTGAGCAAAAGCAGTTAAGCTTACAAAGGCTAAAGCAAAACTTAATAGATATTTCTTCATAATTTCTAATTTTTGAGGTTAGTTTATATTTTATTCAAAGATATGTATTTAATTGATATAATTAAATCATTAAAAGCGTTGTTTGTTTATATTTTTACAAATTATTATTAATCGCATCCTGCGTTCTATCAACTCCAAAGCTGATAAATGCCCCAACAAACACAAAAGTATTTACCGGCGGAACGACCGCAGAACTTCTTGATCCGTCTACAGAAAAATTGTATCCGTAGACATTTTTTGATCCTAAAATATTCGAAATACTCAACACAAAAACAATGAATGCTTTTGCATCTTTTTTACCCAGATTCGGAAGATAGTTGAAACTCAGATTCAATGCTTTGTAATCTTTCAGTCTTCCTTCATTTCTTGTAAAGTTAACAATTTGACCGTTAATATCTTTTGTCGCGATATCGTAATAAGGTCGCCCTTTTGCGTAAGTGTAGGATACATTAACTCCTAATTTCCATTCCGGGATAAATCTTTTGGCAACGGCTGAAAGTGTATGTTCTGAAGCGAAATTCGGTTTTAAGCTCACCGGATAATTCATAAAATCTCTTTTTGAATCCAAAAATGAATAGCTGATCCAGTAATCAATATTTTCGAATGTTTTTTTGTCTCTCCAGAATAATTCCGCTCCTTTTGCGTACCCATAGCCATCATTATTTAAAGCGGTTAAAACCTGCTGATTTTGCTCGTTATTTGGCGTTACATTAAAAGTTTTAATCAATTGATCGTATTTCTTATAAAAAGCTTCCAATCTCAAGCTCCTTCCTTCTGTAGATCTTTGAAGCTGGAAAATATAATGCTGTGATTTTTGAAAATCTAAATTTGAAGGTCCATTAATGTATTTACTTTCAGGATTTTGATAAAACAAACCATAGGCAATCGAGGTTGTCCAGTCTTTTGCCAGACGATAAGCCAGGGCAACACGTGGTGCGATATTGCTTTTATTTAAAAAAGAAGAATTTTCTCCTCTTACCCCGATTTTCGCAGATAATTGATTGCTGAAACCTAAATCTGTTTCCACAAAAACGGATGAAATCAAATCCTGATAATGCTTATTAACCTGATCAAAATGCAGCTTTTCGTCTGTATTATTTAATTCAAAACCTCCTCTTAACGCACTTATTTTATTGATTTTTCTTTCTAAAACGGCTTTGAAATTGATGTAATTTCCGTCTGTCAACAATTGGGTTTTGTCTGATTCCAGATCGTTTGTTTCTGTTGAGAAATTTAAATCTGATTTATTATAAGAATAAGAAGTTCCTGCATTCAAAAGATATTTCCCTAATTTTTGTTTGAAAGATAAGTTGTGATAGGTATTTTTTCCTTTTAACCTTACCAGGGCAAAATCATATCCCGGTTCAAGACTTTCTGTCCGCACACCCATTTTATTGGAATCATACATTCCGTAATATTTGAAAAAACCTCCTGATTTAGTTTTAATTCTGAAATTAAAATCGCCATTCAACCCTTGTGGAGCATCAATAAAATCTGTATTAAAATTGAAGACCTTGTGCATCACACTCAAAAGAGAATAGCCTAACGTCGCTCCATAAGAATGATTTTTATCTTCACTTAATTTCTGAAATCCTGCACTCAAAAATATCGGTGAAATCCCGAAATTATAAGAACTCTGATCCGGCAGATCAACACTTTCCAACATCAAAGCACCCGAAAGAGCCTGCCCGTACAATGCAGAATATCCTCCGCTTGAGAAAATATTTCCTTTAAAAAGCGAAGTATTGAATCTGTCTCTTCCCGCAATTCCCGGAACTGAATTTGAGAAATAATTGTTGATCAAACTTCCATCCATAAAGATTTTAGACTCCGTTCCTGTTCCACCACGAATAAAAAGGCCTTCTGTTTCTCCGACTTTCTGAACTCCGGGAAGATAATTTAAAGCCGAAGAAATCTGCCCGTCTGCGCCTGCTGTTGTGTAAATATCGATCGGTGTCAAAAGTGCTGTTGCTCTTTTTTTGTCACTCGCTTCAATTGACCCTGCGGAAACTACAACTGCATCGATCTCGTTAATCTGCTCTTTTAATTCCGCATTTACTGAAACATTTTCACTTCCAATGCTAATCGGCTTTTCTACATCAATGTATTTCGGATGTATGAATGTTAAAATTTTGTCTCCTTTTTCCGAAGTTTCAAAGGTGAAATTTCCGTTGGCATCCGTTGTTGCTCCGTCGTAAGAGTTTTTTAACGAGACATTTACCTCACCTACTCCTTTATTTCTAAACATGACTTTTCCTGAAATTTTTACCTGAGCGAAGCTTAAAGTAAATAAAGAAAAAGCCATTAGAAATAATAATTTTTGACCCTGTGCTTTCATAGCTGTTAATTTTCGATTCAAAAATATGACGAAAAATTATTTATCCTTAATTTTTTTGGCTGAGTCGTAAAATTTTGCTTCTGAATGGTAAAAACCTCCTGTTTAAAATAAAAACCACTGCAATCATAAACTGTTCTGAAAATAATCTTTAACTTTATGAGATTCTTTAATCACTTAAAATCATTTAAAAATGAAGGGACAAACATTAGCATTATTGGCGGGATGTGCGTTTTTGGCAGCATCTTGTTGTACAACGAAAACGTATTCTGTAAACGCTAAAAGCGGTACACAGACAGGAGGAACGGCAAAGTTTACTCAGAAAAAAAACGAGGTTGTCATGAAACTTGAGGTTACAAATCTTACTCCGGGAATCCATGCGGTGCATATCCATGAGAAAGGCGACTGTTCTGCAGCCGACGGAACTTCTACAGGAGGACACTGGAATCCTGCGAAAGACGACCATGGAAAATGGGGCGCTGAGCACTTCCACATGGGAGATATCGGAAATCTTGTAGCTGACCAGTCCGGAACTGCTACATTGACTTTCAAAACTGATAAATGGTGTCTTGGTTGTACAGACGAATCTAAAAACATCATCGGAAAAGGAATGATCGTGCACGCTGCGGCAGACGATTTCCACACTCAGCCGACCGGAAATGCAGGTGGAAGAGTGGGATGTATAGAAATTAAATAATCCACTTTTATATCAATAAGAACGCCGCTAATTTTCAATTAGCGGCGTTCTTGTATTTGTATGTTTAGATTATGATTTTACAACCATATCTCCAACGATGTTCATTGCTTCCTGAAGATAAGGATCCTTTTTAAGATTTTTGATCCACATTTCAGATTTTTTCTTGAAGGCTTCGTCTTTTTTCTCTCTTTCGATCTCGTTTGGATACATTGTGAATTTAAGACCGTTCTCGAATTTAGTCAATGCTTTGAACTTTTCGATCTGTCCTTTTCTTTGCTTCATCAAGTCATTAAACTTATTGATATTAAGCGTAATGGTCTCTTCCTTATCCAATTGTTCTCTCCACTGAGCAGACTCCAATAGCAACTGATAATTGTTGTTTTTAGCCATTCTGTCGTTGCTTGCTTTTTCAAGAGCCTGAATGTTGAAATAATTCAATTTTTTGAAGTTTGTTCCAGGAATTTTATCCCAAGCTAAAGCGTAATCATCATATCTTTCTCCAATTTCAGCATAAGTAAAGAAGTCTTTCATCTGAATATCAGAAACGATACCTTTTCTCTGAGTAGACTCACCCGTAATTCTGTAGAACTTCTGAATTGTCAGTTTTAAAGATCCGAAATCATCTTCTGTATTTAAGAATCTGTTTAAGTCAACGAAAGTCTGTACCGTTCCTTTTCCGAAAGATTGTGGTGAACCGATGATCATCGCTCTGCCGTAATCCTGCATTACACCTGCCAAAATCTCAGATGCAGACGCAGAAAGCTCGTTTTGCATAATTACAAGCGGACCCGTCCAGATCGGAGTTTCGTTTTTATTCTTTAAAGTCTGGATTTTCCCATTTCCGTCTTTTACCTGTACGTAAGGTCCTGCATCCATGAAAAGTCCCATAATATCACCAACTTCCGTTAATGATCCTCCTCCATTATTTCTTAGGTCTAAAACAATTCCTTCGATGTTTTGCTCTTTCAATTTAATGATTTCATTTTTGATGTCGTCAGAAGCGTTTCTTCCTTTAGCATCTTCAAAATCAGCATTAAAGCTTGGCAAATTGATGAAACCATATTTTTTACCGTTTGGAGAATTTACCACAATACTTCTTGCAAAAGTGTCTTCGATGGCAACCTCTTCACGGATCATGGTAACATCTTTGATCGTTCCGTCTTTCTTCTGAACCGTCAATGTTACCGGCGTACCTTTTTCACCTCTGATCAAACGTACAGCTTCGTCAGAAAGCATTCCTACAACGTTTACAGCATCTTCTTTCGGTTTAGATTTTACTTTTAAGATTTTATCTCCTTCTGAAAGCTGCTTTGATTTCCAGGCCGGAGCACCGATGGTAAGCGCGCCTAAATAAAGATTTCCTTTTTTCTCCTGAATGATAGCCCCGATTCCGATTACTTTTCCTGTGAAGCTGGTATCAAAATCTTCCTTATCTTTTGGAGAATAATAGTTGGTGTGCGGATCGAAAACTTCAGTATAAGCATTCATATACACCGTAAACCAATCCATTTTCTTTCTCTTTTTGAATCTCGTAAATGTTTCCTTTACAAGGTCTTTCACCTCATCAGTCGCTTTTTTGATTTTTGCTTCCTGATTTAAAGGCTGATATTTAATCGTATCTTTTAAATTGTATTTCTGAACAGAGTCTTTTTTCTCTTTCTGTGCTTCTTCCTTGCTATTCATCGATTCAACTTCCTGAAGAATATTGTATTTGATGAATTTTCTCCATTCGTTATATTGTTCCTGTTTGTTGGCAGGCACTTTTTTCAATTTCGGCTCAAGAGTAAGGTTTTCATCTTCTTCTAAATTGATCGGTTTGCTGAAAATTTCCTGTGTGATCTTATCAATTTCGTCCACTCTTTGATACAATCTGTCGATTGTAAGTTTATAGAATGTTAAATCACCAACATTAAGATAATCATCAAGCTTTGTTTCGTGTTTACCGAATTCATCCATGTCAGATTGCAGAAAATATCTTTTTGCAGGATCTACCAACTCAAAATAATGTTTGTAAACATCTTTTGAATAAGCATCATTGATTGGTTTTGGACTATAATGTAAATAAGAAAGTGTGTTTTTTACGCTCACCATTATTGTCTGCATCTTTTCATCATCATTTTTAGGCGAGTTGAAGCAAAACATTAGACTTGTTAATGGAATTAGGAGTAAAAATTTATTTAGCTTAAAATTTTTCCACATAAATCTGTAATGTATTTATTAATTTTTTTAAAGTATCTCAATTAGTAGCTATAATTAAATAACTGTTACAAACTATCAAATTTAATACCTTATTTATAATTATCGAATACTTTTAAGTATTTTTGTTAAAATTAAATTTTAATATGGAAAGACCACTTATTCTGGTTACTAATGACGACGGAATTACAGCACCTGGTATCAGAAATCTTATCAGTTTTATGAACGAAATCGGAGAAGTAGTTGTCGTGGCACCCAATTCTCCTCAAAGCGGAAAAGGTCACGCTATTACCATTAATTCTACCTTAAGCTACGAAGAAGTACAGCTTGAAGGTCCTCAAACAGATTTTTCCTGCAGCGGAACTCCCGTAGACTGCGTAAAAATGGCTCTTGACAAAATCTTGCCAAGAAGACCGGATATCGTTGTTTCAGGGATTAACCACGGGGCGAATTCTTCGATCAATGTGATCTATTCGGGAACAATGTCTGCGGCTGTGGAAGCAGGCGTAGAAGGACTTCCGGCAATAGGATTTTCACTGTTGGATTTCAGCTGGGAAGCAGATTTTGGACAAGCAAAAGAATATATTCAGAATATTGTCAGAAAAACGTTGGAAAACCCAATGCCAAAAGGAATTGTTTTAAATGTAAACATTCCGAAACTGAGCGCAGAAGAAATCAAAGGCGTAAAAGTCTGCAAGCAAGCCCATGCAAAATGGGAAGAAAGTTTTGACGAAAGAGTCAATCCGCACGGCAAAAAATATTACTGGCTGACAGGATATTTCAACAATATGGATGATTCCGAGGATGCTGATGAAACAGCTTTGGCAAATGGTTACATCTCTATTGTTCCTGTAAAGTTTGACTTAACTGCTTACGAATACATGAAGACGTTGGAAGAAGTAATGAATTTTGATTAAAATAAATTTTAAAGCGTAAATTATCTTTACGCTTTATTTTTTTCTTAAATGTCCTTTTGTCTTGAAACAAAAGAACGAAAAATTCAAGACTTGGAAACTTCCACTAAAAATAAATTTTGTTCTCTAAAAATTCTAAAACTCGTACGGATTAGGTATTGTTGATTCAATTAAATATTTGTCCCGCACTCAAACAGTAGAATTTTTTTAACGTTCACAAAATTCATTTTCTTAACGCTTCAGCTTCCTATGTCATTTTAAGTACGCAGAAAAATCCGTGTAAATTTGTGAAATCTGTGGTTAAAATCTTTTCGATTTTTAAATCATAAAAACTTAAAACAACACCTTATCATCTTTTCTCAATTCCTCAAGATATTTGATTTTATCGTCTCTGTAAAAAAGATTCATCGTTTCAAAAGGAATTAATTTTAAGTCTTTATTGACGATATGAACACAGGATTTCTTCACAGCACGTACATCAAAATCATGGGCATCCATGAAATTCATGATAATAATTCGAAATAAATTATCATAATCCAGATTCGGAGCAGAAACTTCTGGCAGACAACACAATAACTGATTTACTTTAGGTTGTACTTTATCCACAGAAATTCCGGTGCTGAAAATATCCAAAAGTTGTATTTGAAGTCCTGTATCCTGTTCATAGACAATTGTATTTCTGGTTTCATTATTCAGTAAATCAGCAGGATTGATGTATCTTGTTAAAGGAATAACTTCACCTTCCAGTTTCAAAATATATCCCATTGCCAACGCATCCGGATTACACGGAACCGGAATAATATCATCCGAATTCAGAAGCGGAAACTGGTTTAAAATTTCCTGTCTCACTTCTGTCAGCGTAATTTTTTCGTGGGCAGAATCATCTCTGTTTCTTCCTGCAATTTCTACGGGTTGAAAGGTAATTCCGCGGACGCATTTTTGTTTTAAAGCAAAATCGATGATCTTTCCTATTTCATCAATATTTTTACCTTTTTGAAGCACGATAACAAGCGTTGTGGAAAGATTCAACTCATTTAATTTCTCCAAAGCCTTCATTCGGACATCGGTAAGATCTTTTCCTCTAAAATCTTGTAAAACTTCAGGTTTAAAAGAATCAAACTGAAGATAAATTTCAAATTCCGGAGCATAGGTCGCTAATTTTTCGGCAAAACCGGGATCATTGGCTATTCGTACGCCATTGGTATTCAGCATTAAATGTTTGATCGGTTTTGTCTTCGCAATATCCATTATTTTGAAAAATTCGGGATGAATGGTCGGTTCGCCACCACTGATCTGAACCACATCCGGCTCGCCTTCATTTTTAACAATAATATCAAACATCGCTTCGATTTCTTCCAAAGTTCTATGACTCCCATAATGTGGCGAAGACATTGCGTAACAAGTCGGACAAGTAAGATTGCATCGATCCGTCACTTCCACAATTGACAGGCAGCTATGTTGCTCATGATCAACACATAAACCACAATCATAAGGACATCCGTATTCGACATCAGTCCCGAAATGATAGGGCATTTCCGAAGCTTTATTGTAGTTTCTAATGTTTTTATAATAATGAACATCAGAAGCAATTTTTGTTTTTAAAAAACCGTGATCAGGACATCTTTTAGTCATAAAAACGGCTTCATCTTCTATGATAATCTTGGCTCCTACCCTTTTCAGGCATTCTGGACAAAGACTGATCGTATAGTCGTAATAGGTATAATTTCTTACAGGCATAATTTTAATTTAAAGTCCGCCACAAACAACACCGCTTATTAAACCACAGATTAATAAGCAAATAGCCATTGTCTGGATAAACTGTTTTCGGGAAAATTTCCTTTGATCTTTTGATTCATAAATCAGTTTTACAAAAAATGTTATTACAAATGATACTGCCAATGCAACAACAATGATAATTCCTATAATCATCGCAACTACACCTCCTAAATTACCAACTTCTAAAAGGGTCAACATTTTCATATTTAAAGTGTTTCTTGGTTCAACTTTAATGTTTGAGTGTTTTTTATTTTATAAATGTAATAAATAATTATACAAATACATACAAGCTGAATTGTTCCTAAATTTCCAATAAGCTCCACCCTCGGTTTTATAAAGTCCAAGAAAAACCTAAACGTGAAATAACTCAACATAAATATCTGAAAAACAAAACCTGAAGAAAATTTCTTTTTATTTCGAATTTGCTTTAAATAAATCCAAAGAACAACTAAAAAAGCAATTTCATACAACGAAACAGGATGCCTTAAATATTGATCTCCCAAATGCATCCCGAAGATTGATTTTGTTGGCAGACCATAAGTTTCTTCGTAAATTCCCGTAAGAAAACAGCCGATTCTACCAATAATCATCGCCAGCATTAAAGGAAAAACAATCAGATCTCCCGTGCTTTCTTTATGATTCACAATTTTTTTTGCCAATTCTACTCCAATTAATCCAAAAGCCAATCCTCCAACGATTGTGTTATTTGTCCAGATTTTTTTTAAATCAAAACTTTCAAATAATGTAAAAGGATTTTCGAGGTTTCCAATTAATTTTGAACCCAATAAAGCTCCTGCAGTCGCTCCGATAAGAACTGCAGCAGAAGTATTAAAAGAAACTTTTTCTTTAGATTTTCTTTTTAAATAAAAATAATAACGCATTCCGATAAACATCCCCAAAGCTTCAAAAAGCGGATGCGCAAGAACAGTTGTACCGAAAATATGAAAACTAACAGGAAAATCCATGGTTTCAAAAGTATTGCTTTTAATTAAAACTGAATAATTTTATTACGTAGATTTTACAACGTTGATTAATCTTAAATTATTTATAAAATCCATTATTTTAAAACTTCCAATCAATCTTTTCCTTAAATTTATTTAAAATATTTTTCCAAATTATGAGAATAGAATATGATATAAAACTGGGATTTAAGGATGTAATGTTCCGTCCGAAACGTTCTACTTTAAAATCCCGTTCAGAAGTTGATCTTGAAAGAGAATTCACCTTCTTGCACACCAAAAAAAAATGGCAGGGAACTCCCATCATTGCGGCCAATATGGATACGGTGGGAACTTTTGAAATGGCGGTAGAACTTGCAAAAGACAAGATCATTACGGCTGTTCACAAACATTATTCGATTGAAGAATGGAGTGAATTTTTAAATAATCAACCCGAAAGCATTCACCAATATATCGCTTTAAGTACAGGAACAGGAAAAGCTGACGAAGAAAAGCTTAGACAAATCCTCGAAAAGCATCCAAAAATTGAGTTTCTATGCATTGATGTCGCCAATGGATATTCCGAGCATTTTGTAGACTTTGTGAAGAAGGCAAGGACTAATTTTCCTGATAAAATCATTATCGCAGGCAACGTTGTAACGGGAGAAATGGTTGAGGAGCTGCTTTTGGTAGGTGCAGACATCATCAAAGTAGGTATTGGTCCGGGTTCTGTGTGTACTACGCGTGTAAAAACCGGAGTCGGTTATCCGCAGCTTTCCGCAATTATCGAATGTTCTGATGCTGCGCATGGCTTGGGCGGTCATATCATTGCAGACGGCGGTTGTAAAGTTCCGGGAGATGTAGCAAAAGCCTTTGGCGGTGGTGCAGATTTCGTAATGTTGGGCGGAATGTTTGCAGGTCATGACGAAAGCGGTGGCGAAATCATCGAAGAAAACGGTAAAAAATATCGCCTTTTCTACGGAATGAGTTCCAAAACCGCGATGGATAAACATTCCGGAGGGGTCGCAGAATACAGAGCTTCAGAAGGAAAAACAGTGAAAGTTGCTTACAAAGGTCCAGTTTCTGAGACGGTGAAAGATATTTTGGGCGGAGTTCGCTCAACGTGTACCTATGTCGGTGCTTCAAAATTGAAAGAATTGTCTAAAAGAACAACTTTTATCAGGGTTCAGGAACAGGAAAATCAAATTTTTAAAGACTAAAATTGAGTAATATATTTCACATAACCAGTGGTGATGATCTTGCCGAGCATTTGAAAGAAATTTCGGTTGACGGCGAGATAATTGTTTGTCGGGAAGCCTTAGTTACAGGACCTTTGCAATCTGATTCTTTAGAACAATTCTGGAAAATAAGATCCGAATTTATCTTAAAAGAATACAATGCCTCCCCAAAAAGCTATTACAAAAAAGTAGTTTCCGAGTTTGAAAAAATGATCAATATTCCGGGAGGTTCTGAGGTGAATCTGTGGTTTGAAGATGATTTGTTTTGTCAGGTTAATGTATGGTTTTGCATTTCTCTATTATCAAAAAACAAAGATTTAAAGATTTACAGGGTTTTTCCAAAAACATCCGAAAAAGATCAATGGAAAGGATTTTCTGTTTCCACAAATTCAGATTTGGAAGAATCTTTACGCTCGAAAGTTTTATTTAAAGAAAAAGACATTGAATTAGCTCTAAACCTTTGGAAAGCCCATCAAAGTCAAGACAATATTTTACTAAAACAATTATCTGAAAAAGAATCTGATTGCTTTCATTTTTTAGAGGAAGTGATTGATGTTCATTTAACTCAAAATCCGGAAGTTTTTATTAAAAATTTAATAGAAAACGGAACGACGGATTTTAACTTAATCTTTGAAAAATTTCAGGAAAAACTAGGTATTTTGGGCTTTGGAGATCTTCAGGTGAAAAGTATTTATGATAAAAATTTTGAATAAAAAATTAAGCTGCCTTATTTTGATTTTGTTCTTATATATTTTTTGTTAAAATAGCTTTGTAACTGATCATTTACATACGTTTTCTCTTCATTTACGGAAGCCATTTCGTCAAAATATAAAATTTTAGGAACTGTTTTAATTTTGTCTAAAACTATAGAATCTTGTGTTGAGTTTTTAATTGTATTAATCCTATTTTCTATTTGTTTATCATACTCCACAAAATCTGTGTGCAGTAATTCTTCAATGATATTATTTAAATTAAAATCTAAATTGAAATTAGCATATTTTTCAGGGAAAAAATTTGTCTCAGGTAAAAAAACAATGATAAATGTAAACCACCAATATTTTTTGATTTCCTTAAATTTAAATGCTACAATAACCGCAAAAGTAAGCAGATAAAAGAAGATTATACTTTCAAATTGTCTTGCAATCGTATTGCTTATAAATCCTGTAAAAAGTAATGGTAAAAAGGATATTGACCAAATTATCAACGCTTTTTTAAAGCTTATTTTCTCAATAATTTGTTTTAAATCCTGTTCAAAGATTTTAATAAATAAAGGAATTAACAGCGTAATTTTTATAAGGATATAAGTAGAATTTACAACAAAGATGCCCGTTTTTTTAATAATTTTAATATAAAAAACTTCGGAAGAATCCTGCAATCTATTGAAATTACCAGGAGCCAGAAAACTTATCAAAAATCCTATAAAACATATTCCCAATAGAATTTTAGCCTCTTTTGTTCTGTTCTGAAAATAAAAAAGTGTAAGTACTCCCAAAAGAATTAATTCTAATATTTCATTAGAACCCATTAAAATCGCAACAAATAAGACAGAAATAAAGAACCATATTTTTTTGCCCGACTCCTGAAATTTGCCCTGAAAATAAAGTAAAAATCCCGATAAAATGACCGGCAAGAAATAAATATTAGCTCCTGTAATCCAGTAAAAATGTTCCGGAAGACTAACTAAAAGTATTGTATAAAAGAAAAATAACAGAAATCCTTTTACTAATGCTTCTTTAAATGAATATCCAAAATATTGTCTAAAATTTAAGGCAACAACCCCTATAAATGTTAAAAATAAAAATACAGGATATAATTTTGGTAAAATATTTGCCGGATCACAGGAAACAGGATTCAGCATATTAATTGTATATCCAAAATATCTCCCTCCCCAAAAAGTATAATAACTTTTTATATTTGCTAAAAACCCTAGTTTTTCAGTAGTATAAGAAAATATATAATCATCGGTTTGGTATACATTAAAAAAAGCAATGTAAACCAAACCGACAACTAAAAAAATCGACAAAAATAAAACTATATTTTGTGCAAATTTCATGTTTTTTTTACATCAGCATCCCGCCATCAACGTTCAGAACCTGCCCTGTAACGTAAGCTGACATATCACCTGCGAAGAATACACAAGCATTCGCGATATCTTCAGGTCTTCCTCCTCTCTTCAACGGAATTCCATCTCTCCAGCCCTGTACTGTTTTTTCGTCTAAAACAGCAGTCATTTCAGTTTCAATAAATCCTGGTGCGATCGCGTTGCAACGGATGTTTCTTGAACCTAATTCCAGCGCAACAGATTTTGTGAATCCGATAACTCCTGCTTTAGAAGCTGCGTAATTCGCCTGTCCCGCGTTTCCTTTTACTCCCACAACGGAAGTCATATTGATGATAGAACCTGATTTCGCCTTCATCATTGGCTTAATTACAGCCTTTGTAAGGTTGAATACAGAATCTAAATTTACTTTGATAATTGTATCCCAATCGTCTTTAGACATTCTCAATAACAGGTTGTCTCTCGTGATTCCTGCGTTGTTGATCAGGATATCGATTTTGCCAAACTCAGCCATTACGTCATCTACTAATTTTTGAGCGGCATCGTAGTCTGATGCATCCGATTGGTAACCTTTAATTTGAGTTACAGAACTTAAAGTCGCTTCTAATTCTTTCGCTTTGTCTACAGATCCGGCATACGTGAATGCTACTTTTGCCCCTTGTTGAGCGAAAATCTCAGCGATTCCTCTTCCGATACCTCTTGTAGCTCCCGTGATTAGCGCTACTTTTCCTTCTAATAGTTTCATATTTATGACAATTATTTTCTTTTTAATTGATTAACCATCTGAGAGTTGGCTAATTTAATATATTTAATTTATGTAAAATTAAACGGTGCGCAAAGATATTATAAAATGTTATTCAAAGCATTTGAAATCATTATTTTAGTAAAATTTTATGACTGTTTTTTGTCATGTCAGAATCTTATTCTACTAAAATTTTGCCTTTTTGCGGTGTGGTATGTATATATTCCGATTCTTTGCCTTTTGTAAGCCTGATTCCTTTGCTGTCGGCTGAATATTTATCGTAAATTACTTCTTTTAAAAGCTCTCCTTTGTGGTTGGTAAGTCCGAATTTTTTACCTTTTTGAATAATAATTTCATTCTCTCCTAAAAATGTCACGATATCATCATACATAAAGGGAATGATCTCATTTCCTTCTTCATCAAGCATTCCGGAAAGATTTTCTTTGTTTTTGCAGATAATTGCCGGATAAAACTGAAATGGCTTTATGGAAGCTATATTTTTAATTTCAACATAAGATTTTTCTTTGGGCGAAAATTTATAGAAAGCATCTCCTTTTTTAACAATTAAATTATCAAAAAACACCTTTTCTATCTGATACCCTTCATCCAAAACGCTTTTTAAGTCTTTATCTAAAAGTTTTTCTTCGCCTTCTTTGCTTACATAAAGATAATTTTCATCTTTAATTTTAAAAGCTTCTACAACATCATATTCTTTAGGAAAAATAATTTCTCCATTGGTTCTGATAATGGCTATTTTTGGATTTTTATCGTCTTTCAATGTTTTAAACAAACCATTAAATAAATGGTTTACATAATGAAAATCAGTTGGATAAACCTTATTTTCTGCTTTAGAAAAAATGCTGGCTTTGTTGTCATTTATCAGATAAATATATTCTCTTCCTACAAAAGCCTGATCGTAGATTTCATCAGCAAGGATGTTTTCTTTTTCATCTACAATTCCGTATTTATTTGTAGTGATATTTTTAGTAACCAAAAAAGGAAAACCATTAATATCATCAACATTATGATCTGAAATTGAGCTTAATGTCTTGCCATTATTATCAAGAACTTCGCCTTTTTTTTCATCAATAGTAAGATAAACTCTTCCCTTATAAAAACGAAGATCTTCTGTAAAAATTCTGTCTGAAACTTGTCGACCTTCAAAATCAAAGATCAGCCAGCCCTCTTCTTTTTTCACAAAAAAGCGGTTTTCGCTGGCAAAAACAATTTTATCGGCAGAAGGAATTATTTGTTTACCGTTGTAATCGTAAACGCTTTCATTTCCGTCTTTTGAATAGATCAGACGGTCTTTATTTTCCCAGGTTCTGTACTTAAAATGATCCAACGGAATTAATTGATTTCCTTTTTCATCAATTAATGCAATTTTTCCTTTTAAATTGCCCTCTTTTATTTTTAAAATAAACCTGTTCCACGATAAACGCGAAATTTCATTTTTATAAGAATCAATTAAAGTGATATTTCCTAATGAATCAACGATTGCAGAATTTCCTGTTTTGGAGTCGTTGATAATTCCAAATCCTTTTGAATAGGAAGTGACGTTTTTACCAAGTTTTTTAGATAAAAGTATTTGTTTGTACTGGTCGGTCTGTGCAACACACAGCGACGAAAGCAGTATAAAAACTAGATTTTTCAATTTTATTTTACAGCATTATTGACGATCAGAACGATTTCTCCTTTTAAAGTTTTGCTTTTGGAGAATTCTATCAGTTCATTGATTGTCCCTCGTTTAGTTTCTTCGAATTTTTTTGAAATTTCGCGGCTCAGACTTGCTTTGGTGTCTTCCCCGAAAAATTCTTTGATCTGTTCTAAAGTTGTATTAATTTTATGTGGACTTTCGTATAAAACGATGGTCTTTTTTTCTTCTGCCAGTTGTTTAAGCTTGGTCTGTCTTCCCTTTTTCTGAGGAAGAAATCCAGCAAACAGAAACTCATTATTCGGTAGCCCCGAAACCACCAAAGCAGGCACAAAAGCCGTTGCTCCGGGCAGGCAGATCATTTCAATATGATGGTCTGCGGCAGCTTTTGACAGCAAATATCCGGGATCAGAAATCCCGGGAGTTCCCGCATCGGTAATGAT
>Ga0157375_10000681_pt1 | contig 30065 bp, 30 predicted proteins | sample M35metaG_FD_115311 | JGI IMG/M metagenome (GOLD analysis project Ga0157375, IMG submission 115311) | Miscanthus rhizosphere microbial communities from Kellogg Biological Station, Michigan, USA - M3-5 metaG | ecosystem: Host-associated > Plants > Roots > Rhizosphere > Soil | place: USA: Michigan... | reverse complement strand
CCGCTCGGCCTTTCCGAGAGGGCGCTTGCAGGCTGATTCCCGCTTATCCACCCCGTCCAAGAAAAACTTAGCCCAGTTAACCTTTAAGCAGCAAGCGCGGCTGCGAGTTTCTTTAGCATTTTCAAAGACTCTGTGGCCCGATGGGCACTCGAATCCCATGTTATGGTTAACCCATGGCGGCCACCCGGTCCCTTCAGGCGAGAGTGCTGGAATTCCTTGGAACGCCAGAGGCCTATCCCTCGTCGCCGGCAACCGTAGAGCGCATCGAGACCCACGCTTCGTTCGTTTTCCTGGCCGGGCTCTTCGCCTACAAGGTGAAACGGGCGGTCAAGTACCCCTTTCTCGACTTTTCGACGCTGGCGAGGCGGCAGGCGGCATGCCTGAACGAGCTCCGGGTCAATGCGCGCACGGCGCCTCAGCTTTATCTTGAGGTCGTTCCGATAACTCTCGACAAAGGCGGCGCCTTCCGACTTGGCGGCGAGGGGGAGACAGTCGAATGGGTGCTTCGCATGCACCGATTCGACCAGGCAAAGCTGTATGACCGCATGGCAAGCGAAGGGCGGCTCGCCTTGGCCTCGATGCCGCGCCTGGCTGCGGTCATCCAAGCGTTCCACGCTTCAGCCGACCGCGTGCTGTCGCCGGAGCAAGCGGTGCGGCCGCTCATCGAGGTGTTGCGGGACAACGAGGCAGAATTCGCCGCCCATGCGGATGTGCTGTCGGCCGGCCCGGCCATCGACCTTGCCCGCGCAAGCCGCGACAGGCTCGCTACGCTTGCGCCGCTGCTCGAGGCGCGGGCCAGGGGAGGCTATCTGCGCCACTGCCACGGCGATCTGCATCTGCGCAACATCGTCGAGATCGACGGCGCGCCCGTCCTGTTCGACGCGATCGAATTCGACGACAGGCTCGCCACGATCGATGTGCTCTACGATCTCGCCTTTCTGTTGATGGATCTCGGCAGGCGCGGGTTGGGGGCGCATGCCAACGCCGTGCTCAACGCCTATCTCGAGGCGGAAGGCGGCACCGGCAATCTCCTCGGGCTTGCCGTGCTGCCGCTCTTTCTCGCCATGCGGTCAACGATCAGGGCGAAGGTGGAAATGCTGCGCGCGCGCATGGCCGCAGGCTCTCGAGCCGAGGCGGTGCGCGACGAGTCGCGCGCCTATTTTGCGCTGGCGCGAGAGTTCCTTGCGCCGACCGCGCCGCGCCTCGTCGCCGTCGGCGGTTTGTCGGGCACGGGCAAATCCGCCCTCTCGCGCGCGATCGCGCCTTGGCTTGGCGCCTTCCCGGGAGCCGTCATTGTGCGCAGCGATGTCGAGCGCAAGCGCCTGTTCGGTGTGGCGCCAGAGGAAAGGCTTTCGGCATGCGCTTACGCGCCGGAGGTCTCCGACCAGGTCTACGCCATGAGCCGCAAGCGCGCGATGATGGCGATCTTCGGCGGGCAGGCGGCTATCGTCGATGCCGTGCAGGCGAAACCTGAGGAGCGCGAGGCGCTGGCTGCGCTCGCGGCCAAGCTTGGCGTCACCTTCACCGGGCTGTGGCTCGAAGCCCCAGCCAAGCTCATGCGGGGGAGGGTGGCGGCGCGCAGGGGCGATGTCTCCGACGCGACGCCCTCGGTGGTCGACGAGCAGCTTGGCTACGACATCGGCGCGCAAGGGTTCACGGTCATCGACGCAAGTCGCCCGCTCGATGAGGTCGCAGCGGAGTGCCTCAAGCGCGTCCGGACGGCCTGATTCATCGTTTGCTAACCCTCCCTGGCTGAGAGTCGCGGACGCGCCGGCTGCGATCGATCTCGTGCGCCTTGCCGAGCTCTTACGGCGCTTCCACAAGCCCTTGCGGGGGGCGGGACGTTGCGTTTTGTGAGTCAGCTCAGGCTCGCGCGTCGTGCGGGCGGGCTAAGTTTCGGTGCGGGTGCCCCGATCCGGGCCCGCTTTGCCGCGCCTCTTTTCCTGATCGCTGCGCTTTGCCTTGGCCTTTCGGCATGCGGCTCCGGCAACAATGAACGGCTCGGTGAGCGCGTGGTGCCGCTTGGCCAACCCGTGCCGAAAGGCGGCGGCGTTTATCAAATCGGCAAGCCTTATCAAGTCGGCGACCTCACTTATACGCCGCGGGAAGATCCGGACTACGACCGCGTCGGCAACGCATCCTGGTACGGCGAAATGTTCCATGGGCGCCGCACGGCCAATGGCGAAATCTACGATATGGACAGTCTCTCCGCGGCGCATCCCACGCTGCCGCTGCCGGTCTTTGCACGGGTGACCAATCTCAACAATGGCAGGACCATCGTGGTCCGCATCAACGATCGTGGGCCATACGCGCGCGACCGCATCATCGATCTGTCGCGGCGCTCGGCCGAGCTGCTCGGCTTCCGCGATAACGGCACGGCGACGGTGCGAGTGAAATATCTTGGCCGCGCGCCGTTGAACGGCGACGACAGCTATGAACGGAAATATCTCGCGAGCCAGAGCTGGATGCGGGTCGCGGGCAACGGCAAGTCGTCGAAGGTGGTCGCGGTCGCGGTGAGCAGCACGTTGCCCGCGGAAAATCCAGAGAACTTGCTGCGACCGTGGAAACAGGCCGCGCCGCGAGACACGGCGCCGCCAGACCGGCCGGGCTCCGCCGACCTGGCCGTGCAGGGCTGGAAGGCAACCACCAAGGGGGTCGCCGCACCCGTACCGGCAGCTGTCCCACCGGCCGCGACTGCTGCGCTGCCGGCACCTCAATCCACCGGCTCTATTCCGCCGGTGCCGAAACCCAAGGCGCAAGCGGGAGGAGCCCTCATTCAAGCCGGCTCCTTCAAGAACAAGGAGAACGCCGACAAAGCACGCTCCACGCTCGCCGCGCTAGGGTCGGTCGAGGTAACGCCGATCGGTGTCGGCGGAAGCGTCTATTACCGCGTGCGGGTAGGCCCTTTTTTCCCTGCATCTACAACCCAGACGGCTCTCGCCAAGGTCAAGGGCGCCGGATTTCAGGGCGCGAAGATCATCTCCGGTAATTAGGCGCGCGCTTTCCGGCTACCGGGTTGATTTTTGACCCAGAGAGCTTGATATTTGCTGGAGTCGCTAGGGAGCGGCCGTGACATTCCACTTCACTCTGGCCGGTCATCTTTCGTGCACGCCTCGCGCCTTGACAGATGGATCAAGCTCGCTGCGGTCGGCGCCATTCTCGCTTTTGGCGTCGGCTCGGTCACGGTATTTGCACGCGCCGCGCCGACGGCTCCCGGCACGTTCGAGACCAAGGCGAAGCACGCTATCCTGATGGATGCCGACGCCAATCTCGTGCTGTTCGAGAAGGATGCCGACACGCTCGCTCCGCCAGCCAGCACGAGCAAGCTCATGACGCTGGCGATCGTCTTCCGCGAGTTGAAAGCGGGGCGGCTCAAACTCGATGATCAGTTCAAGGTCAGCGAGCATGCCTGGCGGACCGGTGGTGCGCCGTCGGGCGGGTCGGCGATGTTCGCCCCGCTCAACACGATGGTGAGCATCAGCGACCTGATTCAGGGCATCACCGTTCAATCGGGCAACGACGCCGCCATCATCCTCGCCGAGGGGATTGGCGGCACGGAAGAAGCCTTTGCCAAGCAGATGACGGAATATTCGCGCACGATCGGGCTCGAGAAGTCGACCTTCGTCAACGCCACGGGCTTGCCGGCGGAGGGTCATCTGATGACGGTGCGCGATCTCGCGACGCTCGCCCGCCATCTCATCTACACCTATCCGGAGTACTATCATTTCTTCGGCGAGAAAGAGTTCAAGTACCGCGACAAGTTTGTGTTCCATAACCGCAATCCGCTCATCTCGCTGGATATCGGCGTCGACGGATTGAAGACCGGTTACATCAAGGAGGCCGGATACGGGCTGGTGGCCAGCGCCAAGCGCGGCGACCAGCGGCTGCTGCTCGTGGTAGGCGGCCTCGATACGGCAAAGGACCGCGAGGCCGAGTCGCGCAGGATGCTCGACTGGGGCTTCAAGAGCTTCAAGCCATTCCGCCTGTTCGATCAAGGTCAGAAGGTGAGCGACGCGCTGGTGTGGGGCGGAACTCAGCATTACGTGCCGCTGGTGGGCAACGGCGACATCGACATCATCCTGCCGACGACGGCGACCGGTAAGGTCAACGCGTCAATCGTGTATAACGGCCCGATCAAGGCTCCCATCCGCAAGGGCGACCAACTGGCGGTGCTACGCGTGACATCGACCGATTCACAAGCGACCAACGAAATCCCGCTTTATGCCGGCGACGACATCGGCCAGAGCAATTTCGCCATGCGCGGATTGGATTCGCTGCTCGTGCTTGCTTTCGGCTGGTTGCTGTAGCCGGCAGAAGCTATGCAACTCCACAATCCCGATACGGGCAGATTCATCACGTTCGAAGGCGGCGAGGGGTCCGGCAAGTCGACGCAAGCCGGCATTCTCGCCAACCGCCTGGCGCGCGCGGGACGCAAAGTGTTCGCCACGCGCGAGCCCGGCGGGACGCCGGCGGCGGAAGAGATGCGAGAGGCACTGCTGTCCGGCCGCGTCTGGCAATTCGGTCCATTCGCCGAAGCATTGATGTTTGCGGTCGCCCGGGCCGATCATATCGAGCAGGCGATTGGGCAGGCGTTGCACGAAGGCAAATGGGTGGTGTGCGACCGCTTCCTCGATTCCACGCGCGCCTATCAAGGGACGACGGCAGGCGTGCCGCGCGGGCTGATCAACGCCTTGGAGCGGCTCACTACCGCCGGCCTGTTGCCCGATATCACCTTCATTCTCGACATCCCCCCCGAAGAGGGGCTGGCGCGCGCCGCCGAGCGGCGCAGCGGAACCGTGCCCGATCGCTTCGAGAACCAGGAGCTCATGCTGCATGAGCGCGTGCGCCGGGCCTTTCTCGATATCGCCGAGGAGGAGCCGGATCGCTGCATCGTGGTGGATGCGAGCCAGCCCGAGGCCATGGTGGCCGAGGATGTGTGGGAAGCGGTCCTCCAGCGCTTGAGTCCATGAGCATGGCGGCGGTGCGAGCAGGCGACGCGGGGCTCGCGGAGCCCGACCGGCTCGAAGGATTTTCGGCGCCGCGCGAGGTCGATCGCCTGTTCGGACATGCGGCTGCGCGCGGCGAGTTCGCCGACGCGGTCGCCAGCGGCCGCATGCATCACGCATGGCTGATCGTGGGGCCCGAAGGCATCGGCAAGGCGACGCTTGCCTATCACTTCGCGCGCATGGTGCTGGCCGAGGCCGGTGGGCGCGAGGGTATCGATCGCGAGCACCCGGTGTTTCGCAAGGTCGCGGCGCAATCGCATCCGAATCTCCTCGTTATCCGTCGCGCCTGGAATGAGAAGTCGAAGCGCTATGCGCAAATGATCGGCGTCGACGAGGTCCGGCGCTTGCGCGCCTTTCTCGGTACGACGGCGGACGAGGGAAGCTGGCGTGTTGTCATTGTCGACCGCGCCGACGAGCTGAACCAGAACGCGGCGAATGCGCTGTTGAAGGCGCTGGAAGAGCCGCCACCCCGCACTTTGTTCCTGCTGATCTCGAGCGCCGAGGGACGGCTTCCCGTCACCATCCGTTCGCGCAGCCGGACGCTGCGCGTCTCGGCCTTGGGGGAGGGGGATCTGACGGAGGCGGTGCGTGCCGCTCTCGATCGCGACGGGCAAGAGGTGGGTGCCAAGGCGCTCGCCAGCGCACTTGCTCTGAGCGATGGAAGCGTACGGCGGGCGCTCGAACTCGTCTCAAGCGAGGGCATCGAGCTTTACGCCGAAATTGCCGCCGCACTCGCCGCCTTGCCGGAGATCGACGGTGTGCGGCTGCATCGCAATGTCGAGCGGCTCGCCGGCATGGGCGATACCGAGCGGCTCGAGCTTTATCTGGCGCTGCTGCTTGGGCTGATCGAGCGGCTGATCCGCTTCACGGCCACGGGCGAAGGCGCCACGCCGGAGGAACGGAGCCTGGCTAAGCGGCTCATTTCGGCGGCCAATCTTTCCGTCTGGGCGGAAGCCTGGGAGGCGATTTCCGAGGCGAGGGGGGAGGCGCTGGCGCTCAATCTCGACCGCAGCCTACTCGTGCTCGACACTTGGTTCAGGCTCCAGTCGGTCGTGCGGGAACATCCTGTTTAGCCAGACCAGCCGGCGCACTTGCCCCTGCGTGCTCGCCCCGCTATTCCTGCCGCCATGGCGGACAAACGGCCGTACTACATCACCACTGCCATCTCCTATCCGAACGACTCGCCTCATATCGGCCATGCCTATGAGGCGATCGCAACCGATGCGCTGGCGCGTTTCCGCCGCTTGCAGGGCCACGACGTGTTCTTTCTTACCGGGACCGACGAGCACGGCATCAAGATGCTGCAGACCGCCAAGGCGCAGGGCATCACCCCGGCCGAGCTTGCCGACCGCAACACTCCAAAGTTCCGCGACATGGTCGCGGCACTCAATTGCTCGAACGATGACTTCATCCGCACCCGCGAAGAGCGCCACGCCCGCGCGTGCCAGGAGTTGTGGCGGCGCATGCAGGCGGCGGGGGACATCTATCTCGACAAATATGCCGGGTGGTACTCGGTGCGCGACGAGGCCTACTACGACGAGAGCGAGCTCAAGGAAAGCGCCGACGGGCGCAAGCTGTCGCCGCAAGGCACTCCGGTCGAGTGGGTTGAGGAAGAGAGCTATTTCTTCAAGCTGTCCGCCTATCAGGAAAAGCTGCTCGCCCATTACGCGGCGCATCCGGAGTTCATCGGTCCTGACACGCGTGCGAACGAAGTGAAAAGCTTCGTGCGTGGCGGGCTCCAGGATCTCTCCATCTCGCGCACCACCTTCGACTGGGGCATCCCCGTGCCCGGCAATCCGCGGCACATCATGTATGTGTGGGTCGACGCGCTGACCAATTATCTCACCGGCGTCGGTTTTCCGGACGAGGCGTCAGCGTCCTTCAAGCGCTATTGGCCTGCCGACGTGCATATCATCGGCAAGGACATCATCCGCTTCCACGCCGTCTATTGGCCGGCGTTTCTGATGTCGGCCGGCGTCGCCGTGCTGAAGCGCGTGTTTGGCCACGGCTTTCTGTATAACCGGGGAGAGAAGATGTCGAAATCGGTCGGCAATGTGGTCGACCCCTTCGTGCTGGTTAAGGATTACGGCGTCGACCCGCTCCGCTATTTCCTGTTGCGCGAGGTGCCGTTCGGCCAAGACGGCAACTACAGCCGTGACGGCATCGTGCAGCGGATCAATGCCGACCTCGCCAACGATCTCGGCAACCTCGCGCAGCGATCGCTGTCGATGATCGCCAAGAATTGCGAAGGGCGTGTGCCCGAACCGGGAGATCTGACCGAGGCCGACTGCACGATACTGGCTACCGCCGATGGCGCGTTACAGCGCGTCACCGATGCGATGGATGAATTCGCCATCCACCGCGCGCTGGAGGTCATCTGGGCCCTGGTCGCCGACGCCAATCGCTATTTCGCCGGGGAGGAACCCTGGGCGCACAAGAAGACCAACCCGAAGCGAATGGAGACCATTCTCTATGTCACCGCCGAGGTGACGCGCCGGATCGCCGTTCTGGTGCAGCCGGTGATGCCGGACAGCGCGGGCAGGTTGCTCGATCAGCTTGGCGTGGGCAAAGAGGACCGCGATTTCGCCGCGCTTCTGCCGAAGCGACGGCTTACCCCCGGAACCGAACTACCGGCGCCACAAGCCGTCTTTCCGCGTCATGTCGAGGCAGAGGAAACTCCGGCGGCGTGAGGTCGATTGGCGCCGGTGCGTCCTCGCTTTGTTGGCGGCATAGCTGCTGGATACGCGCCTCGTCGGGGCCCTCGACAACAACGCCGCCAATCACCGTGCGGGGAACGGCGGTGTCGCCGAATTGCTTCCGCATGATGGCTTGGACTTGCGGGGTCGTGGCGTCGAGGAGGGTGTATCTGATGTGATTGCGCGCAAGGATGGCCCGGACTTGTTTGCAATAGGGGCACCAGGACGCGTTGTACAGAATAACGCTCTTGCTACACCCAGCCTGGACTGGAGCCGGAGCAAGTGAGAGGAACAGGCTCGCCGCTACCGCGGCAAGGAGATGATGGGTGACGGAAACAGCTCTCGGCATTTGCTCTCCTCGCAGTATTGCTCCGTTAGCCTAATGCTGCACATAGTGCGCCGCGGCCACTGTGATAACAATCCAGCCGTTTGAAGAATATCGGGTATTTTGTCGCCTGCGATGCTGATCGACAGCCATTGCCATCTCGATTTTCCCGAACTCAGCGCCGATCTCGACGCCGTGCTTCAGCGCGCGCGGGCGGCAGGCGTCGGACTGATCGTGACCATCTCCACACGCGTCCATCGCTTCAACGAATTGAAAGACATCGTCGAGGCGCATGACAATCTATTCTGCTCGATCGGCACGCATCCGCACAACGCCGCCGAGGAGCCCGATATCATGGTCGAGGAATTGGTCGAGATCGCGCGTCATCCCAAGGTGGTGGCGATCGGCGAGGCGGGGCTCGACTATCATTACGACCACAGCCCGCGCGACGTGCAGAAAAAGAGCTTCCGCACGCATATCGCCGCCGCGCGCGAGACCGGATTGCCGCTTGTCATCCATGCTCGCGAAGCGGATGCCGACATTGCGCGCATGCTCGAGGAGGAGAGCGCGAGAGGCGCGTTTCCATTCGTGCTGCATTGCTTCACCGGCGGGGCGGATCTGGCGCATCGCGGACTTGCACTGGGTGGCTATATCTCCTTCTCCGGTGTCGTGACCTTCAAGAGCGCGACGGCGCTGCGCGACATCGCCCTCGCCGTGCCGTCGGATCGGTTGCTGGTCGAGACGGATGCGCCATTCCTTGCGCCTGAGCCACTGCGCGGCAAGATCAATGAACCGGCCTTCGTTGGGCACACGGCGGCACTGCTCGCGGCCCTGCGAGGCGTGCGCGAGGCCGAGATGGAACGTCTGACCACCGAAAATTTCTTCAAGCTGTTCGGGAAGGTGCCGCGTCCGTCGCTGAACGTGCCGCAAAGCGCCGCATGAGTTTGCAGGTCACCATTCTCGGCTGCGGCACGTCCGGCGGGGTGCCGCGGGTCGGCGATCATTGGGGCGCGTGCGATCCCGCCAACCCAAAAAATCGGCGCCGGCGTTGCTCGCTGCTGGTCGAACGCCACGGTGCGGGCGGCGAGACCGGGGTCCTGGTCGATACCTCGCCTGACCTCCGCCAGCAACTGCTCGACGCGGGGACAGGTTGGATCGATGGCGTGCTCTATACCCACGACCACGCCGATCACGTGCACGGAATCGACGATCTGCGCCAAGTGGCCTTCAATGGGCGTCGCCGCGTGGATGTTTATTTCGACGAGGCCACCGGCAAGCTGCTCCGTTCGCGTTTCGCCTATTGTTTCGAGTCGCCGGCTGGCAGCGACTACCCGCCGATTCTGAGGGGCCATGAGATCGTCGCGGGCGAGACGGTCAAGATCGGGGGCGCTGGCGGGGCGATCGAGGCGCTGCCGTTCCGGCAAATGCACGGCTCCGGCGAGACCCTCGGCTTCCGCTTTGGTGGCCTCGCCTATTCGCCGGATGTCAGCGATTTCCCGGAAGAGTCGCTGAAAGCGTTGCACGATCTTGACGTGTGGGTCATCGATGCGCTCAGGCCTGCCCCGCATCCCAGCCATTTCTCCGTGGAGCAGGCACTGGCGTGGATCGCGCGGGTCAAACCGAAGCGCGCGGTGCTGACGCATATGCATGTCGATCTCGATTACGCGACGCTTTCGCGCGAACTACCGCAAGGCGTCGAGCCCGCCTATGACGGCATGGTGCTGACGACCGAAAGGTGAGGCTTAGATCTCGACGATCTGGCCCGTCTCGGTGAGGGCTGGCATGGCAAGCGGAACGAAGTGCTCGGCGATATCTTCCGGCTTCGCCAGCGTCGCCTGGTCCTCGCCGGGATAGGCTTCGTGACGCATGCGGGTCGCGGTTCCGGGCGGAGAAATGAGGTTGACCTTGATCGGGCTGTCGGCGGTCTCGTTGGCATAGGTCTTGGCGAGCGCCTCGAGTGCGGCCTTGTTGACGGAATAGGGCGCCCAATAGGCCCGAGCGGAGCGCGCCACACCCGAGGTGACGAAGATGACGCGGCCCGCATCCGAGCGGCGGAGCAGCGGATCGAGGGTGCGGATCAGCCGCCAATTGGCGGTGACGTTGATGGCAAGCGCGCGCTCCCAATGCTCCGAGGCGATATGGGTGAGGGGGGACAGGCGCCCGAGGATTCCGGCGTTGCCGACCAAGATATCGAGCTTGCCGAAGCGCTCATAGAGCGTGGGTCCCAGAGCATCGATGGACTTGCCGTCGGCGAGCTCGAGTGGAATCAGCGACGCTTTGCCGCCCGCAACCCTGATCGCGTCGTCCACTCGTTCCAACGCCTTGTGGTTGCGGGCAAGCAGCAGCACATGCGCGCCTTCTTGCGCGAATTTCTCCGCGACGGCGCGGCCGATCCCGCGCGAGGCGCCGGTGATGAGGGCGAGGCGATCCTTGAGGCGTTGTGCCGTCAACCGACCTCGGCGAGGAAGGAGAGCTGCTTCTGCGCCGGCGGCCCCTCGCGATCTCTGAGCCGCGTCGGATATTCGCCGGTGAAGCAATGGTCGGTGAACTGCGGATGGGCGTGGTCGCGGCCCTCATAGCCCATGGCCTTGTAGATGCCGTCGACCGAGAGGAAGGCGAGGCTGTCGGCGCCGATGAATTGCCGCATCTCTTCCAGGGTGCGATGGGCGGCGAGCAGCTTGTCCTGGTCGGGCGTGTCGATGCCGTAGAAATCGGGATGGGTGATGGGCGGGCTCGAAATGCGCATATGCACTTCGCTGGCCCCGGCCTCGCGCATCATCTGTACGATCTTTACCGAGGTCGTGCCGCGCACCACGCTGTCGTCGATCAGCACGATGCGCTTGCCCTTGACCTGAAATTCGTTGGCGCTGTGCTTGAGCTTGACGCCGAGCTGCCTGATACGCTGCTCGGGCTCGATGAAGGTGCGGCCCACGTAATGGTTGCGGATAATGCCGTATTCGAAGGGCAGCCCCGATTCCTGCGAATAGCCGATTGCCGCCGGAACGCCGGAATCGGGAATGGGTACGATGATGTCGGCATCGGCCGGCGCTTCGCGCGCCAGCTGCCGGCCCATCTCTTTGCGCACCTCGTAAACCGAGCGGCCGCCGACGATGGAGTCGGGACGGGCGAAATAGATGTATTCGAAGATGCAGAGCCGTGCCGGATATTTGGGCACGAAGCGGTGGCTCTCGATTCCCTCGCGGGTGATCACCACGACTTCGCCGTTCTCCACCTCGCGTACGAACTCGGCGCCGATGATGTCCAGCGCGCACGTCTCGGAGGCGAGCACCCAGGAGTCGCCGAGCTTGCCTAGGACGAGAGGCCGGATGCCGAAAGGATCGCGCGCGCCGATCAGCTTCTTGTGCGTGAGGCCGACCAGGGCATAGGCGCCTTCAACCTGGAGCAGGGCTTCGATCAGTTGCTCGACGAAGCGCTGCTTCTCGCTGCGGGCGACGAGATGCAGGATCACCTCGGTATCGGTGGTCGATTGGCAGATGGCGCCTTTTTTGACGAGGGAATCGCGCAGCGTAAGAGCGTTGGTGAGATTGCCGTTATGGCCGAGGGCAAAACCGCCCGAATCGAGATCGACGAAGAGCGGCTGCACGTTGCGCAGCACGGGATCGCCGCAGGTCGAGTAGCGAACGTGGCCCACCGCCATTTCGCCCTTCAGCCGCTCGATCACCGGGCGCGAGGTGAAATGGTCGCCGACCAGGCCGACACGGCGTTCGGTATGAAAGTGGTGCCCGTCGAAGCTGACGATGCCGGCGGCTTCCTGGCCGCGATGCTGGAGCGCATGCAGACCGAGCGCGGTCAGGGCCGCGGCATCGGGATGATTGAAGATGCCGAAGACGCCGCACTCCTCGTGCAGCCGGTCCTCTTCGAGCCAGTCCAAATCGGACCTCTCAGGGTGAACGTGCTCAGTCACGGGCTTCAGCCTCCTCCCAGTAGATAAGCGTGGTTAATAGCGCTTCAATGCCGCGACGCCACGCACGCCTTGAACGTTAACCTCACGATTTGTGGTCCGGCTGAGCGCCTTCTGCGGGCGTTTCCGGTTGCCCTTCTGGTTGCGTGCCCTGCTGCTCGCCTTCGGGCTTCGAGCCAGGCAGATATTGCTCCGGGTTCATCGGCAACAGCGATTCGATGGCGACCTGGGTCTGCTGGAGAATCGGGAAGGAGCGGGCATTGCGGACCCAATCCGGTTGGTCGCGGGCGAGCGCGGTGAACAGGATAAAGACGATGGCCACTAGGAGAAAGCCGCGCGCAAGCCCGAAGACGAAGCCCAAGGTCCGATCCAGCGCCCCGACCTTGCTGTCGAGCACCTTGTCCGAAATGCGGAAGGTGATCAGGCTAACCACGATGAGGGTGATGATGAAAACGCCGGCGGCGAAGGCGATTTGCGAGACGCTCGGGTTGTTGGTGTATTTATCCAACACGGCCGAATATTTCGGCGTGAGATAAAGCGCGGCGACGGCGGCCACGGCCCAGGAGAAGATCGACAGGACCTCGCGGGTGAACCCGCGCACCATGGCGAGGAAGCCCGAGATGAGCATGATGACGATCAAAATGACATCGAGCCAGGAGATGGGCATGGCGCGAGGCTCCTTCGGCGGGCGGCGCAGACTATCACGATTCCCGGCGATGAAGCACGAATGGGCCGGTCGGCGCAATGATGGAGGGGCTTTGCGGCAGGATTGTCGCAGGTTTTTTTGCCGTCACTCCTGCGGCGTGGCAAACCAGGCCACGAGCTCGTCCAATTGGGCAACCGGCAGGAGCCGCATGGTCTTGGTCTCGCGGTCGCCTTCGGTCGCTGCCTGGGGCAGCGCGGCACGGGCAAAGCCGAGCTTGGCTGCTTCCTTAAGCCGCTGATCCATATGGCTCACGGCCCGGACCGCGCCGGTCAGACTGACCTCTCCGAAATAGACGGTGTCCTCCGGCGCGGGCTTGCCGCTCATCGAAGAGACGAGAGCGGCGGCGGCGGCAAGATCGGCGGCAGGCTCATTCAGCCGCAGGCCGCCCGCGACATTCAAATAGACGTCGTGGCCGCCGAGCCGCACTCCGCAGCGGGCTTCGAGCACGGCGATCAGCATGGCGAGCCGATTCGGGTCCCAGCCGACCACGGCACGACGGGGCGTGCCGAGCATGGACGGCGCCACCAGTGCCTGGATCTCGACCAGGATCGGCCGGGTCCCTTCCATGCCGGCGAACACGGCGGTGCCGGGCGCGCCGCGGTCGCGGTCGTTCAAGAACAAGGCCGACGGATTCTCGACTTCCCTCAGGCCGTCTTGGCGCATCTCGAACACGCCGATCTCGTCGGTGGCGCCAAATCTATTCTTCACTGCACGGAGAATGCGGAACTGGTGTCCGCTCAAGCCCTCGAAATAAAGCACGGTATCGACCATGTGCTCGATGACCTTGGGTCCGGCAATCTGTCCGTCCTTGGTGACGTGGCCGACCAGCACCAGCGTCGACCCGCTGGTCTTGGCTTGGCTGATCAGCGCCGAAGCGCAGCCGCGCAGCTGTGAGATGGTGCCGGGCGCCGCGTCCACGCTCTCGGACCAGAGCGTCTGCACCGAATCGATGACGACGAGAGAGGGCGGTGCGGTGCTGCCGAGCGTGGCGACGATATTGGCGACGTTGGTTTCGGTGCCGAGGGCAACGGGAGCTTCGGCGAGCCCAAGTCGCGAAGCACGCATGCGCACCTGGGCCGGCGCCTCCTCGCCGGAGAGATAGACGACGGGGAAGCCGATCTCGGCAAGTCTCGCCGCCGCTTGCAGGAGGAGCGTCGACTTGCCGATGCCGGGATCGCCGCCGACCAAAACGGCCGAGCCCGGTACCAGGCCGCCGCCGAGCACCCTGTCGAACTCGGCAATGCCGGTGGGAAGCCGGGGCGCCTCGTGACTCGCGCTCGCCAGCGTCCCCAAGACGGCCAGCCGCGCCTTGCCGCCTTTGATGGCGATGAGCGCGGGCGAGCCGGTCGGCGCCTGTTCCTCGATCAGCGAATTCCACTCGCCGCAGGCGGTGCATTTGCCTGACCAGCGGGGGCTTACCGCGCCGCAGGCCTGGCAAACGAAGGCGCGGGATGCTTTGGCCATGGGGGACTTAACCGCCGAGATAGCGCCTGAAGGCGCGCCGACCGAGATTGGTGAGCACCTCGTAATCGATGGTGCCCGCATGATGTGCCAGGGTCTGAGCCGGAACGTTAGGCCCGATCAGCTCGACCCAGGCGCCGCGCCGGGAGATGTCCTCCGGTACGGCGGTCACGTCAACCGTGATCAGATCCATCGAGACACGGCCGAGGATCGGCGCCGCGTACGCGTCGAGATGGACGACGAACCCGTCTTGTCCCTCTTTGTGCGAGAGCGACCGAAAGAAGCCGTCGGCATATCCCACCGAGACAGTGGCGACGCGCGAGGGCCGCTTCAACGTGTGGGTGGCGCCGTAGCCGACCGTCTCACCGGGGCCGACTTTACGCACTTGCAGGATGCGGCCTGCGAGATGCACGACGGGCTGGAATGGATTGTCGCCCTCGCGCGCAGGTCTACCGCCATAAAGCGCGATGCCGGGGCGTACGAGGTCATAAGCATAGGCGCGGCCAAGCAGGACGCCGGCCGAGTTGGCAAGGCTCGCCGGCGCGGTTGGCAATTTGGCGCGCAGCCGGTCGAAGGATAGGCGCTGCGTTTCGCTCTTCGGATGTCGCGGCTCGTCGGCGCAGGCGAGGTGGCTCATCACCAGCGAGAGCGTCATGGCTTGCCAAAGCTCGCGCGCCTCGGCAACCCGATCGACCTCCTCGGCCGCCAGGCCAAGCCGGTTCATGCCGCTGTCGATATGCACGGCACAAGCGAGCTTCTCGCCCCGCGCGGCACAGAAGGACGCCCACTCGGCGATTTCCTCGGCGCTGTTCAGCACCGGGCGAAGATCGGAGGCGCGGTAGATCTCGGCCGTGCCCGGCATCAGCCCGGCAAACACATAAATGACGGGGTCGGGCATAAGCGCGCGCAAGGCGCGGGCCTCGCCGAGCGTCGCCACGAAGAAGGTCTTGCAGCCTGCGCGCGCCAGCGCCGGCGCGGCGAGCGCCATGCCGAGGCCGTAGGCATCGGCCTTGACCACGGCGGCGCATTCGGCGGAGAAGGCGAGATCGCGCAAGCGCCGGTAATTGGCGGTGAGCGCGTCCAGATCGATGGTGAGGATCGCGGTGTCGCTCGCCCCGTCGCCACGCTCGCTCGATGCGGGCACGGGCGGCCGCTTGGGGTTCACTCCCGCCGCGCCGGCAGGCGCTCCGCGGTGGCGAGATTGCTGAACCGTGTGAATTCCGGCGTGAACTGCAGCGTCACCGTGCCGGTCGGGCCGTGCCGCTGCTTGCCGATGATCACGTCGGCCTTCCCCGTCACCATCTCCATGTCGACTTGCCACTGCTTGTGCTCTTCAGTGTTCTCGCGGGGCTGACTGCGCTCCAGATAATATTCCTCGCGGAACACGAACAACACCACATCGGCGTCTTGCTCGATCGAGCCGGATTCGCGCAAATCCGCGAGTTGCGGCCGTTTGTCCTCCCTCTGCTCGACCTGGCGGGAGAGCTGGGAGAGCGCGAGGACGGGAACGTGCAGCTCCTTGGCTAGGGCTTTCAGCCCTGTGGTGATTTCGGAGACCTCCTGCACGCGGCCCTCGGCGGCGCGCTTGGAGGAGCCCGAGAGCAGCTGGAGATAGTCCACGACGATGAAGCCGAGACCCCTCTGGCGCTTCAGCCGCCGCGCGCGCGCGGCAAGCTGGGCGACGGAGATGCCGCCGGTCTGGTCGATGTAAAGCGGCAGATGCTGGAGCTCCTGCGACACCTCGACGATGCGATCGAATTCGTCGGCGTCGATGCGTCCGCGGCGGATGCGCTCCGACGGGATATAGGCCTGCTCGGAGATGATGCGGGTGGCGAGTTGCTCGGCCGACATTTCCAGCGAGAAGAAGCCGACCACTGCGCCGTCAAGCGCGTTCTCGGCGTCGCCGCCCGGCCGATAGGTCTTGGCCACGTGATAGGCGATGTTGGTGGCGAGCGCCGTCTTGCCCATGGCGGGACGGCCGGCGATGATGATGAGATCGGAGGGCTGCAAACCACCCATGCGGTGGTCGAGATCGGTGAAGCCGGTGGCAAGGCCGGACAAGCCGCCGTCACGCCGATAAGCGTTGGCTGCCATGTCGATGGCGTCGGTCAGCGCCGAGGAGAACGGCTCGAAGCCCGTGCCGTATTTGCCGGTCTCGGCAAGCTCGTAGAGCTGCTGCTCGGCGCCTTCGATCTGCACGGAAGGCGGCGCCTCGATCGGCGAATCGAACGCCGTGTTGACCATCTCCTCGCCGATTTGAATCAGCTGGCGGCGGATGGCCAGGTCGTAGACGGTGCGGCCGTAATCCTCGGCATTGATGATGGTGGTGGCATTGGCCGCGAGCCGCCCGAGATATTGCGGCACGGGCAGTTCGCCCACCGGCGGATCGGACTGGAAGAAGGTCTTCAGCGTGATCGGCGTCGCGCGCTTGCCGCTCAGGATTAGCTTCGAGACCGCTTCATAGATACGCGCGTGCAGCGCGTCATAAAAATGCCCGGGCTTGAGGAAGGTCGAGACACGGTCGATCGCTTCGTTGTTGACGAGGATCGCGCCGAGCAGGGCCTGTTCGGCCTCCAGGTTATGCGGCGCCTCGCGAAACACCGGGGTTTCCGGCTGCAGCGGGCGAATCAATGCATTGCTCATGGACCGACACTACCCCAAACCAGACTCCGGGCTAGCCGTCGGGTCTGTGGACAACGTGGAGAGCGTGCGCTCGCCCACAGGGAGCAAAGCGCGCATCGCGCCGGTTACGCGTCCGCCGCTTCGTCCTCGGCTTCCCCTTCGCCGGCGATCTCGGCGGGCGCGCCCTCCTCGAACAGCGCCTCTGCCGCAACTCTTGCCGCTTCGGCATCCTCCTCGGCCTCGGTCATGGCTCGCGTCACGTCCTCGCCGCGCGCCTGGCGGGCCGCCTCGTCGGCAGAACGGGCGACATTGACGGCGATATGCGGCTGCACCTCGGCGTGCAGCGCGACGCGAATGTCGTGCAAGCCGAGCGTCTTGATCGGACGGTCGAGCATCACCTGGCGGCGCTCGATGGAAAAGCCGCCCTCGGTGACGGCGGCGGCGATGTCGCGAGTGGAAACCGAGCCGTAGAGCTGGCCGCTCTCACCGGCTTGGCGGATGATGATGAAGCTCTTCCGGTCGAGCTTGGTCGCGACGGCCTGGGCCTCGGATTTGAGCTCGAGATCGCGGGCCTCGAGCTGGGCCTTGTCGCGCTCGAAGCGCTTGCGATTGGCCTCGGTGGCGCGCAGGGCCTTGCCTTGGGGGAGCAGGTAGTTGCGGGCGAAGCCGTCCTTGACGTTGACGACATCGCCCATTTGTCCGAGGCGCCCGATGCGCTCAAGCAGAATGACTTGCATGTTCGACACTCCTATCCTTGTCACATAGTTCCGTTGTTGCGGGGGGGCTGCGGGCCAGGCCCGGGGCGGTGGCGCAAATTAATGAGAGGCTCGGCGAGGCCGACGATGGCGACGATGATGGCCACCCAGCCCAACAGCAGAATGCTGATATAGACCGTCGCCAGCAGAAGCGGGCGAAGCGACACGCCGCGGCTATAGACGTGGATCACCGCGAGCCCCTGCAGCACATAGGCGAACAGCAGCGCGCCGGCGAGCCCGGTTGCGAGCAAGCCCGCCAGCCCCGGCAAGAAAGATGCAGCAAGTGCTGCGGCGAACACGAGCAGCAGAGCGTTGGGAAGCTCGAGTGCATGCAGATTGGGCCAGGGCCTGAGCGCACGCCCCGAGGCGTCGACGATCAGACCGGCCATCCACAGATTGAACAAAGTGACGGTAAGCCAGATGATTGCGAAGGCGGCGGGCAGCGCGCGGGCGATCATGGCCGAGAGATTGGCCATGTTCTCCTCGGTGAACAGCGTCCCATCGCGATCGAGTTCTTTCAACGCGCTGTGGTTGAGGATCTCGCGGATCGAGTCGCGATAGCTGTCCTGGTCGTAACCCAGGATCAGCAGCAGCAAGCCGGCGAGCAGCCCCGCGATCAGCGCCGCCCAGCCGACGAGGCGGCCGGGGGGATACCATTCGAGTGCGCCGACGACTTGTCCCTGCGGCGTGGTGACGGGCCGCGATAGCAGCGCGAGATGCACGAGGAGCACCATCGGCGCGCCTATGGAGACGGCGAAGATGGCCGCCATCGCCGGCCCGAGGCTCACGGCCACGACCACCGTGCCGGTCAAAGCCGAGACGAGTGCCGCCGTGCCGCCCCAGCCGAGCCCCGCGAGGCAGATCGGCAAGGGGACGAGATAGAACAACACCCCGGCGAGAGCGGTCGCAGTGGCGGCCGAGGCAAACAGGGCCGCTGAAATGAGGCCCGAGCCCGCACCGATGATGAGAGGTATCGGCATTTGTCGCTGTCCCGCCTCCTTGAAGCGGTTAGGGGAGGGAGGAGCCGCCCCAACTTTGCTAAAGCCAAACGCTCAGGCGATTAAGCCTGAACCGCCTACTGGATCAGGTATGGCAGCAGGCCGAGAAACCGTGCGCGCTTGATGGCGCGGGCAAGCTCGCGCTGCTTCTTGGCAGACACCGCGGTGATCCGGCTCGGCACCATCTTGCCGCGCTCTGAAACATAGCGCTGCAACAGCTTCACGTCCTTGTAGTCGATCTTCGGCGCTTTATCGCCGGTGAAAGGACAAGTCTTGCGCCGGCGATAGAAGGGGCGGCGCGCCTGGGTTTGCGTCATGCTCATCAGGAAACCTCCTCGCTGCCGCCGGCGTTTTCGACCTCAACCGGGGCGGGTGCTTCGCGCGGGGTAAAATCTCGGTCGCGGTCGCGATATTCGCGCCTGCCGCCGCCGCCGCCGCGGCCGAAGCCGCGATCGCCACGATCGCGGTCGCCGCGATCACGGTCGCCACGGCCGCCTTCGCGCTCGTCGCGATCGGCACGGCGCATCATGGCCGAAGGCCCCGCGTCATGCTCGTCGACCCTGATGGTGAGGAAGCGGATCACGTCGGTGGAAAGGCGCATCTGACGCTCAAGCTCGGCGACCGCCTGATGCGGCGCGTCGATATTCATCAGCGTATAATGCGCCTTGCGGTTCTTCTTGATGCGATAGGTCAGGGACTTCAGCCCCCAATACTCGGTCTTGCCGACCGAGCCGCCTTGACCCTCGAGGATCTCGCGGAAGCTCTGCACCAAAGCTTCGACCTGCTGCGCGGAAATATCCTGCCGCGCCAGGAATACATGCTCGTAAAGAGACATGGATTGCCTTTCCTTCGTCCTTTGCTCCGGCGCGAAGCCTCGCATGGGCGCTTTAGAAGGAAAGGCCCAAGAGATGACCCAGAGAGCGGAGACACTGGAGGGCGGCGCCTTGCGCCTGCCGCTTTGGGAAGCGGTCCTCCGTTCAGCCTCCGACCGGAGCGGTTGCTAGTGGCGGACTTATAAGACTTCGCGCGAGGTTTGCAAGGCCCGGCGAGGGCTGCGCTGGCCTATTGCGGTGCCGATTCAGACGTACAGTCCGTCGGTTTCTTCTCCTTCATCGAGAAGGCCTTGCAATTGCTTTGCGATTGGACCTCGATCACGCCGACCTTGTCGATCGGCGCATCGGTATAGTCGACCGTGAAGCTGACCGGCGTGACGACTTGGATGGTCATGTCCTGCGGCGGCCGGCCTTTGGCGTCGAAGGCGAAGATCAGGTCGTCTGGATTGCCGATGCGCGGGGTAAGCTGAAGCTCGCTGTAATTCGGCGTCGGCGCCGAGGCGTTAACCGTAATGCTGACCGTAGGGGGGTTCGTGTCATTAATGACGGCGCTCACGTCCTCGATGGAGACGAGCTGAACGAGGGCCGGGTCAGGGGGCAGTTTCGACTTCCAGGGCCAAGGCGTGGAATCGGCGGCCAAGAGGGGCAGGCTTGCGATCATGACCGCCACGGTTACGGTCATGGCGCCGGCCAGGGCGTTGCGGGTCACGCGCATCTCCTTCATTCAAGACAGGGGTAAGGCTGCATGTGCAAACCCTGTTCTAGCATGCAGGGTTGCGACCACGCGTTATCTTTCTGGTTGGTTCGATTGTCGCACCGGCGTCGGTCGGGTCGAACCAGCGCTTAGCCCTCGCTTGACAGAAAAGATTGAAACGGTGTCTTTGGCCGCAACCCTCGTCCCCCATCCATCGAGATTCAATCCGCGGCCCATGAGCATCGCTTTCATCTTTCCCGGACAAGGGAGCCAGGCCGTCGGCATGGGGGCGGAGCTTGCCAAGGCTTATCCGTCGGCGCGCGCGGTGTTCGAGGAGGTTGATGCGGCCTTGTCGCAGAACCTTTCCCGGCTGATGTGGGAGGGCCCCGAGGCGGAGCTGACGCTGACCGAAAATGCGCAACCGGCGTTGATGGCCGTGTCGCTCGCCGCCATGCGGGTGCTTTGCGACAGGGGGTTCAAACTTCCCGGCAAAGTCGCTTACGTCGCAGGGCATTCGCTCGGGGAATATTCGGCGCTCGCAGCCAACGGCGCGCTCGGCCTCGCCGATACGGCGCGGCTGCTCAAGATAAGAGGCCGCGCCATGCAGCGGGCGGTGCCGGTGGGCCAGGGAGCCATGGCGGCACTGCTCGGCGCCGATCTGGCGCAGGCCGAGGACCTGGCCAAGGCCGCTGCCGAAGGCGAAGTGTGCCAAGCCGCCAACGATAATGCGCCCGGCCAGGTGGTGATTTCCGGCGCCAAGACGGCGATCGATCGGGCCGTCGTGCTGGCGCCGAAATTCGGTGCGCGCCGCGCGGTGCTGTTGCCCGTGAGCGCGCCCTTCCATTGCGCGCTGATGCAGCCCGCGGCGGACGCAATGCGTGAGGCGCTTGCCGGGGTGACGATCAACCCGCCCTCGGTCCCACTGATCGCCAATGTGCTGGCCACGCCAATCTCGGACCCCGAAGCTATCCGGGTCCGGCTCGTGGAGCAGGTGACGGGCATGGTGCGGTGGCGGGAAACCATGCTGTATCTGAAAGCGAACGGGGTTGGCGCCATCTATGAGGTCGGCGCGGGGCGCGTGCTCACCGGCATCGCGCGCCGCTCCGAGGGCCTCGAGGCGCGTAGCTTGGGCACGCCCGAAGAGCTCGAGGCCGCGGTCACGACGCTTGCGGCCTGAGGGCGCTCAACAACAAGGAGAGGCTTCGATGTTCGACCTGACAGGAAAAGGAGCGCTGGTGACTGGTGCCACCGGCGGCATCGGCGGGGCAATCGCCAAGGCTCTGCATGGTCAGGGCGCCAGCGTGGTGATCTCGGGCACCAAGGCCGAGAAGCTTGATGCTCTCGCCAGAGAGATTGGCTCACGCGTGTTCGCGCTGCCGTGCGATCTGCGCGACCGGGCGGCGGTGATCAAGCTCGGCGAGGAAGCCGAGAAGGCGCTCGGCCAGGTGGATATTCTCGTCAATAACGCCGGCATCACCCACGACAATCTCTTCATGCGAATGAAGGACGACGAGTGGGACGACGTCATCGCCGTCAACCTGACCTCGGTGTTCGTGCTCACCCGCACCATCCTCAGGAACATGATGCGCCGCCGGGCCGGGCGCATCGTCAACATTGCCTCGATTTCCGGCGTACTTGGCAATCCAGGGCAACCGAATTACGCGGCCTCCAAGGCCGGCCTCGTCGGCATGACCAAGTCACTAGCCCGCGAGGTTGCGAGCCGGGGCATCACTGCCAATTGCATCGCGCCGGGCTTCATCAAGACGCCCATGACCGATGCCCTGACCCCAAAGCAAACCGAGGCTATCGCCGCCGCCATTCCGACCCAGACCTTCGGCAAGCCTGCGGACATCGCCGCGACCGTGGTCTTCCTCGCCAGCAACGAGGCGGCCTATATCACGGGCGAAACGGTGCATGTGAACGGCGGCATGGTGATGGTCTAAGCCATTGATAGACTGAGACTTGAAGCAATGGCTTGAGCAGAATTAGCAGGTATTTTTCCAAGGGTGGGGGCTTCTGGCAAAGTCGGGTAAAGTGTGCTACCCAATCGGCCGCTCGTTGGGGGCTTGACAAACGACAATCCCGCCGCGATCAACCCGCTATAAGACTTACCGCTCGGGGGTGTGTTGGGCCATGAGCCGGCAGCTCGGGAGGGACATGCGAGGCTTGAGGTACTGACTAGAGCAAGGGACGGTGAGGCGGATATGAGCGATATCTCGGAGCGCGTAAAAAAGATCGTGGTGGAGCATCTCGGAGTCGAGGCCGATAAGGTCACCGAGAACGCCAGCTTCATCGACGACCTTGGAGCCGACAGCCTCGACACCGTCGAGCTGGTGATGGCTTTTGAGGAAGAGTTCGGCTGCGAGATTCCGGATGATGCCGCCGAGACCATCCTCACCGTCGGCGATGCGATAAAGTTCCTGGAGAAGAATACGGCCGCCTGATCGGCTTCGCACCGGGGAAATCGCCCGCCGGACCAAGCAAGCCCACGAGCGGCTCGAATAAGGGTTCTCCCGCCAGGATCACCGCGAAGGCGCGATGCGACGTGTCGTCATCACAGGCTTGGGTCTCGTCTCGCCGCTTGGCTGCGGCTACGAGATCACGTGGGAGCGCTTGACCTCGGGGCAGAGCGCAACGCGCCGCATCGAGAGTTTCGATGTCGAGGACCTCTCCTGCCAGATCGCCTGCCAGGTGCCGCGTGGCGACGGCTCGAATGGCAGCTTCAATCCCAATGATTGGATGGAGCCAAAGGAGCAGCGGAAGGTCGACGAGTTCATCGTCTATGCCATGTCGGCTGCGACGCAGGCGCTCACGGATGCCGGGTGGAAACCCACCGCCTATGAGGAACAGATCCGCACCGGCGTACTGATCGGATCGGGTATCGGCGGCCTGCAAGGCATCGAGAAGACCTCCTTGCTGTTTGCCGAGAAGGGCCCGCGTCGCGTCAGCCCGTTTTTCATACCCGGACGTTTGATCAATCTCGCCGCCGGCTATGTCTCGATCGAGCATGGGCTGAAAGGTCCGAACCATGCCGTGGTCACGGCATGCTCGACCGGCGCGCATGCCATCGGCGATGCTTCCAGACTTGTCGCGCTCGGCGATGCCGATGTGATGCTCGCGGGCGGGTCGGAGTCGCCCGTCTGCCGATTGGCGATTGCGGGCTTCGCCGCTTGCCGCGCGCTCTCGACCAATTTCAACGATCAGCCCGAGCGCGCCTCGCGGCCTTATGACCGCGACCGAGACGGCTTCGTTATGGGCGAGGGGGCCGGGGTGGTGGTGTTGGAGGAACTCGAACACGCCAAGGCGCGCGGCGCTCGCATCTATGCGGAGATCATCGGCTACGGGCTTTCGGGGGACGCGTTCCATATTACCGCGCCTGCCGAGGACGGCGACGGGGCTTATCGCTGCATGGTGGCGGCGGTCAAGCGCGCCGGCATCGATCCCGCCGATATCGACTATATTAACGCGCATGGCACCTCGACGCCGATGGGCGACGAGATCGAGCTTTCGGCGGTCGAGCGTCTGTTCGGCAATGCCGCCGGCAAGGTTTCGATGTCCTCCACCAAATCGGCGATTGGCCATCTCTTGGGTGCAGCGGGCGCGGTCGAGGCGATTTTCTCGGCGCTGGCGATCCGCGACAATCTCGCGCCACCCACGCTCAATCTCGACAATCCTTCCGTGGCAACGGCGATCGATCTCGTGCCGCATCAGGCGAGGCGCCGTACCATCGACACGGTGCTGTCGAACTCGTTCGGATTTGGCGGGACCAACGCCTCACTGATCCTGCGCCGTTACGACGTGTGATGTCCCTTTTGACAACCTCCCTTTCGCCATATTTCGACTTCAAGTGCATGGAATCGTTGTGCGTGGGGCGTGTTGGCCATGTCTTTGACCAGGGACTTTCAAGCCACGGCGAACGATAACGACGACCGGATCCAGGCCGGGCCGGCTGGACGGCAGCTCGCCGTGCTGCCGCGCAGCCCGACCGAGGCGCTTCAGCCGATGCGCCCGCCCGAGCCGCCTACACACGATGAGCCCGAGCCCGATCCGCATCCCTTCCTGCGTATGCTCGACGGCCTGGTCACTTTCTTCTTCCTGCTGGCCTGCCTCGCCGTTGGCATCTTCTTTTGGGTGAAGGCACAATTCGACCAGCCGGGGCCGCTCGCCACCTCAACCGTGTTCGTCATTCCCAAGGGCGAAGGCGTGAGCGCCATCGCCGAGCGGCTGGAGCGCGACGGCGTGATCGACGACCGCCGGGTGTTCATGACCAGCATTCTCTATTTTATGTATCTGAAGGGGCAGGGGAGCCTGAAAGCCGGGGAATACGAGTTCGGCAAGAATGCGAGCATGCGGCAGGTGCTCGATACGCTGGTCGAGGGCAAGTCGATCGAGCACAAGGTGACGATGGCCGAGGGACTAACCAGCTATCAGATCGTGCAGAAGCTCATGGCGCAAAGCGAGCTGCACGGCGAAATCACTGAGATTCCGCCCGAGGGCAGCCTGCTCCCCGACACTTATAGATTCGGCCGCAACGATACCCGCCAGGACATCATTGAGCGCATGCAGGCCGCGCATAAGAAGTTTCTCGCCAAAGTGTGGGAGACACGCGATCCCGAGATCGTGGTGACGACACCGGAAGAGGCGGTGATCCTCGCCTCCATCGTCGAGAAGGAGACCGGCCGAGCCGACGAGCGTCCGCTCATTGCCAGCGTGTTTGAGAACCGCTTGCGCAAGAATATGCGGCTGCAATCCGACCCCACAATCATCTATGGACTGGTGGGCGGAAAGGGCTCGCTCGATCATCCCATCCAACAAGAAGAGCTCGACCGCGAGACTGGATATAACACCTATAAGATCAATGGCTTGCCGCCAACCGCGATCGACAATCCGGGACGCGCCTCGATCGAGGCGGTGTTGCGGCCGGCCAAGACCAAAGACCTCTATTTCGTCGCCGACGGGACCGGCGGCCACGTCTTCGCGGCCTCGCTCGAAGAGCACAATAAGAATGTCTTCAAGTGGCGGAAGGTCGAGCGCGAAATGCGCGCCAAGGAAGCGCAGGAGGCGGCCGACAAAGCGGCGCAGGAAGCTACCGCCGGCGGTGCGCTCGATACGGGCGCGACGCCTGGCGCTCCGCTTGGAGCCGCGGCGCTTCCACACGAGTCGGTCGCGCCAATTACCAAGACCGCTCCGCGGGCGCTTGCCGCCGATCCCTCGATCACTTCGGGCGCATTGGACTCGGATGCGCTGATGAATGCCCAGGATCCCTTCGCCGTGCCGGCCGAGGCCGGTGGTGTCGAAGCCCCTGGCGCGGATGCGACTGGGGAGGTGATTCCGAAGCCGTTGCGCAATCCGAAGCGTTAGGCGCGCCTGAAGCCGATCTTCACTAAGCTGCCAGCCTACCCGTGCCGTAGATGCGCGACTCGGCTTATAAGCTGCATGACCTGACGACCCAACGCGGCAAGGTTGGCACCGGATGACGCTGAAGAGCATGACTGGCTTTGCCCGCGCCGACGGCGTGCGTGGCGACACGAGCTGGCATTGGGAAGCGCGCAGCGTGAACAGTCGCAATCTCGATCTTCGCCTGCGACTCCCGTCAGGCTTCGAGGGGCTCGAGATCAGGGCGCGCGGCCTCGCGCAGGAAAAACTCGCGCGCGGCAATTGCACGATCAATCTCTGGGTCAAGCGCGAAAGCGGGCAGATGGAGATCAGGCTGAACGAGGCCGCGCTCGGCCAAGCGCGCGCCGTGGCGGCGCGGGCGCACGATCTCACCGGCCTGAAGCCGCCGCGTCTCGATACGCTGCTCGGCATGCGCGGGGTGGTCGAGACGGTCGAAGGGGAGGAGAGCGAGGAGGCGCAAGCCGCGCTCTATCACGCGCTCCTCGCCAGCTTGGCGTCGGCCCTCGATCAGCTGATTGCCGCGCGGGCAAGCGAGGGCGCGAGGCTGCAGACCGTGGTCGAGAAACAGCTCGCTGTGATGACGATGCTGGTCGAGCGCGCTTCCGGCGCTGCCGAACGGCAGCCGGAGGCGCTGGCCTCGCGACTGCGCGATCAGATAGGCCGTCTCGCCGAGGCGGGGGCCGGCCTCGACCCGGAGCGCCTGCACCAAGAAGCATTGCTGCTGGCGACTAAGGCCGATATCCAAGAGGAGCTCGATCGCTTGCGCGCGCATGTCGCGGCGGCGGCTGAGCTGATCGACAGCGATCAACCGGTTGGCCGCAAGCTCGACTTCCTGTCGCAAGAGTTCAATCGCGAGGCGAACACCATCTGCTCCAAGGCCTCCGACATCGAAATCAGCCGCATCGGCATCGAGCTCAAGACGGTGATCGATCAACTGCGCGAGCAGGTGCAGAACATCGAGTGAGGGAGATGGAGACGGGCGTCGCCAGAAGGGGTCTCATGCTCGTGTTGTCCTCGCCATCCGGCGCGGGGAAAACCACGATCGCGCGACGGCTGCGTGAGGAAGACAACAGCATCGAAATGTCGATCTCGCACACCACGCGGCCAAGGCGTAACGGCGAGAAGAACGGCAAGGACTACCACTTCGTCGATCGCGAGAGTTTCACCCGCATGCGCGACCAGGGCGAGTTCCTGGAATGGGCAGTGGTGTTTGACAACTTCTACGGCACCACGCGAAAGCCCGTCGAGGATGCGCTTGCCGCCAGCCGCGACGTCTTGTTCGATGTCGACTGGCAGGGCGCCGCGGCATTACGCGATCAGGCGAAGAACGACGTCGTTACAGTGTTCATTCTTCCGCCGACGGCCACCGATCTCGAGCAGCGGCTCAATGAGCGCTCCCAGGACTCACCGGAGATCGTGCGGCGGCGGATGCTTGGCGCCAGCAACGAGATTCAGCATTGGGACGAGTATGATTATGTCGTGATCAATCACGACATCGGCTGCTCGGTCGAGGCGGTGCGGGCGATCCTTGCCGCGGAACGGCTACGCCGCACGCGGCTCACCGGCCTCAGGCAGTTCGTGAAGAAATTGCAGACCGAGCTTTAGTGGGGTTCCGCCGCAAGCGCGTTGGCGATGCGGCAAAAATCGCCAACCGCCAGCTCTTCGGCGCGTGCTTTTGGGTCGATGCCCAGTCGCTCGAGCAGAGCCTCGCTGTTTGGCGCGATTTGCCGCAACGATGAGCGCAGCATCTTCCGCCTCTGGCCGAAGGCCGCGGCGGTGACCTTCTCCAACATGGATACGTCGCAAGCGGGCGTCGGCGTCTCGCGGGGCACAAACTCGACCAGCGCCGAATCAACCTTCGGCCTTGGGGTGAATGCGGCAGCCGGTAGCGTAAGAACCATGCGAGGCGCCGTGCGCCACTGCGAGAGCACGGCCAGCCGCCCATAAGCCTTGCCACCGGGCGCGGCCACGATGCGATCGGCGAATTCGAGCTGGAACATCAGCACGAGCCGATCGAACCAAGGTGGCCAGGGCGCGGTCTTCAGCCAGTTGATGAGCAGAGGGGTGGCCACGCTGTAAGGCAGATTGGCAACGATGCGAGCGGGCGAGGGAGGCGCGAGGGCCGCATAATCGACTTCGCGCGCGTCGGCCACGACGATGTCGAGGCGCCCCGGATAGAGCGCAGCGATGTCGCCGAGCGGGGGAAGGCAACGCTGGTCCTTCTCGATGGCGACCACCCGCGCCGCCCCTTCGATCAGCAGCGCGCGGGTAAGCCCGCCCGGGCCTGGGCCCACCTCGACGACGGACACGCCGTCGAGCGGACCCGCCGCTCGGGCGATACGCCTCGTCAGATTGAAGTCGAGCAGGAAATTCTGGCCGAGGCTTTTCTTCGCCGTGAGACCGGCCGCGCGGATCACCTCGCGCAGCGGCGGCAGACCGTCGGGCGTGCTCACGCCTTTGCCTCCGCGTGGTCGCACATCGCCGCCGCCAAGCGCAGCGCCTCGATCAGGCTGCGTGGGCTCGTTTTGCCGGTGCCGGCGAGGCTGAAAGCGGTGCCATGATCGGGCGAGGTTCGCACGAAAGGCAGCCCGAGCGTGACATTGACGCCATCCTCGAAAGCGAGTGTCTTCAACGGCACGAGCGCCTGGTCGTGATACATGCAGATCGCGGCGTCGTAACGCGCCCGCGCGGCCTCGTGGAACAGCGTATCGGCGGGATGCGGACCGGTAACGTCAAGGCCTTTCGCTTGCGCCGCCGCTATTGCCGGAGCGATGATCTCAATCTCCACGCGGCCCAGCCCGCCGTCCTCGCCGGCATGCGGATTGAGACCCGACACGGCGAGCCGTAGTCGCTCGATGCCGAAATAGCGTGTGAGGCTCTCGGCGGTGATCTCGATCGTCTTGAGGATCAGCTCGCTGGTCAGGAGGCGTGGCACATCCTTGAGCGGAACGTGGATGGTGACCGGCACGACTTTCAATTGAGGGCCCACCAGCATCATCACCGGATGCAGCGGCTTGGCCGCGGTCGAGGCGAGAGCGGCGAGATATTCCGTATGCCCCGAAAATGCGAAGCCGGTGCCATAGAGCACGGCTTTGGCGATCGGGTTGGTGACAACGGCGCGGGTGACGCCCTGCCGCGTCAGCGCGACAGCATGCTCGATCGACGCTCGCACCGCCGGCACAGCGGCTTGGCTAGGATGGCCGGCAACCACCTGGCCCCCAACCCTAACCGGCAGTACGGGTAGGGCGTCGCGAAAGACGGCGGGCGCTTCGCTCGCATCGTCGAGCCTGCCGATCGGCACCTCGAGGCCCAGTGCCCTCGCGCGCGCGGCGACAACATCCGCATCGCCGAGCAGGGCGAAAGGCGGAATCGCCTCGCGCCGTCGGGCCTGCCAAGCAAGCAGCGTGATATCGGGCCCGATCCCGGCGGGATCGCCAAGGGTGAGGGCTAGGGGACGATCGGCAAGACCCATGCCGCTTCGGCTAGCACGAAAACGGCCTTAACGATATTCGATGAAGGCATCCTGCTTCAGGTCGCGCAGCAACCGCTCGGCGCGGATCTTCATCTCGTCATTCATCAATTTGCGCTGGATCTCCGTACGGGCTGCGTCGTCGCCCCTGAACGAGCGCTTGCCGCACACGGCGTAGAGCTCGACGCTGGTCGACGAGACGGTGGGCGGCGTCATCTGCCCAATCTTGGCGCTGGTTACGAGCAGCCGCACGGGTTGGGCGAGAGAGGCGGGCTTCTCGTCCGTGAGTGTCTTCACGCTGGCGCCCTCGACGCCCTTGGCGAGGTCGGCGCAATTGTCGAATCTGGCGCGCAGATTTTCCGCCGCCGCGAGTCGCGCGGCGATGGTCCCTTGATCGGCGCCCGCCGGAATCTCGAATTTCACTTGTCTCAGCTGCAACGTGCTCTCAGCCGGGGGTGCGGGGGCGGTTCCAGCCTCGGTGCCGGACTCGTCCGTCATCGCCGCGGTGATGTCGGCATCGCCGATCTGCACGTCGTGGCGGAACTTGCTCCGCACCGTATCTTGCCAGACGAGCTGCGACCTGATGCGGTCCTTGAGCGTCTTGATGTTGACGCCGGTCTTGGCGAGCGCAGTGGTGAGGCCGTCAACATCGAGATTGTTCTTCTTCGCCATGTCGCCGAGGATCTTGTTCAACTCGTCGTCGTCCGGCGAGACCCCTTGGCGCCGGCCCTCCTGCATCTGCAGACGCTCCTCGATCAGCATGTCGATGGCTTTCTGCTTCAACTCCGGCGATGGCTGCGATTGCTCGGTGATGGCGAGAAAGCGCATACGCTGATCGATGTCGTAGTCGGAAATAGGATCATCATTGACCAGCACCTTGATCGAGACTTCTTGCGCCGTGCCGCGATTGGCGCCGCCGACGAGGAACAGGGCCAGCAGGAGAGCCGCCATCAAGGCAGCCAAGCGAGGCACTCGACTACCGGTGCACTCACTCCGCAGCAATGCCGGACTCTCGGACATCCGCGCCGTCCCTAATTGTTACTGTCGGAACCACCCACGCCGAACACCGCGGTGGCATCGGTGGCGACTTGGTAAGTGCCGAGATATTTCAGCGCGAAGTTCACGAGGAAGCGCTGATCGGGCGCGATGTCCTGATCTTCGATGAACGACCGCTGATAGGT